>Ga0164318_10006688_pt1 | contig 11159 bp, 8 predicted proteins | sample GuaBasSedimGuay9_FD_113734 | JGI IMG/M metagenome (GOLD analysis project Ga0164318, IMG submission 113734) | Subseafloor sediment microbial communities from Guaymas Basin, Gulf of California, Mexico - Guay9, Core 4571-4, 0-3 cm | ecosystem: Environmental > Aquatic > Marine > Hydrothermal vents >... | reverse complement strand
TTAAATGAAGAAATGAAGAAATGCCGAGGTAGCTCAGCTGGTTAGAGTGCCACGCTCATAAGCTCTAAAATATGGCACTCTGAGTTACGTGGAAGTCGCGGGTTCAAGTCCCGCCCTCGGCATAGAAACATTATATCAGTATTTAAAGGGATACTTCCTATAATATAACATGACTAAGGATAGGTATAGGGAGGATCCTGAAAACTCGTTCTATGCAAAACACCTTAGTGCGAGATATCGGAAGAACTCTTTTCATAATGACCGTGCTATCTCTACTAAGAACAAAAAGGCAGTCGATGACTTCATCTACCACTGGGTTGCTCGGAAGAACATAAAGGAGAAGAGAGTCGCTAAGTACTATGCAAACTTTCGGATGCTCCTAAAGGTTGCAGGAAAAAAGTTCGACCTAGATAAAGCTACTGAAAAGGATATTGAGAGACTTGTCTACAAAATCAACAACTCAAAGTATGCCGAGTGGACTAAATCTGATTTACGAGGTGTTCTAAAGAGATACTATACCTTCAAGAACGAAGGCATTACTCCTAGTAAGGTTAAATGGATTACCACTGCAAGGCCCAAACCAAAGCACAAGACTGCTGAGGAACTTATCTCAAGAGAAGAACTAACAAAGCTCATAGACGCCTGTCAGAACGAAAGGGACCGGGCATTCCTGATGGTTCTATATGAAGGTGGCCTGCGAGCAGGGGAAATGAGTGCCTTGAAGATAAGCTCGGTTATCTTCTCTGATACAGGCATGTGGCTCGATATTCCTGAGGTGCCCGGAGTCACAAAGACAGGGGGTAGGAAGATACCTTTGATCGAGAGTGAGCCATATCTTAAAAACTGGATTAATGTTCATCCTGACCGTAAGAATAAGAACAGCCCTCTCTGGGTGAAGCTGGAGCAGTATGTTGGTGGTGTAAAGCCCATGACCTATGATAACATGCGAATGATGATTTTCAAAAAGGCAAAAAGTGCCGGTGTGGATACAGACAAGGTCAATCTGCACAACTTCCGGCATAGCTCAGCTTCTGAGAAGGCCGCAGCAGGCTGGAGCAAGGCTCAAATGGATAAATACTTCGGTTGGGATCCCAATTCAAACACGGCTTCAGTTTATATCCATATGCAGCCCCACGATCTTCTCTCTGCTGTGAGAAAACTCCACGGCCTTCCAACATCCGACATTGAGAAAGTAAAGGCGAAAATTCAATGCCAGCGGTGCGGCAGGCTCAACGACTCCGATGCAAGGTTCTGCTCCGGATGTCAGGTTCCACTAAATATTGAAACTGCATTGGAGGTTGAAAAAGAGAGAAATCGCTATGATGAAATTATGACCAGATTTATGGAGAAGATGAGGGATAATCCTGTAATGAGGGAAATTCTTGATGAGACTATCAGGGAAATAGGAGGGGGATAGTTAATGTGATATGTTTTTGGAATCATCCTCACCCATCTCTTTTTCAATTTCCTGTAGTATTCTCATCCATCTCGGCAGATGTTGATATAATTCCTTCTCTTTAGATTTGTCTTCTTGCATTTCGTATTACCCCTTACTTTTTTCTTAATGAGTACAATGTCGTAACCTTTCCAGCCCAGCTGAATTCCGATTTTGTGATTATTCCAAGGGAAATTAGGTAATCGGTGTATGTCTTGGATGATTTTTTGTGATTTGGATGGATTCTAGTGCCTAACCTCCGACTAGAGCAATCTTCCCATGTCGAGGTTCATAGATGATTCCTCTATTTTTGAGGTCTGTTATACACTCCTCTACCAAATCATGAGCAATTCCTTTATCTGTGGCAGAGTCTAGAATTTTTTCTTTATCGGCTAAACCATCTTTGGAATCGGAGCAGTTTTTCCGAATTACCTCCTGAACTATCTGGATGGTCTTTCTGAATTCCCGACCTGATTTTTTATGATCTGCTTTGCTGGGATGTTCCTTTTCGGGTTCTTTCATGTTGATGTGGTGGATTTTGAAATTTTCCCCTGATGCATTTAAATAGAAAGAACCCTTGACCCCCTTGACCCCCTGCCCCTTTGGATCAACAGGGTCAATAGGGTCGGGGGTTTTACCTAATTTTTTATCTGGGTCGTGAGGGTCGAGGGGGTCGATAGTTTCACTATACTTAAGTAAAATCGATTCAAACTCATCATTGAGAGAGATACCAACCCAATGTGATTCTCTGATTGTCTCCCCCCCATCAATCTTAATTTTTTTCCTCTGTTCACTTAGAAAATTAATTTTTTGTTTTAGTTCCATTGAAAATTTGGTCTCAGACAAAATCGGCAATCTATTTCTTTTAGTGTATATTTTAAACGCAGTGTATAGCTTCAGTTTTGAAATCGAGTTATCATGAGAAACAAGACAACAATCCTCTAAGAAAGCAGATAAAGGGTTTGACAATCTCTCATATCTCTTAGATATTTCTTGCGAAGTTTCTCTTCTAGAAAAGCCCCCTGTCTTGATTATTTTCTTCAATGAATCAAGAGCTATATTAAGCAATCCAGATAGCTCTCCAGGAGTTGTCAACTGATCTATAAGTTTTTGGTTAGCATTTTTTCCTTCAAACCTATTTGGGAATTCGACAATAAGCCAGCGCCGGTAGAAAGCTGATGTGTTGTCTTTTGTTTTCGGTAGTTCATTAGCTGAAAATATCAATTTGGCTCGGTTCTCGAACTCAAACTGGTCTTTAAATTTCTTTTCTGCGGAAATGAAGTCCCCACCCGTCAAAGCTTTGAATTTCCCTGTAGAAGTTAACTCCGAGGATGGAATATCGGGATAGACATTAGCAAATTTCCCGAATAAAAACGCTGTGGAGAATCTGTTTGATATTAAATCTTTTAGGGGAATTCCCGATACATTTCGATTTCCAAGAAAAGCAGTTATAAGCTTAATGAATGTTGATTTGCCATTGGCCCCCTCCCCATGCAACATAATCGCCTTTTGAATCCTATAATCAGGAAGGAGAAGGAAACCCACTATCTCTTTGAGAAGAATGATATCCTCTTTAGAAACTATCTCAGAAAAGAATTTCTCAATCCTTGGACACTTCGCATTAGGATCATATTCAACTGGAAGTTGTGTGAGCGATAGGATCTCTGGATTGTGTTTCTCCATCATCCATCTATCTAATCGAAATATTCCGTTTTTCAAATTCAATAAATTAGGATCGCTATCAAATTCATCTCTCTGGGTATACGTCGAGCATTTGATATAGTGAATTACCTCATTTACTCTTTGTTTTTTCGTTTCATGTCCTAAGAGCCTCTTGCATTCTTTTCGGATTACTACTTCACCCCCAAACCGATATACTCCCCCTTTATAATACAATATTTCATCGGTATCAGCTAATGTCTTAAATGAATATAATTTCATGATATAATCACCAAGCCAAGATGGCATAAATTTCTCTTTATCGAAAAAAGTGCGAGTCATTCTTGCTTCTTTGACGGTCCGGATCTCTTGATCCGTTGCTACTCTCGCACGCCCCGCCTCAATCCATTCTTTGGCATATTTTTCGTTATACTCAAAAACACTTCCTGGAGGAAGTCCTGTCCCGTTCTTTGAGAGAATGTATATCCAAATTTTCTCCTCTTTTTGATTTTTATTTTTTCCCTCCTTTATCTCTTCTGAGCTTTCTGGGGCTTCGGCCCCTTTTTCTTTTTTTGAAGTCATTTTTCTAATAAGAAGTCCTTTACTTTCTCTTCAATCCCCTCCTTATCGGGATACCCCGGGGGGATTACAACCAGGATACTATCGTATACTATGGAAATCTTGGCTTTCTTTTTCATTTTCCAGAAATCAAGCCAGGGTTTTGGTAATGTTATCGCTCCCGACCTGTTTTTACTTCCGATCTCAACCAGTGATCTCGTTTCTTTGCTTGGCATTTTCTTCGATATTTATAAACAGGTTTATAATTAATTATACAAGCTGTACAGTTTCTTATTTCCGGTATAGTTTCTAACAAAATGCTAACAGCCAAAGCCCTCATAGACTTTTTTGGAAATGCAGAGATACCAACATCAATTGAAAAGGAGGAAAGAGATTATCTAGAGGAAGATAGGGAAATGAGGGCAATTTTAAAAGGAATAGATAGGAGCAAACCAAAGAGACATTATCGGCCCAAAAGATTTATGCCACATAAACTCTCAGAATATACTCGAATCTATTTTGGTTTATTGCTTGAACAAAACCCTCTAACTACAACAGAAATAATGAGAAAAGGATATGCGACTCAGAAAAACATAACCCGAGTGCAAGAGACTTTAGATAGGATGTCTAAGAAATCATTACCCATACTTAACAAAGAAACAAAAAAGCGGTGGAGTGGTGCAACATGGGGTAGGCATTACTATAAAAGCAACCCAGAAGTCATCTATGCATTCTTTAGAAGATATTCGCTTTCTGAATCCGAATTCGAGAGATGGAAATATGAGAACAAATACATGTTAAGAAGATACAAAAGGTCATACAAGCAAATAATGAAGAAATTAGAGCAAGAGAATCTAAATTTTGGATCTATGTTGGATGTCTACATGAAGCAAGGATTAGAGATACTATCGACTGATTTACCGATACCTACAGGTATGGGCAAGGATAATGGCATCGTGGGCCCAGGTAGGGTGAAAGGAAGAGTAAGAGAAAGAATATTTGCAATGGGGGAAAATGACCTAAAAATCATATCTGGAGTTAGACCACATCTTTTTCTGACGTGGATGAATTTCGAGAAATATATAAAGGATAACGAGCCGTCTGAGGAAGAAGTAGAGAGAATCCTAAACTGGATTTTTGCACACATAATGGGGTGGTTTAAAGACAGGGAAAATAGAGATATAGCTCTTGAGGACGTTATTGATATTGATTGGATAGATAATGTAGAAGATCACTTTCTAAAGGAATTCCCCAGATGGAAAGAGAAAGTTAGAGAAGTCACTGCAGATGGATGGTATGATAAGCTTCCAGTAATACAAAAAATCTGAGAATAACCTTTGCCTCAAGAGTAGATACTGTTATCGATCACGGAAATCTAACTAATCCTTAAAAAGAAAGCAATTTATCTCTTAATGTACGACAAATAGGAACGAGAGCATCAAATGAATTCAAGTTATACTCCTTAAACAGTTTATCTGATAATATCAAGTATTCCCATTCAGTGGGTTGTGATATTCCCTCTGGTAGTTTAACTGTAGATGCGTTTTCACACCATGCATTAGCAGCCTTTGCTTTTATAATTACATTTTGATTCGGTCTTGGTGAAATATCTCTATCCCCCTTTGTTTCAAGCAGATAAATTTTGTCTTTTGTCCTAATTATAAAATCTATCTCATATTCTCTTAGAATTCCATTATCATCGCGATAAGGAATTCTCAGATTATGTTTTTTATCAAGTTTTGCATATGCCTCAACCTCTATGGACGGCTCCAACACATCAAGTATAAACTGCTTCTCAAAGCCACCGCCAAAGGCAGCATAGCCTTGTTTTGGATAAATGCACTTAGTGGCATCAACTGATCGGCTTTCTCTCAGCATCAATCGACCAATATCTGATAATCTACTCCATCTACCTGTCTTTTCATACTTTATTTCACCCATGATCTCCTTGATAGCTTCCCGTATTGAATTGACTACATGATCAAAAATTAGAGTATAATTCAGAACCTGATAATTTTCAGGTTTTGAAAAATCGATCTTCTCACCAAAAAGATAATTGGTTGTATATTCATCCACAAGAGCAGCTACTTCTGCAAGATTTCCTGATAGAATTGTCCTTTCCCTATCTCTTGCTATCGCTTTAGATGCCTGACTTAGAAAATAACTGTAGTCGAAATACTTGTTTTCTAGTTTCCATGTTTTTGTTTTCTTACCTGATTCCATGTGTGTTTCCTGAATGAGGAGTTTTCCAAGAGACTTAGACAAGCTCGAGAAACTGCTTAGAGTTGGGTATTTTGGAATTTTGGAAACATCTATTTGTTTTAAATCTGGCATCTTTCCCTGCTCAAAAATTTGAACCGGCCATGCTATGTCATAATCTTCTACACGATGAGGGATTGCGTCTACTGGAATAATGTCTCCTGTCGAAGAAGTCCTTGTTGTTTCTCCTTCCCCTATCAGGTAGCCTTCTTTTCTTAGATTCTCATAAAATTTTCTAAATCTTGGGTGATCCACTAAAAACAGAAAGTCAAATGAAGATGAAGGGATTCTGTTTCTTTTTATATCTTCTATAGCATCTTTCTTAGCCTGCCATAATTCCGGATATTCTTCTCTAGGAAACATTACTCTTACTCCCCTTCCAACAATCTGTTCTAAGAGCAGATCTGCTTCTGTTGCTCTCAATACTACTGTAACACAAATATTCTTTCTGTCAAAACCCTCTCTCAACATTAAAACGGATATAACAACATTCAGAGGATCAGAATTATCATCAATTTTATCGAGTTTTATAGTTCTTGCTTCCTCTAGTTCTTTATCTGGAAGTTCTGTGTGTATAACCATGACCTTCTTATTATCATAAAAATTTCCTGTATCGTCCTTTAGATCTGCTAAGTGGTCCTTAACAAGGTCTGCGACTTCTGTTTCTTCACATAGAATCATCATAACCGGTTTCTTTTCAATACCTTTATTTTTGAATTCTCTTGTAAGTTGTTCCAGCTTCGTTCTTCCAATATCAATAAGTGTTTTTTGTCCTGGTGAAAGTCCTTTGATATTTCCCTTTCTCTTGCCTGCTTCAGGCTCTTCCCTTAATGCTCTAAAGTCTAATTTCTCAAGCCTTTCTCCTGCTATGGATTGTCTCTCCTCCAAGAAGATTTGTTTTACAAGCATATCCTGCATAGCCGCTAGAAGATCATAGTCATAGACTATATGGGGGAAATATTCCTTATCCTTTCCGCTACCGAAGAAAGGGGTTGCCGAGAAGTCAAATTGCATAAATAAACCCTTATCCTCTTTGTGCTTTTTATTTAGACGATCATAAAGCACTTTCATAAATCTTCTCCATACTAATTCCTCGTTGTATTTGCTCTTTTTCCCGTGTACGTGGTGTGCTTCGTCATTAAAGATGACAAGACTTGGAAACTCAGAAAGGAAATCTGCTATTATTTCTCCTTTAGGTTGTTCTTCTATATCTTCTCCTGTTAATTCTTCCCAAAGATTTGCTCCTCCTTTTTTAAGTTTGAATTGCTGCCAATTTGTAACAAATAAGAAAGGCCCTTCAGGGGGTGTTATATTGGGGCTTATTGTGTGCTCAATTATCTCTAAATTAAACTTTGCTTTCCAGTCCTCTGGAATGAACAAAGAGCGTTTATAGTCTGATGTCTGTGGATCTCTTAGTCCTGTTTTTGGGTCTCTTTTCCCTTTGAATGAATCCATAAGTCGGTTTAACACCTCACGCCCAGGAGCAACGACTAAAAACCTGTAGGAATACCAGTCTTTACTCTCTCCTGGTGCCCGATGGGGTTTTTCTTTGTTTAGAGCATTAAAATACTGCCATATTAACAGAGCTGCCAGAACCCATGTTTTACCAGAACCAGTTGCCATTTTCAGGCAGTACTTGGAGAAAGGTATGTCCTCTACCTCATCCTTAACAGGCTTGCTCTCATGGATAATTTCTGGAATTACCTTTTCAAATAAATCCCTCAGAGTAGTTGCCTGCAATACTTCATGACAATAAATAATTGTTTCTATAGCACGTCTCTGACAGTCATAGAATCGTTCCTCTGCACTCTCGTCTCGATCAAACCAATAATGCATTAATTTGTAGGTTGTCTGCGTAATTCCTGGCCATCCCTGATTAACCCATGCATCAACCTCTGATTTCAATGCATCTGCCAGATAAAGTTGAGTGATTTTGTTTTCTGATCTTTTTGCCATTTTTTTATAGCATCCTCAAATCGGCCGTTACTATTCCAGTAGCGTCATTTCCGAATATATCCACTACCCTAACAGCAATGTTATACTTCTTTCCTTTTTCAAGTTCATGTGTTGTTTTCACTGGAACGGTCTTTACTCTTTTTCCGAATCCTCTGAATGCCTGCCACTGGCTTTTAAAAGTAACTCCATCATAACTCCAGTCCACTGCCCAATAGTCAATCAATGAGGCAAAATTATCCTTTGCTATTTCCATAACAGCAAGTCTTTCTTTCTCCTTTTCAATGGGATAATCAAACACCACATATTTTCCTATTTCGATTGTAACCTTGGCCTTATCACTTCCTATTTTCTCAATTTTTGGGTCCAGAAGATGGAGGTATGGCTTTTCATGAAACACTATCTTTTTTCTGAAATTCTCAATATCCTCTTCACTTTTTGCCTTTTTCAGGTATTCATAAACCTCGGGTGGAATCATCTTGCTTATGATTTTTGTTTTCCACTGTCTTCGCGATAATGTTCTTCTTTTCTTCAGAAGTTGATCATAATTGTATTCATAGTCCCAGCCAAGAATCACGAGCCGTTTATAACCCTTTCCATCAAGAGACTCAGCTATTTTTTCCAATTCCTCAGCCTTCTTGGCAGTTATTGGCCTGTCAGGGTAACTCACATATATCAATTCATCGATTCCGTCTTCTTCTGATTTACGAACACCTAAGTCAGCGCGGTCTTTTCGAATAGTTGCACCATACAATTTCAATATAATCCTCTGCATCTCGTTGATTCGTCCACCAGTTAGGTAAATCATGTGCCTCTGATAATTCCCAATATTCTCTATAAGAAATGGTTTGGCATCCTGATTCACAAGACGATTACGAGTAATCTGAATAGCAACTTTGCCGAAATCACAACCTATCCACCGGCGATTAAGTTTCTCTGCAGCTGCAAGAGTTGTACCTGAGCCACAGAAGAAGTCTGCTACAAGGTCGCCCTCATTCGATGATGCTTTGATGATGCGTTCGAGGAGTGCTATGGGTTTTTGCGTATCAAAGTCTGTTCTTTCAAGTGAAACTGAACCAATAGGTTTGACATCTTCCCAGATATCATCAACTACATGTCCTTTTACTTCATCTAAATATCGTTTGACTTGAGGGGTACCTGTTTTAGAAAAGATAATTAACCCCCTTTTCATACCTTCATCTATTTTTTCCTGCGTCCATATCCAATGTTTTCCACTAGGTGGTTCAAGAATTTTATCGCCAAATCTTCTTGCAGGACCCTGGCCCTTTTGAGTAAAATCATGGAGTCGGTACCGTCTTCCAGTATCTTCTTCTATGTACCTATACATCTGTTTAAGATATTCTTCTCTATGTTCTCTTTTCAATTGATTGAATTTTACCTTTTCTGATCGGGAATATATTAAGATACAATCATGGACATTACCAAAGCCAATTGTTTGTGCCTTGGGTGTGGATAGTTTTCTCCAAACAACTTCATTAATGAACATTTCTCTTCCAAATATTTCATCCATCATAACCTTCACATAATGCCCCACATGCCAATCCAGATGCACATAAATCGATCCATTTTCAGCAAGCAATCTTTTCATCAACTGCAATCTTGGATACAACATATCAAGATAAGAATCAACGCCACCAGTCCAGGTGTCTTTGTATGCAATTCTTTCAATTACGGAAGGTTCTTTCGTAATGCTTTCACCACCAATAGTCATCTTTGCCGAGTAATCGGCTCCACTGTGGAAGGGCGGATCAATATAAATCAAATTAATTCTTCCCTCATAACCCTGAGCAAGAAGTGCCTGCATCGCCAGAAGATTATCACCCCAAATCAGGCGGTTCATCTTCTCCTTTTCAATTTCATATTCAGCTATGTCTCCATCCGAATAAGTGGGTAGTTTCGCCTGATCTCTATGTGGATTTGGAATAACAACCTCAGCAGTCTGGAATTCAATGTCTTTCGGACTTGGTGCCCTCTTTGGTTTCGTATCCCAGATAAGTTTTGCTGAGTCCTTTTTCCTTCTTTCTATGTTATTTGCCATTTTATTGTTGAGTTTATTTCATTCTCCCTCCATTATGTCCAACTTAATCCAAGCTCTCTAACTAGCTCCTCATATCTACTTTTTGTCCTAATTCCCGTCACGCTTTCCAATCTATCCATTACCCTCTCCTTTGTTTCTTTGTCTGCTGTTATTTTACTTGCCAAATAAATTGCTGCTGCAATAATTCCCTCTATCTTTGTTTCTTTAGTAAATCCTGCATCTATAGCTCTAAGAATTATCTCAAAAGCTTTTGCTTTAGTTTCTTCGGTGACATTCAATTCCTCTCCAAAGTTTGTTAAAATTTTGATATATGGTGTTGCTTCCTCTGGTTTTATCTGAACAATTTTCTCTACTTTCGAAAAATCGCCATCAAAAGCTATTATGTACTTCAATTTATTAGTAGACATTATTACTGAATGAATAGCATCCGCTATTCCTGGTCTAGCGTTGAGAAAAACAGCTTGTAAATCAACAAAAAAATCTGCAAAAGTGTAGTCCGCTTCCTTACCTTCTACTTCAATTAGATTAAATTTGTATTTTCTCCCCAATTTTTTCCTTCTTGTTAAGTCGCTCAAAAACTCTACTATTTTTTTATCTTCAAATCCTTTATCTTGAAGAACTTTAGTAAACTCTGTAAGTGTGAAATCTGATGTAACTAATTCTATAAATTTTGCTTTTGATACCGCATCTAGAAAGGAAATAACCTTCTGATTCTTTTGATTGCTATCTTGAGGGTAATAATGTGCTACGAAAATACCTGTATCGAGATAAAGAGGTACTCTATTTGACATCTTCTTTGATTTTTCTTTTTATTTAATTCGTCTTAGATGTGGCCTGACCCAAACTTTTTTTGTTCTTCTACTACTCTTCCTAATTTTCTTATAATGTCCTTTTACTCGAACATATTTTGCCATTTTTAAAGTGATTTAGGAATTATATCGGATATAATTATCTTACTCAATTTTCGAATTTCTTCAATTTCGATTCCAATTCCCGAATTCTCCTATCTTGATTCTTAATAATTTCATCCTGCTTCTCGGTTTTATCCTCTAATTTCTCAATCCTTTCGCTTTGCTTTTCAATCTTCTCATCCTTTTCCTTCACCACTTTCTCCAACTCCCTAATCTTCTTCCTCTGCTCATCTACCTTTTCAGTCCACCATTGGTTCTGTCTTCCAATTCTCTTGTGAAAGACCTTGCCTTCTCTCATCAATTCTCCGAGATACAGCTTTGCAGC
>Ga0164318_10006687_pt1 | contig 11159 bp, 8 predicted proteins | sample GuaBasSedimGuay9_FD_113734 | JGI IMG/M metagenome (GOLD analysis project Ga0164318, IMG submission 113734) | Subseafloor sediment microbial communities from Guaymas Basin, Gulf of California, Mexico - Guay9, Core 4571-4, 0-3 cm | ecosystem: Environmental > Aquatic > Marine > Hydrothermal vents >... | reverse complement strand
TAGAAAAAAACATAACAAAAAACCCAGAAAAAACAATAAACACCCTAAAATACCTAGGAGTAAAATACATAATAGTAGACGAAAAAGACCCCCAACTCCCACAACTAGCACAAAAAATAGCACAAACACTACTCAAAACAGCAAACACAACAAAACAAATAACACTAATACAAAGCTACGAGCAACAATACCTCTTCAAAATAGAAAACTACACACCAATACACGCACTAACCTACATACCCCGCAACCAAGAAGAAATTCCAACAAAAACCGAAAAAATAAGCAACATAATCATCGCACAAAAACCAAACATCCTAGAAATACGTTTTGAATCGCCGAAAAACTACTGGATAATCATACCAATACTCTATGACAAAAACCTAAGGGTGACATTAGATGACCAAATAGTTCAAATAGAAATTGCATACCCAAAATTAATAGCCATAAAGACACCAAAGGGAGTTCACACAATAAAAATACAAGTAACAATAACATTAGGAAGTAAACTCACTTTCACTATAAATTGCACGACATGGTTTATAGTAGCAGCATATGTAATAAAGCTAAATCGTAAGACAAAAACAAAAAGTACCTTTAACACGATTCAAAGCTCGTTTTCATAAATTGCATCAATGGTGTAAGAAATGAAAACTTTCCCAAAAACGTCAATAGTTATCACGGTAAAAAACGAAGCCCGCAACATTAACAGACTTTTAGACTCTATATTCTCTCTTGACTATCCAGAGTACGAAGTAATCCTAGTGGATGGCGGTTCCACCGATGGAACCTTCGAGATAATTAATTCAATCTCTAGACAAGACGTTAAAGTAATGCAAGCTGTGAATTCAACACCTGCTGAAGGAAGAAATAAAGGACTAGAGGTAGCTGAAGGAGAAATAATAGCATTCACAGACGGAGACTGCATTGTTAGGAGAGATTGGCTTAAAAACGCAGTAAAAATATTTTTAGAAAGAAAAGAAAACATAGGTTGCATTGGAGGACCAATTTTCCCCTACTCCGGCCTACCGAAACTCTCGTATATGATTCTAAACTCCTTAGCAAACCCTTTAATAAACGCATCCTCACCAACATTCTCACAAAATAAAACCGAAAAATATGTAAACTATGTACCAGCAAGCAATGCAATTTTTCTAAAAGAAGCTATCGAAAAAGTAGGAGGGTTTTCCCCAGACTTAAGGTTCTGCGAAGATGTAGATTTATGTTACAAAATACGTAAAGCAGGATATAAAATCCTCTTCTCTCCAAACGTTGCAGTGGAACATAACTGGAAAGTCTCATCTTTCCGCTCTCTATTAAACTACATGGTAAAGTATGGTGCAGGAAGGGCTATTTCTATAGGAAAGAAGCCTTATCTGTTCTCTATTCTAACTATCATACCATCCCTACTATTAATTAGCATACCAACCTTAACCATACTATCCATTCTACTAAACAACGTAACAGCAAAACTTCTTTTCATCCTAACATGTTCATATAGTTTGCTTCTTTTAACTGCGGCAATACTTTCTGCATGGAACTATAGAAACCCTAAACTATTAATTATTACATTCTTAACAGGTCTAATTACACACATGGGATATGGTGCTGGTTTCCTATTAGGACTAATATTCAACGAAAAAATATGGAAAATTCTGAAATAACAACCACATTTTACAGTAACTTCATATAAAGTCTAAAATATCCTTCCACCATTTTATCAACAGAAAACTTTTTTACACGCTTAACACCAACTTCACCGAGATGTTTCATTAATTCCTCATCCACTAATAGTCTTATAACTTTATCCGCCAAATCAAGATGATTTCCTTGACTAAAAAGCAAACCTGCATTGCCAATAACCTCAGGACATGCACCTGAATTTGATGCCACCACAGGCACACCATGAGCCATAGCTTCTAAAAGCACAATACCAAAAGCTTCATTAACGGAGGATAAAACAAAAACATCAGCAGCATTATAACAAACCTCAAGAAACCCTCTACTCACTTCCTCAAAAATAAAAACATTTTCACTTAGACCGAATTTCTCAATCAATCTTCTTACTTTTCCTAATAATTCACCCCTACCAATCATTAAAAGATAAGTCCTACTTATCTCATTAAGAATATATGGAAAAGCTCTAACAAGAGTAAGAGGATCCTTATAGGGATGCATCTTCCCAACAAACAAAATTACTTTATCATCAGGAGAAAAACCCAGCTTCCTTTTACATTCAACCTTATCTAAACGCTTAACCCTCTGTAAATCGATACCATTGTATATAACAATGGAATCCACACCGTATATCCTCTTTAACTCTTTACTCACATATCGAGAAATAGAAACAAAAACATCTACGCATCGATTCATTCTACTCAAGAAAAAACTTTCAAAGGAATATCCTACCTTAAACTTCAACGACGGTTCCAACCAAGGCTGAGGAACACCATGCACAGTTTCAATACATGAAACCCCATGTAACCGTCTTTTAAAACATGAAAAAGGAGCTAACGAGGCAAAATTAATATGCAAAATGTCAAAATGTCTTCCCACTAAAAACCTATAAAAAGCTTTCAAACTAGGACGGCTTAAAAATAAAAAATCAACACGACAACCCTTCGACATAAGACCACTAGCCAGTGTTCTAGAAAAGTAGTAAACCCCACCTCGAACATTGGTTATCAACCCTATATGCAACTCACTACACCCCATTGCAGTAAAATATCCATAAAACCATTAAGTACCTAACGAACACAACTACCAGCAATTTCTAAACAGATAAAATGTTTCAAACACTTAGCTTTATTCCATATTCTCCGCAACACCTTTTATAAAGCTCAATATACTTTTTGACTACATTGTCCCATCGAAACTTTTCTGCCTGCTCTCTTGCCTTACTTCCCATCCACTCCCTTAACTTTTTATCACTTATTAAACGCATCACCATTCTAACAAATTTTCTCACATCACCTCTACCAACCAAATACCCGGTTCTTCCGTTCACAACAGCTTCTCTTATACCCCCGACATCAAATGCAACAACAGGGAGTCCACAAGCCTGAGCTTCTAAAACGGTTAATGGAAAAGCTTCAATTGTAGAGGGAAGAATAAAAATATCCCCTGAATAAAGATACTGCCTCACATCTCCTACAGTACCCAAAAGAGTGACATTAGGAAGACTTGAAAGCTTTGCAGCCAAACTTCCATCAATAACTTTCCCAATAACATATATATGGGCATGTCCCAAAAGCATGTTGGAGATGGAAGGAAGATAGCCTGCCTTCCGCTTATCTACCCCACCAATAAAAATTAACGCCGGCCTATCAAGTTCCTTACAAATGGGAGGCTTTTCCCAAAACACATCATCAATACCATTATGTATAACGATGGAATCCACACTAAAAAGCCTTCTTAACATCCTTTGAGAAAAACACGAAACAGATACCACCACATCAGCTGCCCTCATCTCTACATACATCACCGGAGAGAAAACCATCGCACTAACAAAATTTTTCAACCCTAAAAACCAATCATATGGCCAATTACCATGATAGGTTACAACATATGGATACTTAGACAAATAAGCAGCAAAACCCAAAATGCCATGACTATGGATAACATCTGGCTTTTCCCTCAATATAACTTCCCTTACATCAAATATCGAATCTGGCCTCAACGGACTCTTACCAATCTTTACAACAACAACATCCTTCTCCCACTCCTTATCAACGTACCCCCTATGGCTAACAACAACAACATCATATTTTCTCGACACTCTACGAGAAATCTCATAAGCAACCCTAGACATTCCGTTCCAACGCACAAACCACCTAGACAACACAAGAACCTTCATTTCAATCCCACTAAAGAAATATCGTAAAGTTCCCAACCACAGAAACCCTTACATAATCTAAACAGAGAAAATGAACACCTTCAGAAGCTTCTTCCAAACAAAACTCCAAAGAATATATACCTCGCCTCAAAAAAATATAATCCGTAGTAAATTCTAGAAACTTGCTCGAATTCGTGTACCTTATCTCACCTATTAACCTCCCATCAATAAATAACTTGACCGGCAGTCCAAAATCGTCAAAATATCTTATCGTTACCGTATAATTCCCATCCTTAGCTATCGGTATTTTAACCACAAAGCACGCATCCCTCAAAGGATTCACATCTTTATAGAAAAGAACGCGAGAGGTTAAAGAACCATTCACTTCCCTTCCATACCATCCACGAACACTTGAATTAAAAATACTACACCACACAGGCACATAAAATTCCCTCATCCTCTGCACCTTCACAACATTCAAAAGAAAAACCCCATCATAAACCTCATCAAACATACTCAAAAAATACAAAGGCAACGGACGTGGAAGATAAAAATCCTCTATAACAACAATGGGATGTTTAAACAACTCATCAGAATTCCAAACACCAGCACCTATCAGCTCGCTTAAAACTCTTTTTGAAAAAGCCCTAGAAACATCTCTCGAAAACGGAGTCTCAAACCCTGAAACCAAAAAATCAATCCTCCCTAAATAAGCAAAATGTTCACCAAAAATAGCCCTCACCCAATTATCATAAAGTTCGCCTAAACTTCCACTATAAAGATCAATATCATAGTAAACAAAAATCGGAAGATATTGGGAATCAAAGCTACTTGAAAACCAAGACACCCTTCTATATGCATCATGCGAAATATAAACCCTCGAGAAAAACGGCGCAGCAACCATAGTAATAATAAAAGATACAATGGCCAAGATACGTATTTTCCTCCACCAATCACTCCACGACAAACCCTTCTTACTAAGCAACTCTTTAAAGCCAAGACCAGTAGCAAAAGGCATCGGAAACAACGTAATTGCTCTTCCCGAAAAAGAACCAAAAGCTGGAAAACCATACTGAACCAAACCAATGACGACAGATACCGTCACCCAAGAGGAAACAAAAACAAAATACGGCGACTTCTTCTCCCTTTCAATAACTAAGCTTTTCAAAACATAAAAAGCACCCAAAAGGGATACAGGAAGGGTCACACCAGTCTGATAAATCCACGTCAAAACATCCGTGGGGGGGAACCTAATCACCACACCATAGGATAAAAGATTCATCTGATGTCTCAAAAACAAAAGAGACGCTGGGGCAACAATCAAAACCAAACCTAAGCACTCCAAAAATACCCTCAACCAACTAGCAATTGCAGAAGACCAACGCATTAAAACAATAGTAAAAACAAAAATAACTGTAAAGAATAAAGTCACCTCTACATGAGTAAACGAAGCCAAAAACATCAAAAAATACATCAAAAACCTACTTAACAAACTACTCTTTTCGAGCAGCCTTAAAAAGAAGTACGAAGCGGATAAAACCAAAAGTAAACCTAAAAGATTAGCATGCAAATCTGCACCCAAACGATAAACCGCAAACCAAGAAACCAAAAACAGCCATGAAACAAAAAACATCCAACTATCCTCAACAAACTCTCTAAAAATAAAAATGCAAACAAAAGAGATCAAAACACATAGAGAAATAGGAAGAAAAATTTCAACAATAAAAGGAGAAACACCACAAAAAACAAGAAAACCCCCTAAAACATAATATACAAAATTATAGTAATCGTGTTCCCGAATAAAAACAAAAACACCGTTATCAACCACCATTTGCATACCCCAAACATAACGAGGAGTATCCCAACCAATTGGAAGCCAGTCATGACCAAAAACCAAATAACAAAAACCAAAAAACATGAATAACGCTAAAGAAGAAAAAACTACCATCTTAGCGAGATCCCTTAATGAAATCATCTCACCGTCAAAATTCATGATTCTCATACTATAGCACACCTCAATACAGTATGAACAACACTCTAACATCACAAGCTTACTTGCTTAGTTCCCTTTCATAGCTTTGACGTGCAAATATTGAAAACACTACTAACCTATTTAATATTACCCATTCCCCTAGACTAGTTCATACATCAAATAGTCAAGAGAAGCAAAATAAATACCTCCAAACAACTCAAAAGTCAAACTATAAATCCCCCTCCTAGCATTCTCAACCACAACACTATAAGTAACTATCTCAGAAGTCCCATTATAAACCACAGACGCAAAAACACTACCATTTAACTTCACCCTAAAACCACAAACCCGAAGTACCATCAAGAAACCTAAACTTAAAAAACATAATCACCATCCCAAGGCAATGGAATAAAAACCTCATAAAAAGAAGTATAATTCTGAGGATCCTCATCATAATACTCAGCAACATAACCCGAACTTGACCACTCCCGCTCTATCCAATACCAACCAAACGTGTGATTCTCAGAAGTATAATACAAAGGCACATAACCCCTCTCCAAGCCAGAAAGCTTTGTAAAATTAAAAAGATAAATTCCGCGCACGCATAGCCGCTTAATTTCTACTGTGGGATATAGGTTACCTATCTATTAAATATTAAAGATTATAAAACCTCCTTTTTATTCGATGTATTAAATCAAAAATCTTCTTCTTAATTAAAAAAGTTAAAATGTATACACCGTCCCTAAACCAATGTACCTTCGTCTTCCCGCTTCTCCTCCTTCTATAAAAAATTGGTATCTCCAACCACTTCTTCGCTTGACGAATCATATCAATCTTTATTTCAGCAGAAAACTCCATACCAAAGCCCATAAACCTGCTGTTATTATCAAGAAGAGACCTTCTAATAAACCACATACCAGACTGAGAATCCTTAATAAAAATACCAAACAACGATGCAAAAAGAATAGTCAACAACTTATTACCCACAAGATGAATCGGAGACCAAGCACCATCCTCAAACCTATTAAACCTATTAGTAGTAACAAAATCCAAACCGTATTTTTCCATAAGCTCGATTACGCGGGGAATGATCTCAAAAGGGTAAGTCCCGTCAGCATCGCCAGTAACAACAATATCCCCATCAACATACTTAAAACCAGTCATATAAGCTCTACCATAACCACGACGAGGCTCAACAACAACCTTAGCACCCTTCCTAACAGCTATTTCTCTCGTACGGTCCACAGAACCTCCATCAACAACCACAACCTCCACATCAAAACCTTCACGTCGCAAAACCTCAACTGGAATGGAGTCAATGACCCTACCAATGGACTTCTCTTCATTAAGAGCTGGGATAACAATTGAAATCTTTTTTGTAGTCACAACCTACCAGCCACCAATATAAACCTTTAACTCATATAAACTAAAATTATTAGCAATTATAAAGTTCACTTCTTTATTATTAGCTACACAAATTAATAAAATTGTACATAGGCTTTACTTAATTTTCGGGAACTCTTACAGCGTTTAACGGATAATAAAATAGTATTTAAAGAAAAACGGAGTAATTACGTTTAAATAATTTGAAGTACGCAAATACAATAATTTTAGCTGTGGGAATAGAGTTTGTGATACTATAAAGAGATGGCTTAATTTTATTAATATCGACATATTTCTCCCATATCGATGTTATTTTTAAAACTGAAGAAATTTCCGTTGCAAAAACTTGAAAAAACAAATGTTTAATGCTAAAGTTTAAAGTAGCAATTTCGAAAAATGAATGATTATCTAGAGATAATTTATAAAGACATAAAAGGGTACCCCCAGAGATGGGTGAAATTAAAGGTTAAGTAATTTTTAAGTTATAATATCACTTTAAGAGCCCTAAGATTACCTTAACAACCGAATGATTTAATTGTATATCGAGATGAAGTCTGAAATTTCTTGTAGAGGTTAAACAATTTACTCAAGCTTCCTTTTATATACGTATTTCTTCCATTCATGAACTAAATAGATCAAACAGATAATAAGAGTACAAACAGTAACTCTTGATCCCAGTTTAAACCATTCTTGTTGCTTATAAACAATATATATAGTTAAAATTCCTGATTTATTAATCCAGAAACCATTAATGGTTCCATAGAGAGGTATGGATTCGTACTCTTGATTATCTAGTTCAGCAAACCATAATGGGTTATACTTTTCGGCAAATGCAAGCATGAAAGGCGTATTAGCATAGACTTCAACAACCCACTTTGTCGGATTAATCATCCTGTACTTAACCATTTTTGCCGAGGTTCTTTTCACCGAAAATATTTCTTTTAATGTTTCATTGCCTTTTTTTACGGAATATAACCAGACAACATCAAGAAAACACGAATTATAAGATAAAGGTTTTAGCCTAAAGGTATGCTGTCCCTTACTTAAGTAAACTGCATCAAGATAAACGAAATTAAACTCTGTGGAGTTAACTCTGAATTTTTTGTTGTCTACTGTCAGTTCGAATTCTCCCTTCAGTTTTAGCGCTATTTTATACAGACCTTCTCTTAAAATTTCTATGGTTTGCCAAGCCGTAGAATTTTCGAAAAAAGCAAGAAACTTACCATTGCTTGCATTATTAGAGTTAACTATCTCGGTGTTTTCCCTGTATAAATCAGCTTCAGCCTCGAGAATATAAATTAAGGTTTTATCTTTTATTAAGTCAAACAGTCTGTTCGTTATTTCCGCATAATCGTCCATTTGAAGCAAAACAAAAATGTTAACAGCATTTAAACCTTCAATATTCTTTATAACTATACTATGTTCGCCCTTTGTAAGTTTAAATGTACCCAGTTCCCTCCAGAGGAAATTATTTATCTGACTTTTAGTTTTAAGGATTTTAATTAAATGATCGTCGAGGAAAAAACCAAGCATCCCACCTTCTTTATTTCCGAAATAACGTACAAGTAAAATGTAATAGTCATCTTTCTCGATGTTGAAACGTATTTTTAAAGTTGCATTAGTGGCCCACGTAAAGACTAAACCTTCACCATAATCAAATTGCCAGTTTTCGATTCCAAATTTTTCAATATTGGGATGCCATTCCCCATGAAGAGGGTCAGAAGTTTTAGCTTTAGACCAATATTTCGAAGGTTTGTGGTGATCGGTTTCTCCAAATGTGGTAATAATTTTTGCTTTCTCGTATCGTGATGCTATTAAATCAATAGATTGGTTAAAATTTAAAACCAAAATATCAGCATACCAAGGTATTTCAGCCAATCTGTTTTGATCTGCAAACAGTACAGAATATGTCTTTGGATCGAACGAATGAAGATCAAGCAAACTTATAATTTTTGCTAAATCACTTTGGATTACAAGCATTTGATCTGTAATATACACGTTCTTCAAATATTTCTTGTTTTCAAACACATATATTCCACCAAAATTCTCAAGGAGTTCAAGATCTTCTTGATTTTGAAATATAGACAAAAGTTTACTGAGTTCTTGTCTGTCAAGTTCGGTTCCATAAAATGTGGTACCAACTAGAATATACTTTATATTCCGTATTCCCAAAAGTTTTCCCAGCTGGTTACTCTTATTTTCTAGGATAACGTCTTCAAGAAACGTATCTGGACTTAACGTTGGCTTTGAGAATCCAAAAAGGGGCGCCTCTGGAAAAGCAAGCAATTTATAATACTCTGTTTCCCCTTCAAATAATCGATTAACCTTTATATAACTATCAGGTAGACTTTCAGGGTTCATTGTTCGTAAAGTAGGCAGGCCTGACATAACAATTATAAACAGTAACAATGAGACAGCAAAAACTAAAAACAATTTCCTAAATCTCAAATTTAATGATAAATTATCAATTCCCTCAAGGAAATATATCGAAAACCTGGTTAGTAGTAATAAATAACAACTTGTAACTAACATCATCCATCGACCAGGATTTCTTAATATCCATCCTACTGAAGAAAAAAACGGAGCATCAAAAATAAGCCAGTCATAAAACTTCCCAGAGAAAACAGAATAATAACTGCCTGTTGAGAAAATAAGAAGAATTAATGTAAATATAGTTATTGATATATCTTTGTTACGTGGATGCAATAAAATCGAAAAAACAAATAAAGGTATTAATATCGTTGCAATCGTATGAATTTCTTCAATCGGGGTATTGAAAACAAATTGAGAAGGCAGTAACCAATACCATACTCCTCTTAAAACATTTAGAAGAGATGCATTTTTGCTAAGTACATCTACAATTTCATATGTTACCACATAGGAGGGTTGCGGTAAAACATCAAGTTCCCTAATTTGCTTCAGCAATGGAAATATCCAGTAGAAACTTAAAACAATGTGAATTGTGTAGGAAAAAAGACCTAACATTAACGAATTTTTAAAATATTTTTTAAATGGTCTTTGAATATTAGAAAGAAAACAAAAAATTAAAACAATTAGGGTAAAAAGTTCCCAATGAGGACCGACAATTAAAAACATTATCACGCCCAAAAAAACAGATCTTCTAATTATATCGTTCCAGGAAAAATTTATTGCATTTGAAAAAAATAATAATGCAAAATAAAAAAACAATGGCATAAAAGTCATTGACCAAAGGAAACCTATACGTAAAACCTCATGCGCAGTTATCGGGTTTATAATATAATAAGTAGTCGCAATAACCCCGCTTGCATATATAATAACTTTATTATTACTAACCTCTTTGGCAAACGAAGAACTTACATAATAAGCTATCATGCCCATAAGTGTAAGTACAACAAGATAGGAAAGACGCGAACCAAGAAAAATAATCATTATCGAAACAATCATTGTATCTACTCTATTAGCCCTCTGAAAAAGGGGGTCCCACAGAAACCTTATATGTTGCCGTAAGGATAAACGGCCTCCTATACATTCAGGATGGTAAATAAAACTCTGTGAAAAGAGGTAATTTCTTAATACAATGACCGAAAGGAAAATGGACCAAATTAATCCTAGAAAGTACTCAAATTTATTAACCTTTCTTAAGTAATTACTCATTCCCATCCCCGGCCATTTATTTGCAGATCTTTACTATCTAGTGTTTTGAAACGAAATCTCTGTATCAAGATATAAAAGTTAACAAACAGAAAATATGCATGTAACCAGTAAACGGATGGCATTATACTATATAACTTTATTACTAGGTCGATTATTGATGGTGTTTTAAAAGGAAGCGTAACCGCAGATATGAACCATATCGAAAACAAAAATAAGAAAGCCACTTTTTTTGCAAGGGAAAGTTGACTAATTTTCCTCTGTAGCTTCTTTTTACAAAATATCGTAAGTAGTGTACTTATCATTACCGTAGAATAAAATATTGCAAGTAACGTCATT
>Ga0164318_10006686_pt1 | contig 11161 bp, 11 predicted proteins | sample GuaBasSedimGuay9_FD_113734 | JGI IMG/M metagenome (GOLD analysis project Ga0164318, IMG submission 113734) | Subseafloor sediment microbial communities from Guaymas Basin, Gulf of California, Mexico - Guay9, Core 4571-4, 0-3 cm | ecosystem: Environmental > Aquatic > Marine > Hydrothermal vents... | reverse complement strand
CTGTATAGAGGGAGGGGTTAATCGTTTTTCTATAGGAGTTCAAAGCTTTGATACCCAGGTGCGCAGGGCAATGGGGCGCATCGAGACAGGAGAAAAGGTTGCAGAGAGACTAAAATATATAGACAATCTTGACCAGACCGCTATGGTAATTGATTTGATTTATGGTCTTCCTTACCAGACCATGGAGATATGGGAAAATGACGTAAGAAAGTATATCGAGTTGGGGCTGGATGGTGTCGATCTATACCAGTTGAATATTTTTAAGAAGGGAAAGCTTGAAGAGGCTGTTGAGAAAAAGGCGATAGCGCTACCTGCTGATATCAGGATGCAGGCCGACATGTTTGCAAGAGGGGTCGAGATCATGAAGCGTGCAAGATACAAGCGCCTTTCCATGAGCCACTGGGGGAGGACCACCAGGGAGAGAAACATCTATAATGCCCTGGCCCTGTCCGGCAAGGTTTGTGTTCCCTTCGGCTCAGGCGCCGGCGGGTGGGTGGACGGATATTTCTTTTTCCAGGACAATAGGCTCGATGGCTATTATCGAAGGATGGATGAGGGTAATAAACCGATTGCCATGTCCATGAAACAACCTGAAAATAACGACCTGTTCAGGGATCTTGCAGGGCAGATGGAACTGGGGCGCTGCCATTTGAAAGAGCTTGGGGCACGCTACGGTTTTAAGCTGGAAAAGATTTTCCTCCCTCTCCTGGAGCAGTGGGAGCGTGTTGGTCTGATCAAAGTGAATGACGGCTGGATGGAGTTGACCCTGGCGGGGGAGTTCTGGCAGGTCAACCTCTGCCAGGCGTTGATCGACTATTTTACGCTTGTGGTTGAAAAGCGACCGGCCGGCCCTGGCATGATGGGCCTTTGAGACTAATGTTGAAATGATCAATTAGCATTGGTAAACGGGCAAAAAATAGAAAATCGAGTCACTCCCCCGAAGGAGGGAGGCCATAACAAGCCATAATTACTGGATCGCCTTGACGCTTCACTGCGTCTCCCGCCTGCGCGGGAATGACAGTTAAGTGGAATGTTGGACTGTTTACGAATTCATTAACATTGACCATTGACCGGGAGGTATTCCCATGAAAACACTGATTGTCTGCGGCAGCAGGTATGGTTCAACCAGGGTTATTGCCGGATGGATCGCTGAGAGGCTCGGCTTCGATTGTTTGATAACCGACGTGAAAGATGCCCCGGCTCCAGGGAAATTCGAGCTGGTTATCCTCGGTTCCGGTATTTATGAGAATGGCTTCATGCCTGAGGTACGTGCTTATATTGACAGGCACATCAAGGCATTGGAAAATAAGGAAAAGGCGATCTTCGGGGTATGCCTGGATACCAGCGGTTTTTATGTGAATGGTAAAATTGGCGGGGGCTGGGAATATATCAGGCCCACAATAGAAAAATTCCGGAATCCCCCTCTCCATGCCGGTCTGCTTCATGGCGAGATAAATCCATCCAAGCTTACTCGTGAAGATCATGACAAACTGATGCACTTTTATAATCAAATACTCAAAAGGGATATCTCGAGTGTTCCTTATAGAACAAAGATGAACAAAGAGGAGAGCTGGAAGTTCGCAGAAAGGATATTGAAGAAATTGAGCGGTAAGTTCTATTAATGAAAGGGCGTTTTTCGATTGAATTTAAGTTTTATGCTGCCGCCATCAAATTTTTTGTCATTGAAGCGGGAGGTAAGTAGTAAAGAGGGTCTCTTCTTTTTCAACTGCCTTCTTGAAGATTTTCTCGCAGGCATCCGCTTTTTCGGGAACATCATCAGTTAAGAATCTGATGAATATATTGGTATCAAGAAATCTCATTGTGCCTTCTCAATAATCTTGCGGGCAATCTTTTTCCTGGTAGTCCCTCTGAGCTTTTTAAAATTAATAGATTTCTCTTTTGTGGCCACGCTGCCCCTGAGATTATGGAAATGTTGATCGCCTTCTTTAAGTTGCCATTTACCTGATCAGCGTGTTGCTGCGAGAATGTTTACGCTATAGCGGGGGGGATTACAATTGGATTGGTTCCTTAGGCGTCAGGTTTGTTAAGAAATCTTCGCAAGGCAGGCATAAGACATTTTTTATTTTTATACGCTCCTTGCCCCGGTACAGAAGGAAGGCTTCTGACTCAGGGTAATCCTCTTTAAAAGCAAGCAGTCCCTTAAGCATTTTTGGATGAACCCTTGAGGTGTTTTTAACTTCAATGGCACAAAAGCTATCCCCGCCGTAAACAACAAAATCTACCTCGTTTCCTGATTTTGTGCGCCAAAAATAGAGTTTGCACTGATTCCCTCTGTAAGAATTCCATGCCCGAAGATGTTCGGCAACAAGGCCCTCCAAAGCTGCACCTTCGATTTCCTGCGGTGCATCAAGAGGGCCTGATGGGCGAACAGACCTGAAGACCCCGGCATCAAAATAATAAAACTTGGGATGTGAGGATAAACGCCTTTTAGCGCGTTTTGAAAAAACAGGTACGCGAAAAGCCAAAAGCAGGTCTTCAAGTATTGAAATGTACCCTTCCACGGTTTTACGCTCTACCTGACAATCTCTGGCAACATCCGCGATGTTAAGGACAGCGCCGTGGGAGAAACTAACCGATTCCAAGAACCGGCTAAACGCGCCTATATTCCTCACCAGCCCTTCTATTTGAACCTCTTCCATGAGGTAAAGGGAAACATAAGCGCTAATGGTTTCTTCAGGGCTTTTTGCGGCTACTACCAGCGGAACCATGCCGATGGTAAGGGCTTCTTCCATGGAGAACATATCCCCCAGTTCAGCAGCCATAAACGGATGCATATTTTTGACCACAGCGCGTCCTGCAAGCAAGTCAACCCCAGACCGCTTTAGTTTTCTTGCACTGGAGCCTGTCAAAATAAAACGCCATCCTGCATGCTGTTCCATCAATTGATGGACTACGTCCAGAAGTTGAGGAAGTTTCTGGATTTCGTCAATTACGATGGTATCTACGGCTTTTTGTGCCCGAATTACATCTCCCAACCGTTCCGGCCTGGCAGAATAAAGGCGAAACACGTCAGGCGCCAAAAGGTCAATAATGAGTGCATTCTTTAAATTCTGTTTAAGCCATGTGGATTTTCCTGTCCCTCGCGGGCCAAAAAGAAAAAAACTCTGCTTGATATCCTGGAAAAATCGAGTCTTTATTTCCATTTCAGCTGCCTTTTAGGAAATAATAAATCCATAAATGAAACACAAAATAAAATTTGTCAAGAAAATTATTCCTGTGGGAAAAGACAGATACAGACATTACCTCAATAGGCAGATGTTCCGATTCCTTTACAAGGCAGGCAACCTTTTTTCTTGACAAAATAACTGTAATCGATTATCAGTAAACGCCACGGACGTTTTGATGAAGGAATATTAGAATAATGATACACAAAAAGAGACTGCTGGCAGTTTTGAAGGACTTTGGTTACGTTTATCATTGCAGCTGCGGTCAGTTTCATATCCATCTAAAGGGTGTCACGATATATGTGGATGAAGGGGAATTTCTTTGCTTGCTTGAAATGCTTCAAGAGGCACGCGACAAGAATGCCTCTCTCGAAGGCAAAGACAGGCAGCTTACAAAAAGGCAACTCAAGGTAGTAAAAAAATAAAAACAAGGAGGGCATGGTTATGGCAAAAGCAATCGTTGTGTACGCTTCGGAGACTGGAAACACAGAATCCGTGGCTGAAGAAGTGGTCAAGGGGCTGGAAGAAGGGGGGTTGGACGTAACATTAAAGAACGTGGAAGATTCAGATGCCAGAGAGGTGTTAGACTACGACCTGGTGCTTCTTGCCTCATCAACGTGGGGAGATGAGGAAAAAGAACTTCACGAAAGCATGGTAGATTTTTATGAAGACCTCAAGGAGCTTGACTTTGCGGGAAAACCGGCGGCAGCTTTCGGATGCGGCGACAGCTCATATACACACTTTTGCGGAGCGGTTGATCTCTTAGAGGAACGGCTTGACGAAAAAGGGGCAAAGCTCCTTCACGGTCTTGGTGAAGGCTTCAGGGTTGACGGCGACCCGGACCAGGAAGTTCTTGAGAATGCAAAGGCCTGGGGAAAGGAAATAGCAGAGAAGTTCCAGAAAAGCGCTTCGAGTTAGAACAGCCGGAATATCCCTTTCATGCACCCCCCCCTGCCAGACCGTTCCCCCTCCCCTGGAAGGAGGGAAGGGGAAGCAGAAGATATTGACGAAACGGTAAGGGAGGGTCTGGCTTCATACACTGGTTATTTAGATGTCCCCATCCGTAGTGAGGGAAGAAAGGTGAAGGGATGCCTTACGTCCCGCCACATACGTAGGAAAGTGAAGGCGTAACTTGGAGTTCAGAAAGAACTGAGTTACGCCTTTTTTATTCGGAAAACGGGAAAATAAACATAACAAGCAAAGGAAAAGGAGAAAATAAAATGATAACCATGAAAGTAAAAAAAATAATTGCGATTGTTCTGGCTTTGGCTATCATACCAGCGCTCACAGTGTTTGGAACCGGACAGAAAACGGTAGCGGCTGCCCCCAAGGAGACGGCTCTTCATGGAGCGTCAGTAAAAGATGCTGTGCGAAGGCTTAATAAGGATGCTCATCAGCTTACTCAGGCCACCATCGCCATAGACGAGAACGCGGAAAAAATATCTCAGGGTGAAAGCCTGGAAGATGAGCTTCGAGCCATGGCTGTTAAGATGCATGTAGCTTCACGCAAGCTGGGTCAAATCGCAAAGCAAATACATAAGGATATAGCAAAGGTTGCAGAGCTGGCCGGGCAACGCGAAGCAGGCAAGGCTGAATATAAAAATCGTCTGGATGAGATAGTAGCGGATCTGGGCAAATATGCACATATTCTGCAGAGCAAATCCGACTTAGTACATAAGGTTGTCTTCAAGGCTCCGGAGTCGCACAAGGAATATGCCGATGCCATACACAACTCATTCCATAAAGCTGAACGGATAGCGGAGAATCTGGGTAAAGACACACGAGAATGCGCCGAGATCGTTGGGGTAAGCATAGCAAAGTTACCGGTCAAAGCAGCTGTGTTCCCGGAGCAATATATCCGGATGTACGATAAGCAGGGCAAGCTGCTGAAACTTGCTGCACAGCAAGTAGCGAATAAAGCTCATGGCCATCTTTGTGTATGTGGCGCAACTGCCTTCAGGGTTACTCAAATTGCGATTTCCCAGTTGTGGGGCAAAGAGCTGCCAACAAAAGGGGACCTCGCGGTGATCTACCATCATCCCGGCAGGGGACACAAGGACGTTTTTGAATACTTGCTTGGCCCAGAGAATGTCACTTATAAAAAGGCAGGGAATCCCAGGCACCTCACGCTTGCCCAACATTACTCTTATGCTTTCACTCGTAAAGATACAGGTGCTACATGGAAAACGCAGATGAAAGAAGGAGTCATCCCGAAACGTTTCTTTGACCTCAGGTATAAGGTGAAAGGATTCCTTAAAGGATGGCACAAAACGAAGCCTACGAAGGCTGAAAAGGTTGCTTTCAAGATCAAATTTAACAAAGCCATAAATAATATTTTAAGCATGATGCCATCTGAGCTATTCGAGGGAGTGTCACAGCCATAGAAGAAAGACCATTCCTCTTCATTGTAGTCAAAGATGAACTTTTGTAACACTTTAGCTCTTTTAAAAAACAGACATACGGAGCGGACAGGCCATCCGATTGGAGACTGGCTCAAACTCAGACAGTGAGCCAGTCTCCAATCGGATGGCCTGTCCGCAATAATATTTTCAAAAAGTTAAACTGATACGAACTTTTTTGTGGGTGTTCTTATCCCTGTCCAGATGCTTGAGTTTCAATAGCGGTTGTGCTATTCAGGAGGCGATCTCTTGGAGATAAGGGGTAAGATCATCCATGAATATTTACATAAAGGCGATGCGCCTTCCCTTCCTGAGCGGTTCCCTCACGCCGGTCGTGCTCGCCGGGGCACTCAGTTTTGTGGATGGGTCTTTTCAACTCTGGCGCCTGATTCTGGTCCTAATCGGCATCGGCGCCCTTCAGACGGGTGCAAATCTTATCAATGATTATTACGACGACCCGGGTAGCGATCGCATCAATCTTCATCCGACTCCTTTCAGTGGCGGAAGCCGTGTGATCCAGGAAAACCTGATGGATTCGAAGACGGTGCGAGCAATGGCCATAGGCTTCTTTTTCTTGGGCATAATCTGCGGAGCGTGGCTCGCACTTGCAGGGCGACCCTTTGTGGTGGTGATTGGCTTGATCGGTCTTTTGGCCGCATACTTCTATTCTGCACCCCCTCTGAGCTTTATGGCCTGCGGGCTGGGAGAAGTGACAATATTTCTTTCCTTCGGGCCCTTGATTACGTTGGGCACCTATTATGTTATGTCAGGTTTTTTTACCTGGCACGCTTTTATCCTCGGTATCCCCCTCGGCTTTCTGATTGCAGCCGTGATCTGGATTAACCAGTTTCCGGATTATGACGCGGACCGAGATGCGGAAAAGCGCAACTGGGTCGTTCGATTGGGCCGCACCCGTTCGGTGTGGATCTATGCCTTTCTCATGCTCAGTCCTTATGCTGTAGTGCTTTATTGGACATTGGCCGGTGAAGGGTCCTGGCTGTATGTTGCTATTTTTTTAACCGTGCCTCTGGCGTTGAAGGCAATCAAGATTGTGAAGGCACATTACCATACCTATGATGAAATCATTCCGGCGCAGGCGTTGACCATCCAAACGCACCTATCTGTTGGACTGGCGTTGACAGGAGTAATAATATTGCAAAAGCTGATTTTGTAAGATGTCAGGATAACAGTTGAAAGAATGATGGTTGTCTTAAATAAAGTGGCTTCCTGGAAAGGCGCGCCCGCAAGGCTGTCATTTCGACTGCAAAGGAAAATCTCATGGTTTCCGCATATCACACCGGAGAGATTTCTCTCCGGCTGTGGCGGATCGAAATGACAAATTGGTGAGACTTTTTTTGGCTCATCAAGTAACAACAATCCTTCGATGAAGAAGCTTATTGGTATTTCATGGCGTATGTGGTTTTTGATGCAGAGACAAATGCGTCCGGCAACAGTGATAGCGTTTATGTCGTTGCTTCTGTTTTCGTGTAGCATTCCTTCAAGGACCTATCGAATAACAACAGGGTCTGTTAAGACTGCCTACACAGTAACGAAAGGAGTTACAAAGGCAACTATCGGCACGGGAAAGGTCGTTTACAAAATCGGCAAGTTTACATTTACAGTAACAATGGCGCCTCTGTCCTGGCCCTTGACGCATGAAGAAATCGAGTCGATTGGTGGTCTTCCTCCTAAGGAAGCAATACGGCGGGGCAAGGTGAAGAATTCACCTTATGTGGTCAATGGAAAGCGGTATTTTCCCATGTCTGTTGAGGAAGCGAGGAAGTATCGGCAAAAGGGTATCGCCTCCTGGTACGGCTACGAGACGCTCAGGCAAAAAGGGGGGCACATGACGGCAAACGGCGAACGATTTGATCCAAACGGTTTGAGTGCTGCTCACAAACACCTGCCCCTGCCAACATACGTGCGTGTTACAAACCTGCGAAACCACAGATCGATTATAGTTCGGGTTAATGATCGTGGGCCGTTTGTAAAAGGGCGGATTATCGATTTGAGTGCCGGTGCTGCCCGAAGGCTCGGTTTTTACAAGAAAGGAACAGCGCAAGTCTATGTGGAGACAGTTAGCGCAGGGGCGTAGGATAAGATAGTCCCAGTGTTGCTGTTGAATAAACCTTAGAACTGGTCGAGATGGAGGGAAAAGCAGCCATGAGTTTTGCAGTTTTATATCTTGACAGTTTGGAGATCTCTATGGACGTGGGTCCGGATATAGCGGACATCACAGGCCAGTTTGCGCAAATTGTGGGCAAGGCGGGTATAGAAAATGGCAGCTTGCATGCCTCGGTTATCGGCTCAACCGGTTCTCTTACAACAATCGAGTATGAACCGGGGGTTGTGGAGGATCTAAAGCGGGCAATAGCCAGACTTGCCCCTCCCGATATGGAGTATGAGCACGAAAAGGCCTGGCACGATGGAAATGGGCACAGTCATGTACAAGCCGCCCTGCTCGGCCCCTCTATCGTAATACCGGTACGCAATTGTCGGTTGTCTCTCGGGACATGGCAGCAGGTTGTAGTTATAAACCACGATAACCGCCCTCGCAAAAGGCGTGTGGATGTTACAATAATTGGCACCTCCTGAGGGCTTGTAACATTGACCTTTTTGAAAATTTTATCCGCTTGTCCTCTCGATCTTTGTCAAGAGGCTGAGGTGGTGCGAGAGCTTGAATTGTTAGAACCGAATCCGTTTCATTTTCGCCGTGATCAAGCATTCTTTTTCTTCTTTCCATCCTCCTTTTTACCTTTTGATCTTTGGAGATTTGCATCCAAGAACTCAGCCGAGCTTGCTTTACTGGCCAGAAATATCCTATCATCAGACTCACGTGGTCGGCGACTCGCAGGTCCCCCACCAATTCTTGCTTCATCCTGGTTCCTGACGATTTTCCTTGACACCCCACATAATAGTGCAGATAACTAAGAATAATTATCATTATTATTTTAGAGGAACCTATCGAAATTGCACTCCAGCAACTTGAGACTAGCCCGCCAGCGGCAAATTATACTCCAGGCTGTCAGAGAGGACAGGCGGCATCCGACTGCGGATTAAGTTTATGAAAAAGTCTGCAAAAAGCTGCCGCGTACCAGCCTTGGCAGCGTTTATCGAAATCTTGAGGCTTTGTCCAGGCTTGGAATGATTCAGAAGCTTGAGCTTGGAAGTCTTCAAAATCGGTTCGACGGCAACCCGGAAGATCATTATCCTATCAGACGCATCAATTGCGGGGGGGTGGAGGACGTTGCCTCTCAAAGTAAGCAAAAGCCTCGAGGAATCACTTCTGGACAAAACTGATTATGAGATCCTGCGTCACACGCTCGTATTCGCAGGGTTGTGCCCAGAATGTAAGCTGGAAAGACTAAGAAAAAATACAACAGTGTACCTCTTGCAAAAGCTGCTCGCTCCTGGGGCGAAGACAGAAAAAGCAATATGTATCTGTTTTGTGTCCAACTTTAATGGCCGGCAGAAATTTCCCAAAAAAGAGAGGAGGTCTACTATGAAAAAACGGTTCATCATTTTTTTTGTTTCCCTTGCCATCCTGATATTCACAGTAAATACTGTTTCCGCTGAAAGTTCAGAAATTTGCGTCAGGTGCCACCGATCGGTGACGCCACTACTGGTCAAGGATTGGCAGAGCAGCAAACACAGTAGAAACGATGTCACCTGTTCCGTTTGTCATGGATCGAAACACAAGAGTAGAAAAACTGCCCACCTGGCCAAGCTTCCTACCGAGGCCACCTGTGGTGAGTGTCATGAGGAGCAGTTTGAGCAATTTTCAAAGGGGAAACACAACTTCGGCTGGACCTCACTGAACGCCCTTCCTGTCACCCACCTTGAACCTGACGAACTGATAGAAGGCGGAAAAGGGTGCGGTGGATGCCACAATATGGGAATAAAGTCGGAGGCCCAGAAAAAGGAATTACGCGACAAAGGTTATAGATACAGGACCAATTCCTGCGACGAATGTCACACACGACATGCCTTTTCGAAAAAAGAAGCACAGGATCCCAAAGCATGCCAGACATGCCATATGGGGTTCGACCATCCCCAGTGGGAGATGTATGAAAGCTCGAAACACGGAGAAAGGTATGCAATGAAGGAGGCCGGCAAATTACCTGAAGATGCTGCTGCCCCATCCTGTCAGTTCTGTCATCTCCCGAACGGAACCCACACCAATAAAGCCGCCTGGGGATTTTTGGCGGTAAGGCTTCCGCTGCCCGAGGATAAACAATGGGCGCAAGACCAGACCACGATTCTCAAGGCACTGGGGGTACTGGACCCGGAGGGGAAACCGACTCCAAGGCTGGATATCGTCAAAGCCGCTGACCTGGCACGGTTAACGGAGGCTGACTGGAAAGCCGAGCGGAAAAAGATGATAAGGACATGCAAAAAGTGCCATTCTGGGAAATACGCCAGCGGAGAGCTTGATAAAGGCGATCAGATACTTAAAAAGGCGGACCGCTTAATGGCAGAGGCGATAAACATTGTTGCCCGCCTGTACAAGGATGGTGTTTTGAAGAAGCCGGAGCATTACACCTATCCCTATCCTGACTTCTTACACTTTTACCGAACAGGGGGCTCCCACATCGAGCAGGTGCTGTTTAAGATGTATATGAAACACCGGATGAGGACGTATCAGGGAGTTTTTCACGCCAATCCTGATTACGCTTACTGGTACGGGTGGGCGGCGATGGTAAAGGATCTGGATGAAATCAAGGAGATGGCCAACACTTTGAGATGCAAGGCTGATCTGGAACAAAAAGGCGTGGTTACAAATGTGAGCAAAAAATAATGCATTAACAGGCAGGAAGGCCGGTTTGGGTGTATGAGAGGACCTGAAGGGTTACAATAAAAAGACAACGAGAGGATATAGGAAATGACCGAGAGATTGCAAATCTACAAGTGCGAAGTATGCGGAAACATTGTTGAGGTATTGCATAGCGGTAAAGGAGAGTTGGTATGCTGTGGCCAGGCCATGAAGCTCTTCAGGGAGAATGTCTTTGACGCGGCCAAGGAGAAGCATGTGCCTGTAGTGGAGCAGACTGCTGATGGATTCAAGGTCAAGGTTGGGGATGTTGCTCATCCCATGGAAGAAAAGCATTATATCGAGTGGGTGGAAATCATTGCCGGTGACAAAAACTATCGCCAGTTTCTGAATCCAGGGCAATCTCCCGAAGCGACATTCAAGATTGAAGCAGCCCAGGTAACAGCCCGTGAATACTGTAACCTTCATGGCCTGTGGAAAGGATAAATCAAGGAGAAAATGTAACTTCTCCATAAGGTTTGGAATTCCAGTAGCTTCCCCCTTTGAAAAAGGGGGGTTGAGTGAGATTTTCCCTAAAGCAGTTCCGACTTATTCAGAAGTTACGAAACAATAGCCAAAGAAGGGTGCAGGCCGTGAAGACCTGAGACCTTTGCATAACTCCATTGAACGGGCATTATGAACTTTTCTGGTCTGTTTGGTTTGTTTGGTTTGTTTGGTTTGTTTGGTTTGTTTGCCGGGCAAAGCTCACCCCGTTAAATAGGGTTCCCTTCGGGAAATTTACCGGGGCAGGCGGCCCACACCAGTGG
>Ga0164318_10006685_pt1 | contig 11161 bp, 9 predicted proteins | sample GuaBasSedimGuay9_FD_113734 | JGI IMG/M metagenome (GOLD analysis project Ga0164318, IMG submission 113734) | Subseafloor sediment microbial communities from Guaymas Basin, Gulf of California, Mexico - Guay9, Core 4571-4, 0-3 cm | ecosystem: Environmental > Aquatic > Marine > Hydrothermal vents >... | reverse complement strand
TTGCCGCCTCCTCATCAAACATCATGTCCGGGCAACCCAGCCCGCCCGGCCTGTGCATTATAAGTACTTGAGAAAAGTCGGTGCTGCTGCCGCGTCGCCTGGACGTGAACGTCCAGGCCGAGCAGGCCAAGAGTGCTGAAGCACCCTTCGCCAATGTGGACGGCGGCTCCGAGGCCACCACAGCCTGCTTCAGCAGGCTTCCGCTGCTGAGCCTGGCGCTTCAGCGCCGGGCGGAGGGCGGATTTCTCGACCACTGATTATACCACACTTTGAAAGTCGTGTCGAAGGCAACGGGATTTCAGAAGTGCGCAGATGGCGACGAATCGTCGCGTTCCCCCGATTTCAGCGAGTTCTTTCCGCTACTGCCCTGTACACCTTCAGTGTTTCCTGCGCCGTGTGCGTCCAACTGAACCTCGCCGCCTGGGCCAGGGCCTTCTCGCGCAACGTGGCCCGCAGCGCGTCGTCGAATGCCAGGCGGGCCATCGCCCTCGCCAGGCCCGCCACGTCGTCCGGGGCGACCAGCAGCCCGCCGTCGCCCACCATCTCTGGCAGTGAAGCCCGATCCGAGGCAATGACCGGCGTACCGCAGGCCATGGCCTCCAGCGGTGGCAGGCCAAAACCTTCGTACCAGGACGGGAACAGGAAAGCCAGCGCAGCCGAGTACAGGGCGGGCTTATCCTCGTCTGGCACCCAGCCAGTGAAAATCACCCGCCCCTCAATACCCAACTCCTGCGCAATCCAGCGCGGGTCAGGGAAGAAAGCCGTGTTTCGCGCGGGCAGCCTGCCTGCCACGACCAGCCGGATCGGATCGCCCGCTGCCTGTTGCTCGCCCAATTCGGCAAAGGCCCGCAATATCGTGGGCACGTTCTTTCGCCAGTCGAATCCACCCAGGTAGAGGAGATAGCGCTCAGGGAGGGCGTACCTCTCGCGGATGGCGGACAGCGCCTCCGGGTCCTCGACAGGACGGAAGCGCTCGTCGGCAGCCAGGAGCACGGGATACACCCGCTCCGAGGGGATGCGCAGGTGGTGGACGATGTCCCGCTGCGAGGCCACGGAATCGGTGAGAACGGCGCCGGCACGGCGGGCGCTGCCAGCCACCAGGCGAGTGTAAAGGCGCACCAGCGGGCCGCCGCGATAGGCGGGTAGCAACAAAGGGATCAGATCGTGAACGGTGACCACGGTGGGCACGGCAGGAAACAGCGGCGAGCCCCAGTAAGGCACGTGGGCCAGGTCAACGCCCAGTCGCCGACAGGCGCGAGGGAAACCCACCTGCTCAAACCAGACCTTAGCCAGGTTCTCGCTCCGCCCGCACAATGCACAATTCACAACACGCAATTCACAATTGGCAATGCGCGATTCCCCACCCGCAAGCTGCGCCTCGTGACTGGCTATCAGTACAAACTCATCGCCAGGGGCTAGTTCTGACAGTTTTGGCAACAGATGAGCCAAATACTGTCCGCTACCCGTGGTCTCTTGCCCCAAGAACCAGGCGTTGATTGCCACCCGCACTGCTGCCTCCTCACCCTCCCGCAGGTTAGTAGACGCCTCCCCCAAGGCGGCCTCGGCCCCCAGACTGTGGGAGGATTACGTCGTTGTTTATTGTACATCAGGATCAAGGCCAGCACAAGCGAGGCGGCCCCTTGTTGTCCCGAAAGTTAAATTGGACTATAATAGCGGCGGACGGGCAGGATAATATAGAATTGCCCTACAAGATTTGCGTTATGCGCGAGAATTTTTCGGACGCAGATTTTCGCAGATAAAAATGTAAAAATCCGCGTTCATCTGCGTCCCCTGGATTGGTTGCGGCAGGAGACCGCGTTATGGATCACAAGGTACATTACCGGACGAGGTGAGGTGGTGGAAGTGAGGAAGAAATGGCAACTCAAGCTGCTGCTGGCCGTTGCCCTGCTGTGGACAGCCTCAGCGATCGTGGGTACAGCGCAGGGAGTAGGCCACGTGGATATAGTCCAGGCGGAGGGTCCGGTTACGCCGGCGATGCTCATTTACGTCGAACGGGGGATCGCCACGGCGGAGGAAGATGGCGCTGTCTGCCTGATCCTACAACTGGATACGCCGGGTGGTTCGGTGAGCCTGGCCAAAAACATCGTGCAACGAATAGCAGAAGCACGGGTGCCGGTGGTGGTCTACGTAGCCCCGCGCGGGGCCTGGGCTGCCTCTGCGGGGACTCTGATCACCCTGGCCGGGCACGTGGCCGCCATGGCCCCGGAGACCTCCATTGGCGCAGCCAGCCCGGTAGGCATGCAGGGTGAGGACTTACCGGAAACCGCGCAAAAGAAGGAGAAAGAGATTTTGATGGCCAGCGCCCGTTCCCTGGCCGAGCGGCGCGGTGAAAAGGCGGTGGCCTGGGTAGAAAGCGCGATTGAGGAGGCCAAAGCAGCTACCGCCCAGGAAGCTCTGGACGCGGGGGTGATTGACTTCATCGCCGGAGACGTCGGCGAGCTACTGGCCCAACTCGACGGGTTCACCGTGCAGGTGCATGGTCAAGAGACGATTCTGCACACCGCCGGGGTGAACGTACATCCCACCGCTATGAACCCTCTGGAACGTCTACTACACGCCATCACCGACCCAACTATTGCCTTCATCCTGATGACACTGGGGATCAACGCTATCATCTTCGAGCTCTCCAGCCCAGGCGGATACGCAGCCGGGATCATCGGCGTCATCTGCCTGGGACTGGGCCTGTACGCGCTGGGAGTGCTGTCGGTGGACTACACCGGATTGCTGTTCATCGTATTGGCCTTCGTGCTGTTCATCATCGACATCAAAGCCCCTACCCACGGGGCGCTCACGGCGGGAGGCATCACAGCGTTCATCTTTGGCGCAGTGCTCATCTTCCAATCAACTTCAGGGCGCATCCCCTGGCCCTTGATCCTCTCCATCGCCGGATGTACCGGTGGCTTTTTCGCCTTCGTGGTGGCCAAGGCGGTTCGCGCCCAAACCTGGCCGGTCACCACCGGCGCGGAGGCGCTGATCGGGGCCACCGCCGAAGCACGCACTGCCCTGAACCCTGACGGGGTCGTCTTCCTGATGGGAGAACGCTGGAACGCAACCGCCGAGGACGGGCCCATCGCCGCCGGAGAGCGGGTGAAGGTGGTTGGCCGCGAGGGGTTCCGTCTGCGAGTGCGAAAAGCACAGTGAACTGCCCACCTTAAAATTCACTCCTCCCTCTTGACATTAGAACACTTGTTCTGTATAATATAAGTGCAGAACGGGTGTTCTTTTTGTTTGAAGCTTTCCATCGCACTGCCTGTTTGTCACCGCACCCTTTTGGGAAACGAGCACAGGCCCTCTGAGCGGAACGGAGTGGAGTCGAAGAGCGCCTTGCTGCAATGAGGAGCGAATCGCATGAGAAAGAAGACCTACGACGAGCCGATAGAGGTTCAGAAGAAGCGATTTGGGTACTTCCCACAGACTTTCCTGTGGCGGGGACGGCGCTACGACGTGCACGCCGTCGAGCGCTGCTGGACGGTCTCGCGGGGCCGCTTACGGCGGCGTGTGCAACGCCTCTGCTTTCGCGTGCGCTGCGCCGAGGGCACCTTTGACCTGTACCAGGATTTGGTGGGCAACACCTGGCACCTGGAAAAGGTACTGACCAGGTGAGCGGTGACTCTCTCGCAGACTGCGGGAGAGTGAGAACGAGGTGAGCCATGCAAAAAGTGAGCATGAAAGTGGGATGGATGTGGTTCGATAGCGATCCGCAGAAGACGTTTGAGGAAAAAGTGCGACTGGCGGCTAAACGCTACCGGGAGAAGTTCGGACGGTCGCCGACCGTGTGCTACGTCAACAACGGGCAGGTGAACGGCCAGCGGGAAATACACTGTGGCACTGTGCACATCATCGGCGCGCACAACATTCTCCCCCACCATTTCTGGCTGGGCATCGCAGACGTGCCTGAGGCGGAGAAAAACTGAATCGGCCAACGAACATTTGACAACTTCCCCATTCTGCGCTATACTATTCGGCGTAAGCGGCGGGGCTGTAGCTCAGATGGGAGAGCGCATCAATCGCACTGATGAGGTCAGGGGTTCGAGTCCCCTCAGCTCCACCAGCATGAGGCGGCAACCGTCGCAGGCAATTGTCAAAACCGTGGGGCTGTGGCGCAGCTGGGAGCGCGTCTCAATGGCATTGAGAAGGTCAGGGGTTCGAATCCCCTCAGCTCCACCAAGTTTGCAAGCAACTGATGGCTTGTGGCGTGCGGTTTGTCGCCGACGATAAACCATCAGTTTTTTTGTTCTCAGAAACAGTCCTCGACAACATAACAAAGGCTGTGAACAGGAGTAGTAGGCCATCCCCCACAGAGAGCCGGGCATACGAACCTGGTGGAAGCCCGGCACAGCGCCCCAGGGGGAGCGCCGCAGTCAAAGGCCGAACTCGCCTGGGAGCTGCCCCGGTGAAACTGGTGGCTGGTGGAAAGCGGATAACGAGCAACCAGCACAGCAAGTAACCGGCGACGACTAGCCCCCGTTAACGGGCCGCGAGCGGGAAGCATCCCAGATACACGGGATGCTCTCCAATCAGGGTGGTACCACGGAGACCCCTTCGTCCCTGAGGCGAAGGGGTTTTGTTTCGGGCGACTTCAGCATGGAAGCATCTCGTGATGCACTGAAATCGCGCTGAGCATACCTTGACAGGAGGAATCAACATGAGCATTCAGAAAGCGGACAAGATTTGGTTCAACGGCCAGTTTGTGCCCTGGGACGAGGCCAAGGTGCACGTCCTCGTCCATGCTCTGCACTACGGCTCCAGCGTGTTCGAAGGCATCCGCGCCTACGCGACGCCCCAGGGACCAGCCGTCTTCTGCCTGGACGATCACCTGGATCGACTGTTCGGCTCCTGCAAGATCTACCGGATGTCGATACCCTACTCCAAAGAAGAGTTGCGCCGGGCCATACTAGAGACCGTGCGGGTGAACAAACACCGCGCCTGCTACATCCGACCGCTGATCTTCTGGGGCTACGATACCTTGCACCTGAACGGCACCGCCTGCCCAGTGGAGGTCGTCATCGCCACCTGGGAATGGGGACAGTACCTGGGAGCAGAGGTTATCGAGCAGGGAGTGGACGTGTGCGTCAGCAGTTGGCGGCGGATGGCCCCCGATACTTTCCCGGCCATGGCCAAAATCGGGGGACAGTACATCAGCTCGCAGCTCATCACGATGGAGGCTGCGGTCAACGGCTACACGGAGGGCATCGGGCTGGACGTAAACGGCTACGTCAGCGAGGGGAGCGGGGAAAATATCTTCCTCATGTATCAGGGTGCACTATACACGCCACCAATAGGCACGTCCATCCTGGCCGGCGTGACCCGCCGCTGTATCATCACCCTGGCCCGGGAGCTGGGCTACGAGGTGCGGGAGGAATTGATCCCCCGTGAGATGCTCTACATCGCCGATGAAGTATTCTTCACCGGCACGGCGGCGGAGATCACCCCGATCCGCTCCGTTGACCGCATCCCAGTAGGCGATGGCAAACGTGGGAAAGTGACCAGGCGATTGCAGGAGAGGTTCTTCGCCATCACCTCCGGCGAGGCTGAGGACAAGTACGGATGGTTGACTTACGTCAAGTAAGACGATGACCTATCCAGGAAGAGCGGGGGTAGAGGCAAACCAGGGGGCGAGTCACCTGACCCACACGGGCCAAGACTAGCGAGAGGAGCATAACAAAGAAGCATCCATGACCCTTACAGGCCACATTGGAGCTAGCGTCGCAGCGGCCTACGCGGTAGAGCGACTCGTCTTCAAGAGCGAAGTCACTCCCATTAGCCTGGGCCTTGCGGGCTTGATCGGAATCCTGCCAGACCTGGACACCCCTCTAATCCTGGCGTTGACCAGAAACTGGCGGTTACGCGCGCGAAATACCCATCACCAGTTCTTCACTCACACACCATTTTTCTACTTTCTGATCACACTTGTGCTGCGCTTATTTATGTCAACCCACGCCGTGGTGCTGTTTGGCCTGCTGACCATTCTGCATCTGGCACTGGATAGTTGGGCTACGGACGACGGCATCATGTGGAAGTGGCCCAAAGCGGGCGACCGCACCCAGTACAGCCTGTTTCCACGGGTCGTGCATACGGATGACGTGCGCGGCTGGGAATACTACGTGCGGTACTACTTTCGCACCTGGCACACGGCTCTGCCAGAGCTGCTGCTCATGTGTGGGGGATTGCTGATCATGATACAGACGTTGGGATCGGCGTCGGGATAAAATGGCGACGGAGGAGATAGATTATGGTTACCCCAAAGACCGACCGGTACATTCCTCAGGAGATTGAACCCAAATGGCAGAAGAAATGGGAAGAGGACAAACTCTACCGTTCGGTGATTGACGAGAGCAAACCCAAGCACTACGCCTTGACCATGCTCCCCTACCCCAGCGGCGATCTGCACATCGGCCACTGGTACGCGATGGCCCCCTCGGATGCACGGGCACGCTACATGCGCATGCGTGGATACAACGTCCTGTTCCCAATGGGCTTCGACGCCTTCGGCTTGCCGGCCGAGAACGCAGCCATCCGACACGGCATCCATCCTTTCAAGTGGACGATGGCCAACATTGAAAAAATGCGCCGTCAGCTCCGCAGCATGGGCGCAATGTTCGACTGGGAACGGGAGGCCATCTCCTGCCTGCCCGGCTACTATCAGTGGACCGAATGGTTTTTCCTGAAATTCTACGACGCGGGCTTGGCCTACCGCAAGAAATCCACCGTGGATTTTTGCCCCAAGTGCAACACCACTCTGGCTCGTGAGCAGGTGTGGGGCGAGGACCGTCACTGTGAACGCTGCGGCACACCGGTGATCAAAAAGGAATTGGACCAATGGTTCTTCAAAATCACCGAGTACGCCGATGAACTGCTCGACTTCAGTAAAATTGACTGGCCGGAGCGGGTGGTCACTATGCAGACCAACTGGATTGGTCGCAGCGAAGGGGCCGAGGTCACTTTCCCGATCGCGCCCGCGGACAGGGAGAGGGAGACGGGGGGTGAGGGCGGTGAGAGCATCGTCGTCTTCACCACCCGGCCGGACACTCTGTGGGGGGCAACCTTCATGGTGCTGGCCCCGGAGCACCCGCTGGTGGACAAGCTGACCACGCCCGAATACCGCCAGGCGGTGGAGGACTACAAACTCCAGGCCGCCCGCCAGAGCGAGATCGAGCGCCTGAGCACGGAGAAGGAAAAGAGCGGGGTCTTCATCGGCGCTTACGCGATCAATCCGGTCAACGGCGCGCGCGTCCCCATCTGGATCGCCGACTACGTGATGATGACCTATGGCACGGGCGCGATCATGGGTGTGCCCGCCCACGACGAGCGTGACTTCGAATTCGCCCTCAGGTTCGGCCTGCCCATCATCCCGGTGATTGACCGCACGGACGGCGTGGCCAAAAGCTTCGTGGTACCGGACTCGATGCGCGCGGGCTTCGCGGACGAGCTGAAAGCGGCGGGCATCCAGTTCGAGGAAAAGGACGGGGCACTGCTCGTCACCCTGCACGGCAGCGAACAAATTGATCGTTACGTCGAACTGGCCCGCGCTCACGTTAAATCAGGGTACTGGACCGAGGTGGTTGGTGCGCTCTGGGTCTTCATCTTCGACGATAGAGTGGTTCCCTTTGACGGCATCGAGGCCGATCAGGAGATCCTGGCCCGCTGTCAGGAACTGGAGCCGAGCGTGCGCCAGGCACGCACGTTAATGGAAATGCTGTACGGCGTCGAGTTCTACCGCGACGTGCTGTTCCACGCCGAATACGGCACGATGATCAACTCCGGCCCCTTTACCGGTACACCGGGCGACGTGGCGGTCCAGAAAGTGACCGAGTGGCTGGAAGAGAAAGGCATCGGCAAGTTCGCCGTAAACTACCGGCTGCGCGACTGGCTGATCTCCCGCCAGCGCTATTGGGGAGCACCCATCCCCATCATCTACTGCCCGCAGTGTGGCACCGTACCCGTACCTTACGAGGACCTGCCGGTGCTGCTGCCGGAGGACGCGAAAATTCCGCCCTCGGGCGAGAACGCCCTCAAGTTCCACGAAGGTTTCCTGCACACTACCTGTCCCAAGTGCGGCGGACCGGCCGAGCGCGAGACTGACACGATGGACACCTTCCTGTGCTCGTCGTGGTATCACTACGCCTACCTCAGCCCGTACTGGATGGAGGGTGAGACACTCCACGCCGACTCGTATCCCGTGGACCCGGCCGAGGCACGTTACTGGCTGCCGGTGGACGTGTACACTGGCGGGATCGAGCACGCCACCATGCACCTGATCTACACTCGATTCTTCACCAAGGTCATGCGTGACCTGGGGCTGGTGAACTTCGACGAGCCGATGCTCATGCTGCGCAACCAGGGAATCATCCTCGGTGAGGATGGCGAGAAGATGTCCAAGAGCCGGGGCAACGTCATCGCCCCAGATAATCTGGTGGAACGGTACGGGGCGGACACGGTGCGCGGTTACCTGATGTTTGGCTGGCGGTGGGAACAGGGCGGGCCGTGGGATTCGCAAGGCATCGAGGGAGTAGTGCGTTTCCTGGAACGGGTGTGGAATTGCGTGTTGGCCCCCGGATACGAAGGACCCGGAAAAGCCGAGCAAACCGAGACGCGGGCGCTACGCCGGAAAGTGCATCAGGCCATTCGCAAAGCTACGCAGGACATGGAAAACTTCGCCTTCAACACCTACATCGCCAACCTGATGGAATTGAACAACGCCATGCTAAAGGTCAAGGAGACCCCACTCTACGGCACTGAGGTATGGGAGGAAGCAGTGGAGACCCTGCTGTTGCTGCTGGCCCCTGCCTGCCCGCACATCGCCGAGGAGTTATGGGCACGGACTGGTCGCCCGTACAGCATTCACCAGCAGGCATGGCCGGTCTGGGATCCGGAAATCGCTGCCGAGGAGGTCATCACCCTGGTAGTACAGATCAACGGCAAGGTGCGTGACCGCCTCGAGGTGCCGGCCGACATCAGTGAAGAGAAGGCCAAAGAACTGGCATTGAACTGCGCCGGTGCGCAGCGTCACATGGCGGGCAAAACCGTGCGCCAGGTCATCTACGTACCCGGCCGGCTGGTGAACATCGTGGTCAAGTAGACCCCAATAGGCAGGACTCAGCTTGCCCCACCCCAGCCCTCCCCCGCGCTGCGGGGGAGGGCGCAGAAATCAGACTTTTACCCCCTGCAGAGAGACTTATGATCGAGAAGCTCTCGCCATCCCCACACTTTGACCGGCGCGCCCACTGGGTCGCCCTGGGTCTGTGCCTGCTGGCCCTGGTTGGCTACCTGTATCATCTGGATGCCTGGCGGATGAACGACGACGAGGGAGAGTATCTTTACCAGTTTTGGCGCATGACCGAGGGCGAGATGCCGTATCGCGATTTTTTGACTCCCCAGTTGCCCGTCTTTCTGTACACGGGGGCGTTGTGGATGAAGCTGGTAGGACACAACCTTTTCCTTTTACGGATATTGCCCGTCCTGTTGGCTTTCGCAACCGGTGGTCTGATATTCGGCCTAGGCAAAAGGTTCGGCAATTCACCGCTCGCGCTAATGGGGATGCTCATCTATCTGCTGCATCCCGAAGTCTATCGCCAATCGCGGTTTTTTCGCAACGAAGCCCTGTTTTTGTTCTTCGGCGTGCTGGGCCTATATCTTATGGTCGAATCTATGTCTCATCGGCAGCGGTGGATGCTCGCCCTATCCGGTGTGAGCTTCGCATTAGCAACGCTTTGCAAGTTCTTTGGGGTGTTCTATGTCGGCGGAGTTGCACTATTTTTCGCGTGGCATTGGGTAAGTAGAGATCAAACCTGGCGCGAGGCTTTATACGATAGCCTTACCCTGGTGTTGCCGTATGGCCTCATCGTCGGCGCTGTCTTTGCGGGGTTCTATCTGGTCATTCCGATTTTTCCTCAGGCAGTGTTAGGCCACCATCTCATGCAGGGGCAAGGACTAAGCCGGTGGGAAGTCTTTCTCAAAGGGCTGAGATTCCTGACCGAGTATGCCTCGATGTATCCTCTCCTTGTGGGTATCGCCCTCGCCGCCTCGATAGGCGATTCACTCAAAGCGCGCAGGTGGACTTTTATCATCTGTCAAATCCCAACGGTGCTGGTTTTTCTGGTTCTATCAAGGAACTTCGGACCCCGTCACCTTCTCTATCTTGTACCTTCTCTGGCTCTCCTTTCTGCACTGGGGATACATACTGTAGTGGGCAAGTTGGGACGGTGGGGATGGTTAGCTGGTATTGTCCTGCTGAGCGTTTTGACCGCGCCGTGGATTAGGGCCGACCTTATGCGTGCCCATCAGAGTGAAGATGACACCATGTGCATCGCCAGGATCATTCAGGAGAACTCGACAGCGGACGACGTCGTGCTCGGAGATTTCCCCGGTCTCAATTTCTTTGCCCAGCGGCGCTCGACTTACCTGGGTGCGGCACTATCTATCGGGGCAGCATCCAGCGGCCAGATCACTGGCGCGGAGTTGATTCAGGAGATTGTGGATGATCGGGTTAGGGTGATCGTCATTGATGTTCAGAGCTTCGCCCGCCATCTATCCCACATGCCAGACTTTGCGACGTTTTATCGCTATGTACGGGCTAATTTCGACCTGCTGGGAGAGTTTAGACGTGAGGATCAGGTGTTAGAGATTTATCACGCTACCCATCCACCAACCTCGACTGACGATCCATTGCACATCGCTCACGTGCAAGTCGCCGATTTGGACGGACAGGTTGCATTGCTGGGCTATGACATGGACCGCACCGTTATCCATCCGGACGAAACGTTGAAGCTCGTACTTTATTGGCAAGCACAGACTCGTATGGAAACGGACTGGTCAGTGTTTACCCATTTGCTCGGCCCTGATGGGAAAGTATGGGGACAGATGGATCAGCTTCCCCTGAAAGGCTTGTTCCCCACGAGTAAATGGGGCAAAGGTGAAATAGTAGACGACGAATATACTATACTAGTTGCTCCGGATGCCCCACCCGGCGCGTATCACTTGGAGGTGGGGATGTACAACTGGATGACCGGTGAGCGTTTGCCGGTGTTTGATGCAGATGGTCAGCGCATAACCGGAGATCAGATTCTGCTCAATCCCATAATCACCGTGCTCCCAAATCAGTGACTTGACTTTTCCCTTCGCTTTGGATAGTATTGCGTCC
>Ga0164318_10006684_pt1 | contig 11161 bp, 6 predicted proteins | sample GuaBasSedimGuay9_FD_113734 | JGI IMG/M metagenome (GOLD analysis project Ga0164318, IMG submission 113734) | Subseafloor sediment microbial communities from Guaymas Basin, Gulf of California, Mexico - Guay9, Core 4571-4, 0-3 cm | ecosystem: Environmental > Aquatic > Marine > Hydrothermal vents >... | reverse complement strand
TAGGATACTGCGGGATTCCGGATTTACGGTCAAGGAGAGCGATGTGCTGGCCGTGGAGGTGTCGGACCAGCCTGGCGGGTTGGCCAAGGTGTTGGAGATATTCAGGGACGGAGGTATAAATGTGGAGTACATGTATGCCTTCGTGGAGAAGAGCGGGGAGAACGCCATAGTTATCTTCAGGACCGAGGACATAAAGCGTTCGTCCCAGCTCCTTGTGGAGCATGGGATCAGTCAGATAGAGGGGGAGAAGCTATACAAGATGTAGAAAGGGGGTGATACAGGGCAGAACCTACAGGGCAAGTGGTAGTTAGGAGGTAACTCGCAGGGAAGTCAGTAAAAAAAGGAGGAAGAGATGAAAAAGTGCTTGGCTACGGCGATGGTCTTAGTGCTAACGGCCGTGTCCGTAGGGTTCGGGGCATCCGCACGCTGGAATGCATTGGGGGGTGAGCATCGGTTCATTCTGGATACATCCAACTACGCGATCTACCCGGGGAGGATGTACCAGTTCGCCGACGCCCTTTGGATCATACCCAACGTAGGTGCGGTGCCGGACAACATGATGAGTGGCCTCCTCGTTAAGAGGGGGGATATGGCCTGGGCCATACATTATAACATGCCGGGTCCCGTCGGGTTCTCGGCCCTTCGGGATGCTTTAGCCGGAGCTGGTGGCAACCTCCCTGCCTTGGCTAACGGGATCAGAGCCTTCCCCGATCTGTTTTTAACTAAGAAGATGGGGGACATGGTAATAGGTGGGAGGCTTGTGCTCGGACTTGCGAGCAGCGAGCCTGTGAAGGACAAGGTAGCCAAGGCGACATCCGTGGACGTTGGTCTTGGCGTGACCAAGTGTATGGCACTGGGAGACCTGGACGTGGGGCTGCGCCTTTTCAAGGCGAGCTTCTCGGATGAGGCAGTCAACATCGATAGCAAGAACGGCATAGGGCTGAACTTGGATGCTCGCCTCATGATGCCCAGGGGCGAAGGGACCAAGCTAGTCCCCGTCCTCGGCCTCCGTTACCTCTCAGAGCCTGTAGTGAGCGGAGCAGCGGAGGTCTCCCACGTAGGGGTAAACCTCGGACTGGGGTTCAACAGGACTACAGGGCCCAAAAAGGCCCTGCTGGTGTCCGGGGTGGTCTGCGACGTAGACATGGAGACCACATCCCCTCCTGCCGGTGCTGAGGTAAAGGTCACCACGGCTACGCTCTCGTACCTCGGCGGTTACGAGAGGAAGCTCAACTCCTGGTTGACGGCCAGGGGGGGTGCCAGGGCAACCATGACCGTGGTGACCGGAGACGATCCGGCTAGGAACGGCATAACCGGCAACTTCTTCTACAACTTCGGAATAAGGGTTGCATATAAGAAGGTCCTGGTGGACATGCTCCTGAGTCGGGCCTTGCTGCACCGCGGTCCTTACATAATCAGCGGTTCCGGGGCCAATATGGCCACCAACGTCTGCCTCACATACTTGCTCCACTGAGGTGAAGGGGCGGCCCCGCTTCGGCGGGGCCGCCCGAGGTAAGGAGGTGAAGGACATGTTCCGGAAGGGATTGATGTTGCTTTTGACGGTATGCTTAGCCGTCTCGGGTGCTTACGCGAAGAAGAAACCCTACAAGGTGGGGGCGGTCTTCGCTATAACGGGACCTGCCTCCTGGCTCGGTGAGCCCGAGAGGAACACGGTCCAGATGATAGCCGAGCAGGTCAACAGGGAGGGGGGGATAAACGGCCATCCGCTGGAGCTCATCATAGAGGACACGGCCGGGGATGAGACCAGGACCGTGAACGCTGTCAACAAGCTCATAAACAAGGACAAAGTGCTGGCCATAGTGGGCCCCTCGAGGAGCGGGACCACATTGGCCGTGGTCCCCATAGTTGAGAGGGCCAAGGTGCCCCTCATCTCCTGTGCCGCTGCCGAGGCCATAGTCTCCCCTCCTGAGAAGAGGAAGTGGGTCTTCAAGACCCCCCAGAAGGACAGCGACGCGGTGATAAGGATATACGAGCACATGAAGAAGCACGGCATAACCAAGATAGCGATCATCACGGGCACCACGGGGTTCGGGGCGCAGGGTAGGAAACAGCTCAAAAAGTATGCCCCCAAGTTCGGGATAGAGATAGTTGCGGACGAGACCTATGGCCCCAGGGACACCGACATGACCCCCCAGCTCACCAGGATAAAGGCCTCGGGGGCTCAGGCCGTCGTGAACTGGTCCATAGTGCCGGCCCAATCCATAGTCCCCAAGAACATGAGGCAGTTGGGGATGACCATACCACTCTACCAGAGCCACGGCTTCGGGAACATAAAGTACGTAAAGGCTGCCGGCGAGGCAGCCGAGGGGATAATATTCCCCTGCGGAAGGCTCCTGATAGCCGAACAGCTCCCGGACGACCATCCCCAGAAGAAGGTGCTCGTGGAGTACAAGAGGGCGTACGAGAAGAAGTTTAAGGAACCCGTCAGCACGTTCGGCGGACATGCCTACGATGCCCTTTGGCTCGTGATAAACGCCCTCAAGGAGGTAGGGCCGGACAGGGCGAAGATAAGGGACTACATAGAGCACGTTAAGGGGTTTGTGGGGACCGGGGGAATATTCAACTTCTCCCCGGAGGACCACAACGGCCTCACGAAGGACGCCTTCGCCATCCTAACGGTGAAGAACGGAAAGTTCGCCCTGTTGGAGGACTGACAGGGGGGAGGATGTCGGCGAGCGCCCTGCTTCAGCTCCTCTTCAGCGGGGTCACGGTGGGGAGCATATATGCCCTCACCGCCTTGGGCTTCAACCTTATCTACAACGCAACGGGCATCATAAACTTCGCCCAGGGGGAGTTCGTAATGCTGGGCGGTATGACCGCTGCCTGGCTTGCTGGGATGGGTCTCCCCCTCTGGTTCAGCTTCGTAGTTAGCGTGGCGCTCGTGGCGGCGTTGGGGGCGAGCTTCGAGAGGCTATGCATACATCCCCTCAGGTCCCCTCAGATCCTGAGCCTGATAATGATAACGATAGCTGGCTCCATACTCTTCAGGGGAGCTGCCATGTTCCTCTGGGGTAAGCAGACGGTATATTTGAAGGCGTTCTCCGGGGAGCGTCCAATAAGGTTTCTTGGGGCCGCGCTCCATCCCCAGACCCTTTGGGTGCTCGGTACTGCCTTAGTTATAACTATCTGTCTCCACCTCTTCCTTCGCTATACCCTCCTGGGTAAGGCCATGAGGGCCTGCGCCTCCAACAGGACAGCGGCGAGGCTCACCGGGATACCTGTGGACAGGATAGTCCTGCTCTCCTTCACCCTGAGCGCGGGGATAGGGGCTGCCGGAGGGGTCGTGGTCACCCCCATAACCCTCATGGACTATCAGCAGGGTACTTTGCTCGGGCTCAAGGGGTTCAGTGCAGCGGTCTTAGGGGGACTCGGCAACCCCAACGGGGCCGTCGCCGCCGGGCTTATGATAGGAGCTTTAGAGTCGCTGAGCGCGGGGCTCATATCCTCGCACTACAAGGACGCCGTCGCCCTGGTGGCGCTTTTAGCGGTCCTATGTTTCAGGCCTGAGGGGATATGGGGTACGACTACCCAACGCTGAGGACGCTTGTAGAGGAGCTGTCGGAGGCCACGGTCGGAGGGAAGGTGGGGAGGGTCCTGATGGCGGAGGGGGGGTTGTACGTGGAGTTCGAGGGTTCGGTCGTCCTCTTCTCCGCGGAGTTGGGGTTCCCTTGGGCGTTTTCGGTGGAGGAAGTCCCCGCCGGTGCTGGGTCCACCTGGGAAGCCGTGAGGGGAGCCGTTTGCAGGGAGGTGATCCTCCCTTCAAGGGACAGGGTCCTGGAGTGGAGGTTGGAGAAGAGGGGACCTCTGGGAGACAGGGTGGAATACAGGCTCGTGGCCGAGCTTATGCCCCAGGGGGACGTGGTGCTCCTGGACGGGGAAGGGAGGATCTTGGAGGCTTTGAGGGGGATAAGGAGCAGGGGGACTTTTCCCGGAAGGTCCTACTCCCCTCCGGGCCCCTCCGGTAGGCTCGACCCGGAGGTCGCTTCCACAGAGGAGTTCAGGACGAGATGTCTGGCCTATCCGGACCTGAGGACGGCCCTTTCCAAGGTGCTCTCCTGTGCGGACGTGAACACTGCGGAGGCAGTGCTCGGCCTTTCGGACGTCGCCCCGGAGGTCCCCCCTTCAAAGTTCGGAGATTGGGGGAGGTTGCTGGAAGCTGCGAGGGAACTTTACGATGGACCTCCCGAGCGGGGTGGGTATCTGATACTCGACGGAGGGGGTGAACCGGAGGACTTCTTGGGGTACAGGCCGCTTCGGGCACCGAGGAGCAGGGCGGTCCCGAGCCTGAGCATGGCCATCTCCGAGGTCTTCGAAAGGAAGGTGAGGGCGAGCAGGCTGGAGAGGGCTAAGGCCGAGGTGAGGCGCAGGCTCAAGTTCTTGCTCAGGTCCAGAAGGAGGAGGCTCGAGGCGATAGAGGAGGACATGGTCCGGGCGAGGAGGGCCGAAGAGTTCAGGAACAAGGGAGAACTTCTGGCCGCCAACCTCCACAGGGTGCCCAAGTGTGCGAACGAGGTATTGCTCCCTTCCTTCGAGGACCCGGAGAGGAAGGTGAAGGTCGAACTGGACCCGAAGCTCTCCCCTGCCGAGAACATGGCCAGATACTTCGCATCGGCCAGGAAGGCCGAGACCGCCCTCGGGGTGCTTCCGGGAAGGAGGAAGGAGACGCTCGAAGAGATAGCAAGGCTCGAAGGATACTTGAGGGAGCTGGAGGGGATGGGGAACCTGGAGGAAGTGGAGGAGTTCAGAAGGAAGCTGGAGGTGGTGGGCCTCCTCAGGGAGGGTGGAAGGAAGAAGGGTGAGGAGGTCCGGGGGTTCAGGAGGTACGAGGTCGACGGCTGGGAGGTCCTCGTCGGGAGGGACGGAGAGGAGAACGACAGGCTCTTGAGGCGCGCCTCGCCCGAGGACCTTTGGTTCCACGCATACGGGGCTCCCGGAGCACACGTGGTGCTCAGGAGGAGGGAGAGGAAGGAACCTTCGGCGGAGGTTTTGGAGAAGGTGGCCGGGATAGCGGCGTACCACAGCAAAGCTAAGACTTCCGGGGTGGTCCCCGTGACATGTACGCATGTGAAGTACCTCAGGAGGCCCAAAGGGGCAAGACCCGGCGAGGTGATCGTAACGAGGGGGAGGACGCTCTTCGTCGAGCCGAGGTTGCCCGATAGGCCTTGATAGGCTGTACAAGCGATGTTATCTTGCGGTAGCGGTTCGCCGTTACCGCTTTTCTTTATGGATAGGAGGCCGGACTGACCTGCGAAAGTGCTTGACTTTCGGCCGAGGTTTTGGTATTTTCCCTCAGGAGACGGAACGAACCTTCGATAGGATGGGGGGATTTGCAGTTCAGATGGGAGATCTCATAAAGGGCGTCGGACTGGTAGTTCGGCGCCTTTATAGTCCCGGGAAGTTCCTCGCTTCGTTCGGATACTTTCTGGGGGTTATCTCTGCCTTAAATATGGCGGAGGCCGAAGTCCACCTGAACTCATACGGGGATTGGGGGGTGCGGCTCGTATGTGTGCCGGGAAGGTTGGAGTGGGTAAAGAGGGAAGATGGGACGGTGCCCGTAATGGAAGGGACCGTTCCCTCCGCAAGGCCAGGCGTCCCCATGGTCCCGATCTACGGTGTGAGGGTGGCCCTTCCGCCCGAGGGCAGGGTTCGGTTGGAGGGGATATCGGTGGCGGGGTCGGAGGTGATCAGGGTTGGGAAGCTCCTTCCCTGTCCGGAGGTCGTGGAGGGAGGGGGGTTCGGGAAGGAGGTGTACAAGGAGGACCCCGAAGTATACGGAAGGGATGCCCTCTGGCCGAGGGACCCGGTGATGCTCGGAAGGCCCCAGGTCGTAAGGGGGTTAAGGACGGCCTTCATCGAATTTTATCCCCTGAGGTACAACCCCGTCCGGGGGGAGGTGGTGCTGTGCACCAGGATCGAGGTCACGGTGCGCTTCGACGGGAGGAAGTCGGGCCGCACGGGGGACGCCTGGGATAGGGCCCTGTTGGAAAGCATCGTCATAAATCCCGAGCAGGCTGTGGGATGGTTCTCTCCGAGGAGGGCGAGGAGGCCGTCTGGGAGCCCCTTCAGGGACGGCACCTGGATAAAGATAGGGGTGAAGAAGGAGGGGATGTACAAGGTCACGGGTTCGGACCTTAGGGACGCTGGAGTTTCCTTGGAGGACCTGGACCCACGGACCGTAAAGGTCTTCTACGGGGGAGGGTTGCCGCTTCCGACCTCCTTGAAGGAGCCGAGGCCCGAGCTGAAGGAAGTTCCGATATGGGTCGAGGACGGGGGGGACGGAAGGCTGGACGGGGAAGATTACATACTATTCTACGGCGAGCCGGTGGACAGGTGGGTTTGGGAAGGGGACAGCCTGCGGTACGTGCTGAACCCTTATACTTCGGAGAACGTCTACTGGCTGACTTTCGGAGGGAGGAAGGGGAGAAGGATGGAGGTCCTGGACGGGAGGCCGAGGCCGGGAGAGGTCAGAGGGACCTACAGGGAGCGGGTCCACAGGGAGGTGGAGAGGTACCCCCTCTACGAGAGGTCGGGGACGGAGTGGTACTGGGAGGTCTACAGGGGGGATACGAAGAGGTACTCCTTCTTGATATACGACGCTGCCTCCGATGACTCCGTAAGGGTGAGGGTGCTCTTCAGGGGGCCACGCTGTCGTTTCAGGGTGTTCTTCAACGACTCCTTGCTGGGGATGGGGATACCTGATAAGATGGGCCGTCCCTTCACCGTTTCCGGTATAGGGAAGTTCAGGGATGGAGTGAACACTTTGATCCTCAGCCAGATAGAATCTACAAAGGTAAAGTTGGACTGGGTGGAACTCGAATATACGCGCAGGTTGGTCGCAAAGGACGATATGCTCTTCTTCACGGTGGATGGGACCTCCGGACCGGTCAACTTCAGGGTCGAAAGGCTCGGGGATGGAGCCGAGGTCTTCAGGGTGGCGGGCCCGTGGGATGTGGGGAGGATGGAAGGGGTGGAGCTTGAGGAGGGAGTCCTCACGTTCGGGGACTCGCTCTCAGGAAAGCCGGTGAGGTACCTGGTGCTCGGGCCGTCGAAGTTTTCGAGGCCGGATTTCGTACGGAGGGACGTGAACTCAGACCTTAGGGGGATGGGAGGGGCGGACTACGTAGTGATAGCTCACAGGGACCTTTTAAAGGAGGCGGAGGAGCTCGTAAGGTGGAGGGAGGAACGGGGGATGAGGGCCGTAGCAGTAGATGTGGAGGACGTGTACGACGAGTTCGCATGGGGCCTGGAGGACCCGACCGCTATAAGGGACTTTCTGAAGTACGCTTACGAAGTCTGGAACCCGAGGCCCTCGTTCGCCCTGCTCTTCGGGAACGGACACTTCGACTTCCGGAATCGTTCCGGCTCCAGCCCACCTGAACTTGTCCCCCCCTACGAGGAGGGGGCCTTGGAGTCGGACCTGTGGTTCGGGTGCGTGGACGGGGAGGACCTCCTGCCCGACATAGCCGTAGGGAGGTTGCCGGTAACCACCCCCGAGGAGGCGAGGACGGTCGTAGAGAAGATAGAGGACTACGAAGCCAGGAAGGAGAGGGGGCCGTGGCAGGACAGGGTCATCCTGGTGGGGGACGACGAGTGGGGTGGGATTTTGGAACCCAACAACCCCTCCTTCACCCGGGACACGGAGATCATAGCGAGACACGATATCCCCTCCCTCTTCAACCAGGTGAAGATATACCTTATGGAGTATCCGAGGGATAGCTCCGGCGAGAAGCCCCAGGCGAGGGAGGCCCTCATAAGGGAGATAAACAGGGGGGCCATCCTCTGTAACTACATAGGGCACGGAAATTACGATGTCTTGGCCCACGAGCATGTCCTCAGGGGGTCGGCGGACGTGGGGCTTCTGGAGAACGGAAGGAAGCTTCCCTTCTTCTTCTTCTCCTCCTGTAGCAACGCCCATTTCGACGATCCTGTGAGACTTTCCATATCCGAAAGGTTGCTCCTGTCCGATAAGGGGGGAGGGATAGGGGTGATAGCTTCGACGAGGAAGACATTTAACAGGGGAAACGTAGCCCTGAACAGGAACTTCTACCGTGTCCTCTTCGGGGGAAGGGATGTGCCCGTAGGGATGGCGTTCGTGGGAGCTGTAGGGAGGTTGAGCCCGGACCTTACGGATAACGCAAGGAAGTTCGTGCTCCTGGGTGACCCGGCGCTTCGTCTGGCGATGCCAGAGTTCGAGGTGAAGCTCTCAGCCCCGGACAGCATAAAGGCCCTGGCGGAGCTTAAGGTCTCCGGGAAGGTGTACAGGGACGGTGAGCTGGCCGAGGATTTTAACGGGGAAGTGCTCCTTGAGATATTCGACTCCGCAAACATGGTCCGACGTAGGTTGGGGGGTATCACACTGAGCTACCTGCTTCCCGGGGTGCCCCTGTTCAGGGGGATCTTCCCGGTGAAGGGGGGGAAGTTCGTAGGGGCGGCGAGGGTGCCCAAGGCGATATCGTACGGCGAGCACTTAGGGAGGATAAGCGCCTTCGTATGGGGGAGGGAGGGGGATGGGGCGGGCGTCCTGGATTCCCTCTTCGTGGGGGGAACCGGTGAGGCCTCGGTAGACAGGGAAGGGCCGAGGATAAGGATAGGGTTCGAGGGGCAGGAGTTCGTGGACGGGGATTTCGTGCCCCCGTCCTGCGTTTTGGTGGCGGAGCTCGAGGACGAAAGCGGGATAAACATCACGGGGGAACTTGGACACGATATAGAAGCTTGGGTGGACGGAAGGAACTACAAGCTCACGGATTCCTTCGTGGCGCAGGGGGACTACAGGAGGGGGAAGGTGCGACTTCTCCTCGAGGGGCTCCGTCCGGGCCTGCATAGAGCGGTGGTCAAGGCTTGGGACATATTTAACAACCGTTCCAAGGCCGAAGTCACCTTTAGGGTGGCGGGGAAGGTGGAGATATCGGACGTCCTGTGTTACCCCAACCCTATGGACAGGGAGACCACCTTCACGTTCGTGCTGAGCGGGCCGGCGCACGTCCGCATAAGGATATATACGCTCTCCGGCCGGCTGGTGGACACCTTGGAGGGGGAAGGGAGGGTCGGGTTCAACACGTTTCCCTGGAGGCCGAAGAGGCCGTTGGCCGGCGGGGTCTACATATTCAAGGTCGAGGCGGAGGCGGAAGGTAGCAAGGCCTCGTGTGTAGAGAAACTTGCGGTCTATAGGTAAAGGAGGCAGAGATGAGAAGGTGGATTTTGGTGGGAGCCTTAAACGTGCTTCTGGGGGCCTCTCCCTCGCACGCTACTAACGAAAGTCAGGCCGCGGCGTTGTTCCTCCTCATCGAGCCGGGAGCTTGGGTAGGAGCTATGGGTGGGTCCTTCGTGACGCTCTCCCAGGATGTGCTCTGTACCTACTACAACCCGGCAGGTCTTGCAGGACAGAGGGATAGGCAGTTAACTTTTATGCACACGAACTGGCTTCCGGCCTTGGTGAGCGACATGTATTACGAGTACTTCGGTTACTCCCAGTACCTCAAGGGATGGGGGAACGTGGGGGCGGCCATCACCCTCTTCGATATGGGCAAACAACAATACACGACCGAGTACGGGACCGAACAGGGGACCTTCCATTCGTACGATGCTGCCATTTCGTTCTCGTACGGGACCTACATGTCCAAGAGGCTTGCCTTGGGGGTGAACCTCAAGTTCATTTACAGTCACTTGGCTCCTAAAGGTGCTGGCCATGAAAGGGGGAAAGGGGAAGGAACATCGGTAGCCATGGATTTTGGAATCCTTTACTACTCGCCTGTCCCCGGACTTAGGTTCGGTATGGTCCTCAGGAACGTGGGCCCCAAAATATCGTACATAGACGTCGCTCAGGCCGACCCCCTTCCCACCCATTTCACGATAGGGGCTTCGTGGAAGGTCCTGGACACCGAGTACAACGACCTCACCCTTGTCCTCGACTTGTACAAGCCCCTGGTCAGGAGGGAGGGCTCCAGGTTCGGGGCCCTGTTCTCCGCCTGGACGGACGAGGGCCTCAAAGAGGAGGTGGAACAGGTCGACCTCCATGTCGGTCTGGAGTACACCTACGGCTCCTTCCTCGCCCTAAGGGCCGGATATTCCTACGACAGGGACGGTAAGCTCGAGACCCCTACATTCGGCTTCGGCCTGAGGTACAACTGGATACAAATGGACTACGCTTACCTTCCCGCCAGGAACACGGCCCTCGAGGACAACCAGAGGTTCTCCGTGACCTTAAGGTGGTAGGGGGACGAATGTGGGTGATAATTGCGCTTCTTACGGTAAGTTCCGCCGCATCCCAGGATTGGCCGGTCTTGGCGGTGAGGGTCTCCTTCCCCGAGGAAGTCCCGGACGAGCCCACGACCACGGGCAGGGGAAGGTTCGACCTCAGGTCACCGGACGACACCCTTCGTTACGATCTCCCCCCACACGACAGGAGGTACTTTGAGGCCCACCTTCGGGCCTTGGGACAATATTGGTATGCAGCCTCCGGCGGGAGGCTCGTGCTATCCTTCGACCTCTATCCTAAGGAGGACACGGCCTCCTACACTATGCCCAGGCCACTCGTGTGGTACGGGAGTGGGAGGGGGGATGAGGCGACCGCAAGGCTCGTGCGTTTGTTCAAGGATGCCGTCGCCGCCTTGGACTCGGCGGAGGATGTGGATCTTTCCAAGTTTCGAAGCGTTATAGTGTTCCATGCGGGAGTTGGGAGGGAGACGGGAAGGTACAACGATATACCTTCGGCGTACCTCACCCCCGAGGACTTTGAGAAATACGGCCCTGTGGTGGTGGGCGGGGATACCCTCAGGGAGGGGATGATACTTCCCGAGATGGCGGACACGACAGGAAGGATAGGCCTCAACGGGCTTTTAGCCAAGGTGTTCGGGTACAGCCTCGGGCTCCCCGAGCTTTCCAACGCCGAAGACGGCCTCCCGGCCATGGGAGGATGGAGCCTTATGGACGTGGGGTGGCTGAACCCCATAGTCGTACAGGGTACGACGGTCTGGGGGTTCGTGCCCTGCCTTCCATCCGCATGGGAGCTTATGCGCCTGGGGTGGCTCGAACCTTTAGAGGTCGTGAGGGATACGACGATCTGGGTCTGCGCAGCCCACTTAGAACCTCCAAAGGGCGCCGTGAGGGCGGTCAAGGTCCCCGTGGGGCCGGGGGAGTACTT
>Ga0164318_10006683_pt1 | contig 11162 bp, 12 predicted proteins | sample GuaBasSedimGuay9_FD_113734 | JGI IMG/M metagenome (GOLD analysis project Ga0164318, IMG submission 113734) | Subseafloor sediment microbial communities from Guaymas Basin, Gulf of California, Mexico - Guay9, Core 4571-4, 0-3 cm | ecosystem: Environmental > Aquatic > Marine > Hydrothermal vents... | reverse complement strand
TATTTTGGTTTTAATAATGGATATGGCGTTGTTACTCCCAAAGGATATTATACCGAAGTAATGGGTTTTGATAAAATAAGAAATTATGGATTTGACAACCCCCAGGACAGCATAGCTATTAGAAAATTAGGTGAATCATACGTTAAAGTTCTTTTTCAAGAATATTTAGACTATTAGTAATGGAACTCTCTAATAAACAAAAGATAATAAACATAACTCTTACGATAATTCAATATCTAGGTTTTGCAATATTTCTATATTTATCGCCATGGAGAGCTTATGGATTCATTTTACAAATAATTGAATTATTAGGAATAGCTCTTGCAATATGGGCAGTTATGATAATGAATCAAAGCAAGATAAATATTGCACCACAACCCCTTAAAAATTCGGTATTAGTAACCAATGGACCTTATTCTATTATTCGCCATCCTATGTATACATCCATTATTATTGCTATCACTCCATTAATAATAAGCCATTGGGATATTTATAGATTCGCATTTCTAATGTTTTTATACCTAAATCTAATATTTAAACTACTATTTGAAGAGACTCTTCTTCTATCCTATTTTAAAGGCTATAAATTATATATGAAAAATAGTTGGAGAATAATCCCTGGAGTTTTCTAAAATTACTACTTATGAACCTTATCTGTGATAATAATTTCAAAAATATAGATTTTAACAAACTGGAATTTGCCGAATATGAAGATTGCAGTTTTACTAATTGTAATTTTACAAATAGCAACTTATCACAATTTGTTTTTATAAATTGCAACTTCAAACAATGTGATTTAAGCAATAGCAAAATTGATCAAACTAGCTTTCAGGATATTGAATTTAAGGATTGTAAGCTAATTGGTTTATCTTTTGACACATGCAAATCGTTTCTACTTTCATTCTCTTTTGCAAATTGCAATTTAAGTTTTTGTACATTTCAGAAACTTAAACTTCCAAAAACTAAGTTTATAGATTGCAATTTGACAGAATGCGATTTTTACGACTGTAATCTTAAAGAAAGTATAATGGATAATTGTGATATTAAGGGAGTTATATTCGAAAGCACAAACTTATTTAAAGCTGATTTGCGAAACTCCTATAATCTACTAATTGATATTAGAAATAACAATATAAACAAAGCGAAATTTAATAATTCACAAGCAAGCGGTTTACTCGCTGCCTGGGAAGTAGAATTATCATAAAGAGTATATTTTGATTTTAAATCAAAGCCATAATTCATTACTTTTGCCTAAACAAAATAGAATAAAATACAAGATATGAAACCAATAGTAAGTATAATAATGGGCAGCACATCAGACCTTCCAGTAATGGAAAAGGCTGCCGCTTTCTTTGAGTCAATGGAGATTCCTTTCGAGATGAATGCTCTATCAGCACATCGCACACCTGCAGAAGTTGAAAAATTTGCTAGTGAAGCTGCGGGCAGAGGTATTAAAGTTATTATTGCTGGTGCAGGAATGGCTGCTCACTTACCAGGTGTTATTGCTGCTATGACTCCACTACCAATTATTGGTGTTCCGATAAAGGCTAGTCTTGACGGAATGGATGCACTTTTGGCAATCGTACAAATGCCTCCTGGTATTCCTGTAGCTACTGTAGCTATTAACGGAGCTCTTAATGCTGCAATATTATCTACTCAAATGATGGCAACAAATGATAAAGAACTCTTTGCTAAAACAGTAAAATATAAAGAAGAGTTAAAAGGTAAAATTATGAAAGCTAATGAAGACCTTTCTAAGATTACATACTCATATAAAACAAATTAGAACAGAAGTATAAGACTATGAAAGAGAATTTACAGTCTTATATTCCTACTACTCATAATACAATGGAAATAGAATTATTCATACCATGTTTTATAGATCAACTTTATCCTGATACTGGATTTAATCTAGTAAAAGTATTGGAGAAACTTGATATAAAAGTTTTTTATAATTCCAAACAAACTTGCTGTGGGCAAATGGCATTTAATAGTGGTCATTGGGACGAAGCTCGGGAATTAGGAGAAAAATTTATCAATGATTTTGATACTGGTAGGTTAATTGTTGGCCCTAGCGCCTCATGCACTAGTATGGTGAAAAATCAATATACTAAATTATTTCACAATAGCTCTTTACATAATAAGCATAATGACATAAAGAATAATATATTTGAAATATCTGATTTTCTTGTAAATCATTTAAATGTTACTGATTTAGGTGCTAGTTTTCCACATAAAGTTACTGTACACGATAGTTGCTCAGCAAAACGCGAATATGGTCTAACTCACGAAGTTAGAACATTATTGAGTAAGGTCCAAAACATTGAAATTATTGAGATGGATGAAAGCGATACTTGCTGTGGATTTGGTGGAACATTCTCCGTAAAGCACGAGGCTATTTCTAGCTCAATGACCGAAAGAAAAGTGAAAAATGCACTTGCAACTGGTGCTGAATATATTGTTAGCACAGAGTCGTCTTGCCTAATGAATATAGAATCGTATATTAAGAAACATAAGTTGCCAATCAAAACTATACATATAATTGATATTTTGGCATCAGGCTGGGAATTATAGAATTATTTTTATGCAAATCTTTAAATCAATAGATGATATTAACATTAGCGAAATGCCCGTTGCTACAATTGGCACTTTTGATGGCGTTCATTTAGGTCATAAGGCCGTTATTGAGCATCTTATTTCCGAAACGAAAAAACGCAATACCAAGTCTTTATTAATTACTTTTGATCCTCATCCTAGAATTGTTTTAAATCAAAATGCCAAGAGCCTTAGATTGATAACAGATATAACAGAGAAGGCTAAACTCCTTGAAGGAATAGGCCTCGACTATCTTCTTATTCTACCATTCACCTACGATTTCTCCCAAAAAACTGCCCGTCAATTTATAGAAGAGTATTTGATTGAAAAATTAAATGTACAGGCAATGACCATTGGTTATGACCATCAGTTTGGTAGAATGGATAATGAGAATGAAGATGTTGAAACTATTATTAAATCCTATAATATTGAAGTAGAAAGAATTCCTGAAATGGATATTAATGAGATTGCTGTAAGTTCTACAAAAATTAGAGATGCCATTACAATAGGTAAGATTGAATATGCAAATAGCTTACTAGGTTATAATTATCAAATTTGCGGAACGGTTGTGCATGGCAATAAACTAGGTCGCACATTGGGTTTCCCCACTGCTAATCTAATGCTTAAGTTTAAGCTAAAACTTATACCTGCAGATGGTGTATATATGGTGAAAGTAATACACGATAATAAAGAGTATAAAGGAATGATGAATATTGGGTATAAGCCTACTGTTCAGTCTGCAGACAAAACTATTGAAGTTCACATAATAGATTTTGATAGCATAATTTATGGCGAAAATATTGAAGTATTCTTAATCAAAAGAATAAGAAATGAAGTTTCATTTATGAATACTGAAGAATTGAAAAACCAATTACAAGAGGATAGAGAATTTGTAATAAGTAACTATTAATAAAGATTTAGTTTTAGAATCTAAATTCCACCCTTGGTCCTACCAATAGAGAATATGGCTTATAAGTATAGTCCTTACTATAACTTACACTTGAAGGATAGTAAATAAAGTCGGTATTTAAGCCTAATAACCAACGTTTGCCTATATTATAATATAATCCACCACCAGTAGTAATACCTAGCATAATTGAATTGACATCTTTCACCTCACCATACATAAATATTTTATCATCCTTCGACATTTTCACTTCATTGGATAATATAATAGTAGAGTTAATTCCTACATACGGAATTACTGACCAATTATTGATTTTTAATTCGTAACCAATAGTTATTGGAATATCTACATAGCGAAGTCTAATACTGTATTCGTCAAAATCTTGTACATATATTGCAGAACTTGGATTTGCTAGTCTAGCATTTGTATTCACATTAAAAAGAGAGATTACACCCAATGCCGAATAACCATAGTTATCTGCATCAACATTATATGGATTATGCTCATTTACAGTAAAGTCACCTGATACTTTATGGTCGTATCTTCTTATACCTGTTGTAAATATCCAGTTATCCTTTCTTATTCCAATATCTACTGAGGCACCATATCCTATTTCAGTATTCACAGACCCCGCAACAGCCATATCCTTATTAGGAGTTGCAGGTGCAACAGATACTGCATTTGTAATTGCAGCACTAATAGTACTTCCTATAAAATATTTGAATGAACTTGTATTATTATTCTTTAACTCTTCGGGATTTATTACTTCATTTTCTATCGTTACTTCAGGCTTATCTTCATTTATAGCAATTTCTTCTAAAATACTCTTATTAATAAGTTTTTCCTGTTCTTGAATTGGGGTTTCTTCAATCGAGCTATTCTCTATTACCTTAGTTTCTATTACTAATTTATCATTAGTAGATTTCTCATTAATAGAGATAATACTTTCTTGAGGCTCTTTACTAATAGTTGGAGCAACTTTAGAATCAATATCTATCGACTCCGAACCAACAATATCTTCATCAATATTCTCAATTAGTTTATTTAAATGTATACTCTTATCAACATTATTTTCCTTATCAACTGCAGCAACTGATATTTTATTCGGTGTTTTTTCTACAGCAACAATCGATACTTCACTTTTATTATCAATAGCAATATTTTCTACTACTACTGAATTAGCATTATTTACAATAGCTTCAGTATTTGCTTCTACTATTATCTCCTTATTCTTGGTTTCTAATTTAGGAACATCATCATTATAAGAAATAGTATTATCTGTAACTTGTTCTGATTTAGTATTTAGAGTATTTTTAGGAGTAGTATTTGTATTATCATCTAGTTGAGCAACATCTATATCCGAAGAATTAAAAACAACTACAGCAGCAACAATACTAACAACAGAAATCACAGCGGCAACAGAAAGCTTCTTAATAAAAAGCATTCTACTTTGTGCTTTAAGTGACGCATCAATACTCCCCCATGCACCCTTAGGGGCTGTGGCAGAATATTGCTGAGCAGCATTCTTAAAAATTTCGTCTATGTTGTTCTTCTCGTTCATTTATATATCATTAAGCTTTTGTAGCTTATTTTGTAAAATATTTCTCGCTCTCGAAAGATTCGATTTCGATGTTCCTTCTGTTATGTCAAGCATCTCAGCAATTTCGCGATGTTTATATCCTTCTATTGCGTATAAATTAAATACCAGTCGATACTGGCTTGGTAATTTATTAATTAATGCCTGTAATTCGTCGGCATTCATATTAACGTTGTCTTCAGTATTCGCATTTAAGTCAGAAACCTCGTCCTCTTCTATTGATAAAGTATCAAGTTTCGTCTTTCGGAATTGCATTAGTGCCAAGTTTATAAACACTCTGCGCATCCACGCTTCAATATTATCTTGCTTATATTTTCCGATATTTTTAAATATCTGAAGAAAGCCATCATGAAGTAAGTCTTCTGCATCAGCTTTACTATCAGAATAATACAAGCACGTCCCAAACATTTTGTCGGAATATCTTTCAAAGAGTTCAGCCTGAGCCCAGGCCTTATTCTTTTTACATGCTTTTATTATTTTATCTATCGGTTTCAATAAGAATATTTTTATAAAAGTATAAAAATAATTCCTTATTAATAATAAAAACTATATTTATTATAAAGCTTTTATCGACAGAAATATTAAGCAGAAATTAAACTTCAATAGTTATAATCCCATTCTCAATAATATTCTGATTATCAAAAACTGTAAATGTAGATTTATCATAAAACTCTATCCCTTTATCTACCGTTTTATTCATCTCCAAACTAAAATTGATGCTTTTAGCATTGCCAATTTTAAGCTCATAATCATTATACCCATTCTCCCATCCCAATGATGATAAATTGATAAATGGTTTTCCATCTATATGTGTAATCTCAAATGCTAGCTTTCTATTACTTGCATTTTTAAGTACAATACTATCCTTGCTAATATATGATTCAGAAAGCAAATTATTGCCATTAGTCTTATTCTTCAACTCAATTATAAACTCTGGAGGCAGTACAAAACTCTCATAATTATGATTAATACGAGTGTGATTATAATTCTCTACCTTATTTGGAGTTATAAATAAAAATGAATTATTTTCCATAATATAATTATTAATTAACGCCATCCAATCCAAAAATGGAGATATGGCTTGTAATGATATAATGCAAAAAAAGGTAAAATGGTTGCGTTAGTTTATAGAAAAAAGTCAAATTATTTTTACAAAAGTGGAATATTCTTTTTGGAAGGCTAAGATTATTTATGTAAATCTTTGTTTTACAACACTATAAACTCTTTGTTGAATTCAGTTTTACTAGCATCTTATCCATAACTTTTATCATGGTTTTATTATGATTTTCGATGTTTCCAATTACATTGCCTACATAAACTAAAGTAATGCTAAGTTTAGTATTATTTTTCTCACAGAAATCCCAAAGCAAATGTTTATTAGTACGATACGATTCTCTAATCAAGCGTTTTATAGCATTCCTATCAACAGCTTTCTTAAACCGCTTTTTGCCAACACTAATAAGGATTTCAACTAGTGGAGAGTCGTCATTATTACTATTTTCGACACAAACTAATTTATATGGATGGGAAAAAACTGACTGGCCTTTTCTAAAAATATTTTCAATAGTTAGTTTACTATTTATTCTTTCCGCTTTTGTCAGTTTTTGATTCATTATTGCAAAAGTAAAATATTAAACAAAACAAAAAACAAGAAACACTTATTCGTTTTTTTCAAACCATTGTCGGAGAATTGTAGCTTTAGCCAATCCAATCTCCTTTTCCCATTCTTGAAAATCAGCTTCTTTGAGCCTTTTTACCGATTTAAACCTCTTCAAAAGTTTAGTTTCAGTTTTTGGACCTATTCCATCAATATCTCCCAACTGGCTTTTAACTAATGATTTCTGATGCTTTTTGCGATAATGAGTAATCCCAAAGCGATGTGCCTCGTCCCTAGCCTGCTGAATTATTTTAAGACTTTCTGATGTTTTATCCAAATATAAAGGAATACTATCACCAGGAAAAAATATCTCCTCAAGCCTTTTGGCAATACCTATCACAGTAATTTTTCCTCTTAAGCCAAGCATAGTAATACTTTTCATGGCAGCAGAGAGCTGTCCCTTACCTCCATCAATAATTATTAGCTGTGGCAAACTCATATTTTCTTTCAATAATCGCGAATATCTACGATAAATAACCTCTTCCATTGAGGCATAATCATCAGGACCAACAACAGTTTTTATATTAAAATGACGGTAGTCTTTCTTTGATGGCTTAGTATTTTTAAAAACTACACAAGCAGCCACTGCATGATCTCCTTGTATATTCGAATTATCGAAACACTCAATATGATTTGGTGGATCTTTCATTCGCAAATCCTTTTGCATAACAGCAAGTATGCGCTTATTATTTCTATCGGGGTCGATCAAGTCACGCTTTTTACGAAGATCTAGCCTATAAAACTTCACATTTCGCTGCGATAATTCCAGTAATTTCTTTTTATCGCCACGCTGCGGAATAGAAATCTTAGTGTCAGATAATTCCAAACTTGGTAATATGGAAACAAGTATTTCCTTGGAATTGCTATGAAGCTGCTTTCTTATGTTCAGAATTGCATGCGACAGAATTTCTTCATCAGTTTCGTCAAGGCGTTTCTTTATTTCTACAGAATGCGCCTGAACAATAGCTCCATTAACTACTTTTAAGTAATTTACATACGCTTCATCCTCTTCAGAAATAATAGAGAATACATCCAAATTATTTAGCGAAGTATTAACAACTATCGATTTGCTTTGATAATTATCCAAAAGATCTATTTTATCCTTAATTTCTTGAGCCATTTCAAACTTCATTTCTTCTGCAAAAATCATCATCTGCTTTTTCAGATTTTGTTTTACAGTATGAATATTTCCACGAAGCAGATGCTTAATTTCTTCAATATATACCTGATATTCTTCTTCAGTTTCCTTAGCAATACAAGCACCTTTGCATTTGCCAATATGATACTCCAAGCATACTTTAAACTTAGCAGACTTTATATTATTTGCCGACAAATTCAGCTTGCAAGTTCTAATTGTGTAAAGTTTGCGAATAAGATCAAGCATGGTATGCATCATTTTACCCGAAGCATAAGGCCCAAAATATAAAGAGCCATCTTTAACAATATTTCTCGTGCTAAAAACTCGTGGAAAAGCCTCTTTCTTTATGCAAATCCATGGATAGGTTTTATCATCTTTTAGCATAATATTATATCGAGGCTGATATTTTTTTATAAGATTATTCTCCAAAAGTAATGCATCAATTTCTGAATCCACAACTATCACTTTCAAGTCAGCAATCTGACGAACCAGAAATGTGATTTTAGCTCCATGTTGCTGATCCTTATTAAAATAAGAACTAACTCTACTTTTTAAAGACTTTGCTTTTCCGACATAAATAATCTTACCATTTTTATCAAAATACTGATATACGCCAGGCTTAGGAGGAAGTCGCTTAACTATCTCAACTAAATGCTGCTTATATTTAGTATTTGCCTCGGCCATGTTTCTTTTTATAATTTCCTTTAAATATAATATTACCTATTATTGCTTAATTCCAATATCAACTTTGCATTTTCTACAGGGTCTGAAGTATTACTAACTATATAAATTTTCTCTACCTCAGTACGCTGTTCTATACCATAGGTATAAGTTTTATCGTAATAATTAAGGGTTAGATTTGCTACCTCTGCAAAATCATCATTTCGCAATGCCTCTAATGCCATTTTTAGGTTAAGACCTCCTATACGCTTCTCTATTCTTTTAATGGCATTTTCAAGCTCCCCCTTATCAAGCTCAGCATACTCATCAACTAGGTGATTAATACGCATTTGCTTAGTTTTTTGAAGAATAATAAGAGGTGACTTACGTATCAAATCGAACATATCCTCTACAATTCGAACACGCCCCATTGCTCTGCTCTCGTCCTCTAGCCAAAGTACTTTTTCAGGATCAAGTTCTAGCCAAAGCTTGGCAATATTATTCTCAAACTGCTCATTTGTTGGCTGTGGTTCAAGACCAATCTGTCCAAAAGAGCTGCCTCTATGTCTTGCTTCACCTTCTAGGTCGATAACCTGCTCACCCATTTCCATCATTACTTTAAGAATATCGGTTTTATTGCTGCCAGTCATTCCACCAAGCACATGAATTTTTTGATTACGAGAAAGCGCCTTGCGAATAAAAGAACGATAAGCTTTATAACCACCCTCTAGCGTGTCAGCCTGCAGTCCGCTAGTTTCGAAAAGCCATGCCATACTTGCCGAGCGCATACCACCACGCCAGCAATGAACCAAAATTCTATTGTCTTTGGCCAGTTTCTGAGCTTTAACAGCAAAATCATACATCTTAGGACCAACAAATTTCAAGCCCTCAAGAACTGCTAACTTTTTAGTCTTCTTTTTATAAATTGTACCTACAATAGCACGCTCATCATTAGTGAATAAAGGTATATTTATAGCACCGGGAATATGTCCCTGTTCAAACTCAGCACTAGTACGAACATCAATAATTGATAGCTCTTTACTTTTCTCCAAAAAATCTTCTATCTCCAGTTTCATATTTGTATATTTTTACGGCCATATGAGTCGCATAACAATATTTTAATCATGCCCCTATGGGTCATATTAAGATTAAAATTTATCATGCTCGTTTCATATTTGTATATTTTTACGGCCATATGAGTCGCATGGAAAAAAATAATTATTCAATTATTAGGTAAATAATTTTTTTATCATGCTCGTATCATATTTCTTATTTAGGATTGCAAAAATAGTAAATATTAAATCATAATTCTGAAGCAATAAAACATAATACAGAGTAAACACATATAAACTATTTTAGGACTAATAATAGAGCAACAACAATTATTATTTAGCCCCCCATTTTCTCTATTTCCACCAATTTTAGAAGAGTTTTCGTAATCTAATTCCAATGGATCTGATAGGAGTTTTTTTTGCCTGTCTACTTCTGTTTTTTATTATGCTAATTGATTTATAAAAAAATGTCATCTACTTAATAAAAATCATATATATTTGCGCACTATTTTAAAAGCACAAAACAATAATTAAATACAAAATATTATGAGTGGTACTAGAACATACACAATGGTAAAGCCTACAGCAATGCGTAAGGGCTATGCAGCAGCAATTATGAATAAAATTACTGAAGGTGGTTTTAAAATTATTGCAGCAAAAATGACAAAATTAAGTCTTCAAGAGGCTGAAACTTTTTATGCTATCCATAGCGAGCGTCCTTTCTTTGGTGAGTTAACTGAATTTATGTCATCAGGTCCTATAATGGCTATAGTAGTAGAAAAAGAGAATGCTGTTGAAGCATATAGAGGTTTTATTGGAGCTACTAATCCTGCAGAAGCTGAAGAAGGTACTATCCGCAAAATGTTTGGAACAAATATGGGCGAGAATGCTGTTCATGGTTCTGATAGCGATGATAATGCAAAAATTGAGATTAACTATTTCTTTAATGACAGAGAGATTTTCTAATCTAATTTTTTTTATAGAATAAAAGGTCGTGAAACTAAGTTTTACGACCTTTTGTTTTTTTGTACTATTTGCAAAATCTTATCTGAATTAACACCAATTTACTTTCCTAAAGACTTAATTCTTTGGCGTAGTAATTCGTATAGAGTTACACCGGCAGCCTGCACTACATTTAGGGATTTTACAGAGCCATTCATTGGAATATATAACTGCTTATCGCATTTATGCAAACTTTCCATATAAATGCCATAACTCTCATCGCCAACAACTATCGCAACTTTTTCGGGAAAATCAATATCATAAATCATTTTTGCATCAGGAGTGGTTTCCATGGCTATAATGGTGTAATCATCAGGAATTTCATCAGTCCAATTATCAAGTCCTACAAACTTCCAATCTACCTTATTAAACCCATTGGTGGCAGCCTTTTTTATTTTAGAAATTTTATGATTAACAGTATCTTCAGCAAAAAGCACCTTTGCACAGCCTATAGTCCCTGCAAGGCGTATTAGTCCACCTATATTTTCAGGGGTTCTAATTCCCACACCAACAAGTATCGGCGCATTTTCTTTTGTCCAAAAGTTTGTTTCATT
>Ga0164318_10006682_pt1 | contig 11163 bp, 5 predicted proteins | sample GuaBasSedimGuay9_FD_113734 | JGI IMG/M metagenome (GOLD analysis project Ga0164318, IMG submission 113734) | Subseafloor sediment microbial communities from Guaymas Basin, Gulf of California, Mexico - Guay9, Core 4571-4, 0-3 cm | ecosystem: Environmental > Aquatic > Marine > Hydrothermal vents >... | reverse complement strand
GATAAAATACCAGTAATAAAAAAAGCAGGAATCCAACTTAAAACGACTTCATTCTTTATAAAATATGCTTGCAAAATAATTATAATAATAAATAATGCCCACTTAAACACATCTTTAATATTAATTCTAAAATTGAAAATTTTATAAGCTAAGTACATTTGAACACCCGCCATTAATACCTGAGTTAACATACTGCTTAAGGCTGCTCCAATGTAGTTATATTTGGGAATAAGCACTAGATTCAACCCAACATTTAAAACAACACCTACACCCGAAATAATAGTTAGTTGTTTTAAGTTTCCGTTGGCAGTAAGCAATGTGCCAAATATATAGATAGAAGCAATGCCGATAAAACCAATAATCAATATATTTAAAATTGAAAATGATTCTTCAGCGTGTTGACGATAAAGCACATCCATGATATCATGGCTATGGAAACCAATAGTAACCACAAGAATTAAAACAGGAATTAATAAAATTGTGGCAGACTTTTTCACCATATTCTCCATATTCTCTTTGTCTTTTATCATCTTTGAAAAAATGGGTAATAATAAAGCTGCAAATAAATAAGCAAACATACTAAAAGCATCAGTAATTCTATATGCTTGCGCATAAATACCCGAATAAAGGTTTCCATTATCCAACATTCTTTCAAGCATTACAAAATCAATACGGGTATAGATGGTCATCAATAAAATAAGCAAAGCAAAAGGAGCTGTTTTTTTAAGAATAGCCAAAATAAAACGATAGTCGTATCTGATTTTAATCCAGCCAGTTTGCCTTATCACCAATAAAAAGGCAATAAATGTGGTAATTAAATAAGCAACAGTTTGCGAATAAACCAACCACTCAATTTTAAAATTGGCTGGATACTGTAAAATTAAAATTCCACAAATAATAATCATTAAAGCCTTATCAGTAATGGAAAGGATACTATCTATTTTAAATAAATGTAATCCGGCAAGATTAGAACGAAGATACAGAAGGAAAGAGGCTATTACCTGGTTTAAAACCAAAAAAAGTAAAAATTTTATTTGATAAGAATAGTAACCAATTAAAAAAGCAGCCAATAAACTAATAGTTAAATAGCCAAAAGCCAGAAAAATTTTCAACCATATTAATCTGGAAACATGTTTACTAACCAATTGTTGATTTTGTGCAATGTTTTTCGTATTGAAATTGCTTAGCCCAAAATCACTTAGCATATTAAAAACCAACGAAAAGTTAAATAACGCAACATAAAAACCATATTGCTCAGCACCAACCATATTTTGGATAGTACGGTCAATTCCAAAAATCCAAAATGGTTTTATCAACAAATTAAGGATTATAAGGAAGAAAAGGTTTTGGGTAAATTTTCTTAACAATTAGTATTTATTTTAATATTTTTACCAGCAAAAATAGGCAAATTTTAATTAGAAGTACTTGTTCACGCAAAGTACGCTAAAATTAAACACCCAGAATTTAAAGTTAAAAAAATGACTGAAAATGAGGTTTTATAAACAAATTAGAAGAATAGCACCTATCCTATTTAAAATAGTTTAATATTCTTAACGTTTTTTGCGTTCTTCTTTGCGTACTTTGCGTGAAATTGGGAAATGAAAATAATAAAATGAAAATTGTAGTAAACACACGCTTATTAATACAAAATAGACTAGATGGTATTGGCTGGTTCAGTTATGAAAGCTTAAAGCGAATAACTCAATCACATCCTGAACATCAATTTTACTTTATTTTTGACCGCACTTTTTCTAATGATTTTATTTTTGCAAATAACATTGAACCATTAATTATCTCCCCTCCTACCCGTCACCCTTTATTATGGTGGTATTGGTTTGAAAAAAAGTTACCCTCTACTTTAAATAAGATAAACCCCAGCCTATTTCTTTCACCCGATGGTTATTTATCATTATCCACAAATACAAAATCACTGGCTGTAATACATGATATAAACTTTGCTCACAATCCTTATGATTTACCATATCTAACCAGAAAATATTACAATTATTATTTCTCAAAGTTTGCTAAAAAAGCTGAACGAATAGCCACAGTTTCAGAATACTCTAAACAGGATATTGTCAAAACATATAATATTGATAAACAAAAGATTGATGTAGTCTATAATGGTTCAAACCCTATTTACCAACCAATTACTGATGAAAAAAAACAAATAATCAAGAATGAACATACTAATGGTTCTGATTATTTCATTTTTATTGGCTCTTTACATCCTCGAAAGAATGTAGACAAAATGCTGTTGGCTTTTGATAGTTTTAGAAAACTAAACCAAAAATCTTATAAACTTATTATAATTGGCAGCTATTTCTTTAAAAATAAAGAGATGAAAAATATCTTTAATAAAATGGCCTACAAAAATGATGTGCTTTTCTTTGATCATCAATCACCAGAAATAATTAAAGGCTTACTAGGAGCAGCACAAGCATTACTACTAGCCTCAAAATTTGAAGGCTTTGGTATTCCTGTACTAGAAGCCATGTATTGCGATGTTCCATCTATTATTTCCGAAACCACTTCATTACCTGAAGTCGGTGGAGATGCAGCAATATATGTTAATCCCTTTTCAATAGATTCAATAAGTAATGCTATGTTAAAAATGGCAAGCGATCATAATTTAAGAAATCAACTTATTGAAAACGGTAAAAGCCAACGTAAAAATTTTTCATGGGATAAAACAGCTGATAAACTTTGGAAAAGTATTTTGAAAGTTACACAAACTTGAATTAATAGCATGTTTGTGCTATAAACCTATGACTTCAAAATAGGCATTGGTCAATGGTTTATTAGTCATTAATCTCTTAATGGGCATGCCCCTGTCACCTGTGAAAATAACAAAATCTAAAAGGTAGTCCTTTATTGTAAAGACGCACGGCCGTGCGTCTCAACAAGATATCAGCAGCAAGACTTTTGTGTGATTATCAGGCTTTTACACAATTAGCCCTTACCAATCACCAAAACCATCAAACCCAGACATTGTAGTAATCACAATACTATTTTCTGCTTTCATCACACCTTCTTTTAGCTTTTTAAAACCTCGGGTCTTTCTTATTACTTCATCTAAATCATCCGTAATAAAATTGTATCCATACTGTTCTTTTGTATTCAGTCGTTCAAATTTTTCAGTCTGAGCATTTACTTGCAATACCTCAGCACCAAAAGGTTCAGCACAAATAAACTCTTCAGGTAACTGGTAAACTTTGTTTACTTTGCTTACATCAATAAAATAATCATCTAACAATAATACTTTTGAACCATCAGCAAGGTGGTAAATAAAACGTATATAACATGCTTTATTCACACGTAAAAACAAGAGAAGTGTATCGTTTTCAGAAAACAGAAGATTATCTGTTCCTTTATTTGTCCAAACTTCCAGATTCAAATCACCACCAACTACCTCATTTTCGGCAAAATTCTTTCTTTTAGTATTTGCCACAATAAAATTTTCAGGTAAGTAGTTAATTTTATTCTTTTCGCAGAATGATTTAGCCAGTTTTGTTTCAATACTTGCAAGTGCTTTTCCTGTTTTAAAATCTCTTAGAACCACAATCATTTTTATATAATCATTATCATCCCAATAAGTACCGGTAATAATGTAATCAATTAACGATTGCGATTTATACTGTGTAGCATAATTTTGATTGTGAATATTCAAATTTGTTTCTGAAACCAACTTTTGTTCCAAAGCCATATTCAGTCGTTTTGATAAAGGACTCCCCATTCTGGTATCCTGATAGGTAAAACTACTCAATTTCACTTTTCCTTCTAACTTTGCAGTTTGTATTTTTAACCCATTGGCAATAAAATAAGCAACATCCGAAATAGAATTTTTTGCTGTATTATTAAGTTGGTTAATTCCTTTATCAACAGCAGCTTTCAATTCAATTGTTCTATCTTTTCTCAAAGAAGCTTCATCACTTTTACCCAAAGCAACTAATATTGATTGTGCTTCTTCTACTTCTCTAAAAATGGTTAAACATTTAAAATAGCTTTGCAATGCTTTTTGTTGCATATCTGCTTTAAGCATATCTTCTGCAAACAACTTTTTAGCTTCCAGATCTTTTATTCCATTATTTATTTTCAGTTTGTAAAACTTAATAACTTCAACACGTTTAGCATAAGTAATTGCATAAGCTATTTTTTTCTTCTTATTGTAGTAATGTTGGATAGTTAAACCAGACAAATCCAAATTTGAAAAAGAAACACTTGATTGCTTCACGTATTCATAAGTTTCCTGATCAATTCCAGTATTCACATTATTAATTCCGCTAACCGTAATGCTTTTTATAGAAACCTTTACAGATTCCGTCAATTCATTTTTTGCATTTTCCTTACAACGATCAATTAGTTCATTAACATCTGAATCATAATAATTAATTTCAGAGCTAAAGCCCATAATATAACTATTCGTTGGGAACATAGCTACTCGTTTTTCATATTTCACCCAAGCTGGAGCCTGTGCATTTAGAATTCCGAATAGTGGCAAAAAAACAAATGCAGACAAGAAGATAATTAGTAATTTATTCATGATTATTTATATTTTTGATGAAATTTTATTTAAAACAGATTAATCTCAACTATTAATAGAAACCAGTGTACCTTCAGGCATATATTATCGTCAGAAGAAGCAATTTGCTAAAATAAAATATTAATGTTTTTAAAGTTATTTGTAAATTTAAGCAATTTTTAATTCCTAATAAAATTTATGGCATTGTCTAATCAAAATAATAAAGCAATTAATCAGTTAAAGTTATTGTACAAAGAAAATACAATTGAAGCAGGTTGCGATGAAGCCGGCAGAGGTTGTCTTGCAGGGCCAGTTGTTGCAGCAGCAGTAATTTTGCCTCTAAATTTTAAAAATGACATTTTAAACGATTCGAAACAATTATCAGAAAAACAAAGAGATAAATTAAGGATTATAATTGAAAAAGAAGCTTTAGCTTGGGCCGTTGGAATTGTTGACCATAAAATGATTGATGAAATTAACATTTTAAATGCTTCTATTTTAGCAATGCATTATGCTATTGAAAAACTAAAAATTGAACCTGAACATTTAATCATTGATGGAAACAGGTTTAAAACATACAAAAAAATTCCGCATCAATGTATCATAAAAGGTGATGCAAAATATTTGTCGATAGCTGCCGCTTCTGTACTTGCCAAAACACACCGCGATGAGCTGATGCAAGAACTTGACAAAGAATTTCCTGAATATTTTTGGACAAAAAACAAAGGCTATCCAACCAAACAGCATCGTGAAGCAATTAAACAAAATGGAATAAGCCCTTTTCATAGAAAAAGCTACAAGCTTATTGATAATTAGTTAGCATTGAATTTCAAATAAGTGTACGATAATGAATACTGAGTGTACGTAAATGAACATTGCCCCGGTATTGTTTTTAGATAAAAAACTATATATTACTGATTATTCTTATGTTAGTTAAAGTGGTATAATTAATGAGTATATTCTCTATTTTACAGTCCAAAAAAAGGACAAATTTTTAAATAAAAATAACAAACTATGATTAAAAAAATTGTATTAAATGTTTTAATGATTGCTTTTGTATTTAATATAAATGTAAAAGCAGACGAAGGAATGTGGTTTTTGGCGTTTATAAACAAAAACTATGACCAAATGAAGGCAATGGGCTTTAAATTAAGTCCGAAAGACATTTACGATATCAATCACTCAAGCATGAAAGATGCTGTTGTTGTAATGGATCATAATCAGTGTACAGCAGAACTGGTTTCACCTTATGGCCTGTTATTAACAAACCATCATTGTGGATATGGTGAAATTCAGAAACATAGCTCCGTTGAACATGATTATCTTACAGATGGTTTTTGGGCAAAATCAAGAGCTGAGGAGTTAGCAAACCCTGGCAAATCTGTTACTTTTTTGGTAAGAATGGAAGATGTTACCGATAAAATTAATGCTTTATTAAACAACAAAATGACCGAAGAGGAAAGAGCATTAACTATTAAGAAAATTTCTGAAAAGCTACAAAAAGAGGCAATTGGTGATACACATTACGAGGCTAAGATTAGTTCTTTTTTTAAAGGGAACAATTTCTACCTTTTTATTTATGAAACATTTACTGACGTTCGATTAGTTGGTGCTCCTCCTTCATCGATTGGAAAATTTGGTGGTGATACGGATAACTGGGTGTGGCCACGCCATACGGGTGATTTCTCAATGTTTCGGGTTTACACCAGTCCTGATGGAAAACCGGCAGAATATTCAAAAGTTAATGTGCCATTAAGGCCTAAACACTTTTTTCCTATCTCAATTAGGGGAGTTAAGGAAAATGATTTTGCCATGACAATGGGATATCCCGGCACAACAAATCGATATTTAACATCCTGGGGTGTTGAAGAAACGATTGAGAATGAAAATAGCATTCGTATAAAGGTGAGGGATGAAAAGCGTAAAATCTTTAAAAAACATATGGATAAAGATAATAAAGTTCGCTTGCAGTACTCAGACAAGTATTATACTGGAGTGATGAATTATTATAAATATTCAATAGGGCAAAATAAAGCATTAGCTGAGCTGAATGTAATCGATTCTAAAAAAGCTGTTGAAAAAGAATTTTCAAAATGGATAAAGGCTGATAAAGAAAAAAGAAAACCTCAATATGGTGAATCTTTAGACTTAATAAAAACTGCCTTTAAAGATAAAAACACACTGGATAAGGTTCAGAACTACTGGTTTGAGAGCCTTTACCTCGGCCCGGAAATAGTAGGTCAGGGATTAGCTTTTCGTAGATTAGACGCAATGCTTGGGAAAGCTGATGATGCAACAATAAAGGCAACAGCAGATGCACTAGTTCCTGAAATGAAGGAGTATTTTAAAAATTATGTGGCAAATATTGATAAAGAAGTTTTTGTAAAACTAATAGGCTTATACAAAAATAATGTTGAAAAAGAATACCACCCTTCTTTTATTGAAACAATAGATAAAGACTTTGGTGGTGATATTCAGAAGTTTGCAGATAAGCTTTATTCAACATCAATTTTAACGGATGAAAAAAGAGCTGATGACTTTTTAAAAAATCCAACAGCTGAAAAACTAAAAGCTGATTTAGGGTTTACAGTTTCCATAACCAGTTTACAGATATATTTTAAGCTTTTAGATGCAATTAAGCCTTATGAAGCACAGTTAGGCAAAGGTATGCGCCAATTTGTAGATGGTTGGAGAGAAATGCAAAAAGAAAAATATCCAAATAAGCTTTATTATCCTGATGCAAACGCAACAATCAGACTTTCTTATGGTAAAGTGGGTGGTTATAAAGTAGGTAACAAAACATTTGATTATACCACAGACTTAAAAGGTTTATTGGCAAAAGAAGACCCCAATAATAAAGAGTTTACGGTTAGCCAAAAACTAAAAGATCTTTACAATAAAAAAGATTATGGAAAATATGCTGATGGTAACAGAATGGTGGTTTGCTTTACTACAGACAATGACATTACCGGTGGCAATTCTGGAAGCCCTGTAATAAATGGTAACGGTGAGTTAATTGGAATAGCATTTGACGGTAACTGGGAAGCAATGAGTGGCGATATTGCTTTTGATCCTGAATTACAAAAATGTATTAATGTTGATATTCGCTACGTACTATTTATTATTGATAAATACGCAGGTGCAACAAACCTTATTGATGAAATGACAATTGTAAGGGAATAATCTGAGAACTTAGAGCTTAGAAGTTTTAAAAAATCAAAAGACCGAAGTTGGAAGTTTACTTACCGCTTCGGTCTTTGTGCTTTCAAAAGGTAGCGTTTTTTTTCTTCAACAAAGATTCCAATAAGTCATGACATAAATTTTAATTTTATTACTTATACAATATAAACTTTACATAAATCACATTTCTATATGCTATATCATATAAATTTACTATATTTGCGAATAATATAAGATATGACATATATAATTTAGGAATGATAAAAAGAGAGATTTATATAAAGAAAATAAAGCCTTTTATTAATAAAGAGTTAATAAAAGTTCTTATAGGACAACGTAGAGTTGGTAAAAGCGAAATGTTAAAGTTAGTAGCAAATGAGATAAAAAAAACGATACAAGATGCTAATTTTATATTTATAGACAAAGAAGAGTATGAGTTTGATTATATGAGAAATCATACTCAACTCATGGAATATATTAAAACTCAACAGACAGAAAAAATGAACTATCTTTTTATTGATGAAATTCAGGAAATTGATGGTTTTGAACGTGTTCTAAGAAGTCTTTATAAAAAGAATAATTTTGACATTTATTGTACAGGGAGCAATGCTAAACTTTTATCTGGCGATTTTGCTACTTATTTGTCAGGCAGACAAATTGTGTTTCAAATAGGAAGTCTAAATTTTACCGAGTTTTGTAGTTTTCACCAATTACAAGCCAACAATGACTCTCTTCTCAAATATTTAAAATTTGGGGGTTTACCATATCTAATGCATCTACCTGAAAATGAAAACATACGCTTTGAATACCTCAATAATATATATTCAACAATTTTATTTCGAGATATAATAAAAAAGCATCAAATTAGAGATCCTCGATTTTTAACAGACTTAATACGATTTCTTGCCGACAATACAGGAGGTGTTTTTTCAGCAAATAGAATATCTAAATATCTAAAGCATCAAAAAATAAATAAAAACGTAGCATTAATCCTCAATTATTTATCTTTTGTGGAAGATGCTTATTTTATTAATCGGGTAAAGCGCATTGATATTCAAGGAAAAAAGCAATTTGATATTGGTGAGAAATATTATTTTGAAGATATAGGTTTACGAAATGCAACAGTAGGATTTAAAATGCAGGATATTGGGAAAATTATGGAAAATGCTGTTTATCTACATTTACGAAATTTAGGCTATGATTTAAAAATAGCATATTGGGGAGATAATGAGATTGATTTTATGGGAATTAAAAATAACGAAAAAATTTATGTTCAAGTTGCATACCTTTTAACTGATGAAAAAACAATTAAAAGAGAATTTGGCAATTTATTAAAAATAAAAGATAATTACCCGAAGTTTGTTGTTTCTTTTGATAATTTCTCAGCATCAAATACTTACAAAGGAATAAAACATTACACCTTATTGGAATTTCTAACTGAGTTTAATTAAATGAACTACTTTGAACCCCCAATAATAACAGAACCGCATGATAAACAACAGTAATATACATCAATAAAGATTCAGTTTTCTATAAAAAAATTCTAATTTTGGAAAAAATTTAATCTAAAAAAATAATAATATGAAGAAGATTTTTAGCTTACTGCTAATTTCTGCTTTTTTGTTTAATTTTCAAGCAAAAGCAGATGAAGGCATGTGGATTCTTACTTTACTAAATAAGAATTATGCCCAAATGAAAAAACAGGGTTTTAAATTAACACCTGAAGATATTTATAGCCTTAACAAAGCCAGTATTAAAGATGCCATTGCAATTTTTGGACGTGGATGTACATCTGAAATAGTATCTGACAAAGGCTTACTATTAACCAACCATCATTGTGGATATGGTGCAATTCAATCTCAAAGTACGGTTGAACATAATTACCTGAGAGATGGTTTTTGGGCTATGAATTTTAAAGAAGAGCTACCAATACCAGGTTTATCCGTTCGGTTTTTTGTGAAAATTGAAGATGTGACAGGTCAAATTAACAAAAAACTAAAAAGTAAAATGACCGAAGATGAAAGAGGAAAAGTAATCAAAGAAATAAGTAAAGAAATTGAAGATAATGCCTCTAAGGACAATAATTATATGGCGAGAGTTCAATCTTTCTTTAATGGAAACAGCTACTATCTTGTCATTTACGAAAAGTACAGCGATGTACGCCTTGTTGGAACTCCACCAGAGTCTATTGGTAAATTTGGTCATGATACAGATAACTGGGTATGGCCACGTCATACAGGTGATTTTAGCGTTTTCAGAGTATATATGAGTCCGGAAGGCAAAGCTGCTAAGTATTCTGAAAAAAACATACCACTAAAACCAAAATATTTCCTTCCTGTATCAATAAAAGGTGTAGAAAAAGATGATTTTACTATGGTTATAGGTTTCCCCGGCGGCACGGATCGATATATGACCTCTTATGGTATAGATGAATTAATTGATATTACAAATACAAACCGTATTAAAATACGTGGTATCAGACAAGAGTTAATGATGGAAGATATGATGGCTGATGAAAAAATAAAAATTCAGTATTCTTCAAAATTTTCCGGTTCAAGTAACTATTGGAAAAACTCAATTGGTATGAACAAAGGTCTTCGCAAATTAAATGTCCATGCACAAAAACAGGCAACCGAAAATAAATTTAGAAATTGGTATGCCAATGATAAAAAACGAAATGCTAAATATGGTGATGCCCTTAACTTAATAAAAGGTGCTTATAAAGGTAGAAAAGAATATAGTTATGCGAGCCAGTACTTTTCAGAAACAATGCTACGAGGAATTGAAATAATTGGTTTTGCAAGCAGGGTTTCAAGAATGCTTGATAAGCCAGATGCAATAAAAGGATATGCAAAAAGATTCTTTAAAGATTACAGCAAGCCTACTGATAAGAAAATTGCTGTTGCCATGTTAAAACTTTTCGATGAAGATGTTGATGTAAAATATCATCCGACATTCCTAACTGAAGAAATTAATAATAAACTTAAAGGTAATTTCAATGCTTATGTAGATGATCTATACGCTAAATCAATATTTGCAAACGAAGCAGCTTTTTTCAAGTTTATGGAAAACTATGATAAAGAAAAAATTCAACAAGATCCTGCTTTTATTGCTGCAAAATCTGCTGGTAAAACGTATGGTGAATTAAAAGCTAAGTCCAAAAAATTTGATACTGATTTAGCAAAAGGCAGACGCCTATTTCTTGCAGGTTTAATGGAAATGGATAAGGATAAAAATTTCTATCCTGATGCTAATTTCACGATGCGCCTTTCATTTGGTAAGATTGGTGATTACAAACCAAAAGATGCGGTTACTTATGATTATTTCACAACACTTGAAGGAGTTATGGAAAAAGAAATTCCCGGAGACTTTGAGTTTGATGTTGCGCCTAAGTTGAAAGAACTTTATCAGAAAAAAGATTATGGCAGATATGGACAAGACGGTAAAATGCCTGTTTGTTT
>Ga0164318_10006681_pt1 | contig 11165 bp, 9 predicted proteins | sample GuaBasSedimGuay9_FD_113734 | JGI IMG/M metagenome (GOLD analysis project Ga0164318, IMG submission 113734) | Subseafloor sediment microbial communities from Guaymas Basin, Gulf of California, Mexico - Guay9, Core 4571-4, 0-3 cm | ecosystem: Environmental > Aquatic > Marine > Hydrothermal vents >... | reverse complement strand
GTTGGTGAACAAGAGGATAATTTAATTAAATCAATGTATGCAGGAGAACGCTATAATGTAGTTCCTGATGAATGCCAAGCTGAATTAAACAAAGATTTGAAAAAAGAATTTAAAGAATACCTTTTGAAAAACAATTATTTAGGTAAAGTAGAAGATAATAAATATACTATTTTTGGCAGAAATGCTCACGCAGCTACCCCACAAGAAGGAGTAAATGCAATTAGTTTAATGGTAGGTTTCTTAAAAGATTATACAGAAGTTCCTTTTATTAATATGTTAGATAAATATCTTACATTTGATCATTATGGTAATAAATTAGGATTAAGCTGTTATGATAAAGAAATGAAGGAACTAACAAACAATATTGGCTTTATCAAATATGATGGATTGAAAGTGGATATTGGATGTAATATTCGTTATCCAAGAAATTATGATTTTGTTTCTGGAGAAATTAAGATGAAAGAAGCAGCTTCAGAATTTGATTTGGAATATAAATTAGATGCTAATAGCGTTCCTCATTATGTATCCCCAAAAGAACCTTTAATCAAAGAATTACACAATGCATATAAAAAATACACTAACGATGAATCATCAGAAATTATGTCAATTGGTGGAGGAACATACGCAAGACAGCTTAAAAAAGCTGTAGCTTTTGGGCCTATTTTTCCTGGGGATGAAGAATTAGCACACCAACCAAACGAAAGATTAAATATCAAAAAAATGTTGGTTGCTATTGCGATATATGCAGAAAGCATTGAACGCTTAGCTGGAGAATAATATGCGACTTCGCAATGTTAGATATGCTAAAGAAACAATAAAAAAAAATAATGATATTGTAATTGATAATCCAGAGAATTATAAAGGAAAATGGAATGAATTATTTCATAATAGGAATCCAATTCATTTAGAAATAGGTTGTGGAAAAGGTAAATTTATATATGAATCTGCTTTAAAATATCCTAGTATTAATTTTATTGGAATTGAAAAGTTTGACTCAGTAATAATAAGGGCTTTAGAAAAACTTATACTTAATCCTTTACCTAATGTTAGATTAATAAGAATAGATGCAGAAAGAGTTGATGAAATATTTAGCCATTCTGAAATAGACTTAATATATTTAAATTTTTCTGATCCTTGGCCTAAGAAACGCCAAGCAAAAAGAAGATTGACAAGTACTAGGTTTTTAAAGAGATATGAAAATATTCTTAAAGAAAATAGCTGTATTAAAATGAAAACAGATAATTTCAAACTATTTCAATACTCATTAATGCAGTTTAATAATCACAAGAGTTTCTATATAAAAAATATAAATTTAAATTTATATAAAAGTCTTCCTAAAGACAATATTCAAACAGAATTTGAACAACGCTTTGTAGAAAAAGGGAATTTAATTTTTTATTTAAAAGCAATATATAAAGGAGATTTTAATGAAAAAATATTATAAAGATTTGGTATCTCTTCCAGGAGTTTCATCTCATGAAAAATATGTAAGAGCTTATATGAAAAAACATTTAGAACCAAATTCTGAAGAGATAGTTTATGATAATTTAGGTTCTATCTTTGGAGGGATTAACTTAGATAAAGATGGTCCTACTGTTATGCTAGCTGGGCATATGGATGAAGTTGGAGCTATGGTTGAAGAAGTTACTAATAAAGGATTAATAAAAATGATTTCTATAGGATCAATTAATCCCGTAGTAATGATTTCTCAACACATGGATATCATTTTAGATGATGGTAGTAAAGTTCCTGGTGTAGTTGGAGCTAAACCACCGCATCTATTAAGGGATAATGTTTCAAAACAAGTATCTAGCTTCGATGATTTCTTTTTAGATATCGGAGCTGACAGTAAGGAACATGCCTATAAACTTGGAGTAAAAATTGGCCAACAAATCGTTTTCAGAAACAATTATACTGAATCAGCTGATGGCAAAAAGATATTTTCAAAAGCTTGGGACAATCGCTTTGGTTGTGCAATGGCATTAGATATTCTAGAAACAGTAAACAAAGATGAATTACAATGCAAATTTTATGCTGGAGCTAATGTACAAGAAGAAGTAGGTTTAAGAGGGGCCAAGACTTCATCATTTAAAATTAAACCAGACGTATTTATTGCGGTAGATTGTTCTCCTTGTCAAGATACATTTGATGGTGGAGATGTTGGAGGTTCATTAGGAAAGGGATTTATGATTCGCTTTTATGATCCAAGAGCTTTGCTACATCAAGGAATGAAACGCTTTATCGAAGAAACAGCTAAAAAGAATAACATTCCATTCCAATATTATAAATCACTAGGAGGAACTGACGCAGCCGCTGTGCAGTTATCTCGTGAAGGAGTTATAGTATGTACGATTGGAATGCCCGCAAGGTATATTCATTCAACTACTTCTATAATTCATAAAGATGATTATCTAGCTGTAAAAAATGTAATACTTGCAATGTTAAAAGAATTAGATTTTAATAAGTTAAACGAAATCAAAGAGAACGTTTAATTTAAACAATAAAAACTTATGAGACCACTTAAGTGGCTTGGAAAGGAAATTTATTATGGCAACTAAAAACACTTTGACAAAACGCGAACGTATTCGCAAAATGACAGTACTTGCAATGTTTATTGCAATTATTGTAATTATGGCATTTGTACCTTGGTTAGGATTTATTCCGGTTTTTGGAGTATCAGCTACTATTATTCATATTCCAGTTTTAATCGGAGGAATCTTATTAGGAAGAAAACCGGCTATTATTCTAGCTACTATTTTTGGTGTGGTATCACTGATTAGAGGAGCTATGAGTGGGGGATTTGATTTTATTTTCATTTTCCCATGGGTTTCAATCTTACCAAGGTTTTTATTTGGACTAGCAATCTATGATGTTTATAGACTCTTCTCGAAAATTATTAAGCAACGCATTATAGCAATTGCAGTAAGTTTCTTCTTATTATCTTTATTGCATTCAATTTTAGTATTACCTATGATGGTTGCGACATTCCCAATGATTATAAGCAATGCTAATTTCTCAAGTATTGTTGGAGGGGATGTGCTTACATTAATGAAAGGTACAGATACCTTGGGCTTAGCTTTGAAATTGATTTGGGGAGTGTTGATTACTAATGGAATTATTGAGGCAGTTTTAGCTGCGGTTATCGGTGGTATTGTAGCTGATAGATTGTTTGTTTATCTTAAATTTAATAACAGTAATTCTTTATTAACAGAGTGAGGTATTGATTATGAAAGCAGTTATAGATATTGGAAATACAACTATAGCTATAGGCTTAACAAATGATGGATTAACTATTGATAAGGTATATCGCTTAAATACAGAAAAAAATCGTTCTTATGATGAATACTCTGTATTATTAAAAGAGTTTTTACCTCCTTGTGAAGAAGCTATAGTATCTTCAGTTGTCCCAGAATTAAATGAGGTATTTAGAGAGTTTTTCCAACAAAACTGTAATATTATACCTTTGTTTTTAGGTCAAGGATTAAAAACAGGCATCCAAATTATTGTTGATAATCCTAAAGAAGTTGGAGCGGATTTGATCGGGAATTCAGTGGCTGCTAGTAATCTATATGATGAAACCTGTCTAATCATAGACTTAGGTACAGCTACTACTTTTACTTATATAGAAAAAAAGACCTTAAAAGGTGTAATAATTTCTACAGGACTTACAACTAGTAAAAATGCGTTGATTAATAAAGCTTCTTTGTTATCACAAATAGAATTATTACCTCCTAAAAAAATGTTAGGTACCAATTCAACCGATGCAGTCAAATCAGGGCTTTTGTATGGACACGCATCAATGATAGATGGAATCATTCAAAGAGTTAAAAAACTGTTAAATAAAAATGATTTAACAGTTGTCTTAACAGGAGGCCATGCTAAAGTAATTTATCCTCTTACAAATGAGAAAATGATTTTAGATGATTCATTGATACTTAAGGGGTTATTAATACTGTTAAATAAGAATCATTAATCATAGATGGATGGTAAAATGCACAAGGTTTGTGCATTTTTCTTCATGATATGATACAATATAATAACAATATATGGTGGTGAATTAATGAAAAAATTATTATTAATAGACGCAAGCAATTTATTATTTAGATCATATTATGCGACAGCTTATACAGGCAATTTAATGCAAAACAAAGATGGATTATATACTAATGGAATCTATGGCTTTGCCTATGCAATGAAAAAATTATTGTCTCTTGAATTTACGCATGTATTAGTTGCGTTAGACCCTAAAGGAAAGACTCATCGCCATATTGAATATCCAGAATATAAGGGAACGAGAAAAGAAACACCTAATGAATTAATTATGCAGTTTCCTTTGATGGAAGAATATCTTGAAGCCTTAGGAGTTTATTTCTATCAAAAAGAATTATATGAAGCGGATGATATTATCGGGTATGCAGCTACACATTTTAAAGATAAATTTAATGAAATTACTATCTATAGTAATGATCACGATTTAATGCAATTATTAGATGAAAATATAAATCAAATAGTCTCAAGAAAAGGATTAAAAGAGATTGAAGTATTTACCCCAGAACACTTAAAAGAAAAAATGGGAATTACCCCAAAACAGATTACTGATTATAAAGGTTTAGTAGGAGACTCATCTGATAATATACCTGGGATTCCTGGTATAGGTCCTAAAACAGCTGCTAAATTATTAGAAAAATATCAAAATTTAGAAAACTTATATGAACATACTTCTGAGTTAAAAGGGAAACTAAAAGAAAGAATTGAAGAAAACAGAGAAATAGCTTTTTTCTCTAAAAAATTAGCCACAATAGTTACTGATTTTAGTAATAATATCGAAATAGAAAAAACAAAATATAATGGATTTGATAAAGATAAACTAATTCAATTTTACCAAAAGATGAATTTTCATTCCTTCATTAAAAACCTTGAAGGGAATAAGAAATCAGAAAAAATTGATTATGTATTAATAAAAAAGCCAGAAGAAATCAAGGTGATATTAGACAGTCACTGTTATTTGCATTTAGAATTGTTTGGACAAAATTATCATACAGCTAAACCTTTAGGATTTGGACTTATTTTTTCAGAAATTCCTTACTTTATTCCCTTTGATGTAGCTATTAACAGTAAAAGCTTTATTGAATTTTTAGAGTCTGATAAATACAAAAAATCAGTATATGATTTAAAAGCCATAAAAGTTCAATTGCTTTGGAATAACATTAAGATAAGAGGAATAGAATATGATTTGTTATTGGCTGCTTATTTGAAAAATTCAAGTGTAAATCAAAATGAATTTAGAGAAGTAGTTGAATCCTATGATTACTATGATGTTTTATTTGATGAACAAGTTTATGGTAAGGGAGCTAAATATCATATACCAGAAAAAGATATATATATTCAACACATTATATCCAAAGTAAACGCAATCGCAAAAACAAAATCAGAAGCTAATAAAATACTTAAAGAACTCAATCAAGAAAAATTATTATACGATATAGAAATACCACTAGCTAAAGCTCTATCTGAAATGGAATTTCATGGAATATGCATTGATAATACAAGCCTTGATGAATTTGGATTAAATTTAAAATCTAAGATTAAAGAATCCGAAGAATTGATATATGCTTTAGCTGGAGAATCATTTAATATTAGTAGCCCAAAGCAATTGGGAGTAATTCTATTTGAAAAACTTGGTCTACCAATATATAAAAAAACAAAAACAGGATATTCAACTGATATCTCAGTATTGAAAAAACTTGTTGGATTTAATCCTATTATAGGAGCTATTATTGATTATAGAACCTATACTAAATTATATTCGACATACTATGAAGGCTTTAAACAAGCTTTGCTTTTAAAAAATGATGATAAAATACATACAATGTATCAACAAGCTCTAACGAAAACAGGAAGATTGTCTTCAAAAGAACCTAATTTACAAAACATCCCCATTAGAAGCGAAGAAGGAAGACTAATCCGCAAGGTATTTGTATCTAGTAAAGATAATATTCTTCTATCATTTGATTATTCACAAATTGAACTTCGCGTTTTAGCTGAAATGGGTCAAGTTACTAATTTAATAAAAGCATTCAAAGAAAATAAGGATATCCATGAAGAAACAGCTAAATTAATATTTAATAAAGAATCGATAACTAAAAGTGAACGCTCAATTGCGAAGACAATAAATTTCAGTATCATTTATGGAAAAACTCCATGGGGATTATCTGAAGATTTGCATATTTCCTTAAAAAAAGCTAAAGAATTTATAAATAATTACTATATAAACTATCCAGAAATAAAAACATTTATGGAAGAAAAACAGGAATTCGCTAAAAAAAATGGCTATGTTTTAACTAGATTTAATCGCATTATTTATATAAATGAAATCAATTCAAAAAATTACCAAACAAGAGAGTTTGGGAAACGTATTTCGATGAATGCTCCAATCCAAGGAACCGCAGCTGATATTCTTAAGATTGCCATGGTAAAAATTGCTAAAACATTTAAAGAAAAACAATTAAAATCAAAAATGATCTTACAAATTCATGATGAAATTGTTTTTGATGTGCAACTAGATGAAGAAAAAGAAGTAACCAAAATAGTAAAAGAAATTATGGAAAATTCCGTGGATTTTAACACGAAATTACTAGCTAATTATTCATCAGGTAAAAATTTATATGAGGTGAAATAGTGCCAGAACTTCCAGAAGTAGAAACAATTAGACTTACATTAAAAAATCTAATAATAGGTAAAAAAATTACTAACATAACGGTGTTTTATTCTAAAATTATTAAAGATAAAACTGTAGAAGATTTTAAAAAAACTATTATTGGTCAAGAAATAAGAGGTATACGTAGAATAGGAAAATACCTCCTTTTTGACTTTGAAAACACTACATTAATCAGCCATCTGCGTATGGAAGGTAAGTTCTTCATTAGAAATGATTTAGATGAACTAACAAAACATGAACATATTATTTTTCACTTAGATAATGGCAAGTTTTTGACATATCACGATGTTAGAAAATTTGGTACAATGAATATTGTAGATTTATATAAAGAATTTACTTTAAAAAGCATACATGAACTAGGGTTAGAAGCTAATAACCCAAATTTAAAAGCCAAAGATCTATATTTAAAGATAAAAAATTCTAATAGACCAATTAAATCTCTTTTATTAAATCAAAAGATAATATCAGGATTAGGGAACATCTATGTAGATGAAACTTTATATCGCTCTAGGATTAATCCTATGACTAAGGGTAAATTTATTAACATCTATCAAGTAAAAAAGATAATAGATTCAGCTAGATATATTCTAAATCACGCAATAGATTTAGGAGGCACAACTATAAGGACCTATCAATCGAGTTTAGGAGTAGATGGTAGATTTCAAAATGAATTAATGGTACATACTTTAGTAAATAAAAAATGTTTTGTCTGTCATGATATAATTCTAAAAGCAAGAGTTGGCGGGAGAGGCACGTATTATTGCCCAACTTGTCAAGGTAAAGAAAACACTTTAGTTATTGGTTTAACTGGAGGCATCGCAAGTGGTAAAAGTGAAGTAGCTAAATATTTTAAAAACAAAGGCATTATAGTTTTAGATGCAGATAAGATTTATAAAAATCTACTAAAAACAAATAAAATAATGTATAATGAAATTGTAAAAAACTTTGGGGAAGATATAATAGTTGATAACGAAATAAATCGTAGAAATTTAGCCAAAATGATTTTTAATAATTCTAAAAAACGCGAATTGTTAAACGAAATAACACATCCGTTTATTATAGAAGAATTTAAAAAGAGCATTAAAAAATATCAAGAATTAGGAAATAATATAATAGTTTTAGATATTCCACTATTATTTGAAGCTAATTTAGAATATCTTACAAACTTAGTTATTTTAGTATATGTAGATAAATTGACTCAACTTAAAAGACTTATGTATCGTGATTCGCTTAATGAATCAGACGCAAACCAAAGAATAAATTCACAGATTGCTTTATTTGATAAACGTAGTTTTTCTGATATCATAATAGATAATTCAGCTTCAATTAATCAAACTAAAAAACAATTTGAGATTATATTTAAAAATCTAAGGAGTGAGCAAAATGTCAGTTAAAAGTTTTTTTGCGTCTAGTTGTGAAACTAGAGAGTTACATGTTGATCCAGAATTAAGAACAAGGTATTATCGCAATAACTTTAAACAGGTAGTTGATGGAATCAGAAAATTAGCTGAGCTAAATAAAATGATAGTTAAAGAAGTCAATGAAGTACACAAAGAGATTTATTTAATTGGGAATGGATTTGATTGCATCGTTACCGTTAGTCAAATGACTCCAATTGAAGCTGGTATTGATTTTAAAGTTAATTATTTCTCAGCTATGGGATTTAATCGCCCTAAGAAAAAAGCGGTTAAATTTTACCAGGATTTAAAAAGAATTTTAACTTTTAAAGGTATTTCATTACACCCGTGAGGAGATTAAATTGGAAACATTAAGAAGAAGTGATATATTTATAGTTTCAGGAGAAGGTTTCTGTTCAAGCATAGATTATCAAGTATTAACCTTGTTATATCAACCAATAATAGGAGATTCAGCTTTTACTTTATACCTTATATTGATGAATCTAATGGATCGTCAATCACTTATATCTGAAGAGTATTTTCATTCGGATTTAGAGTCTTTATTGAATAGAAAACTAGAGCTTATAGAACAAGATAGATATAAATTAGAGGCAATAGGATTATTGGTAACTTTTTTTGCGGGAGATAATTTTACTTATGAAATAAAATTACCACTTAGCGCTAGAGGTTTTATCAATGATGGTATTTTGGGACAATACCTTATATCTTCTATAACTAAAAAAAGATTTAAAAAAATATTAAAAATATTTAAAATAAATAGACCTAATAAAAAACAAAAATACAATATTTCAAAAGCATTTAATGAAGTTTTTCCAGCTATAAATAACCAAGAAAATATCTATGAAGGAAATCTAATATCTGGAGAAAAAAACAGATTAATCTCTTTGAGTAAATACGATTTTAATTGGAGATTATTTATCGATAGTTTGCCTAGTGATTTAATTCAAATGGATAGTTTAACAGAGGCTATTAAACGAAAAGTAGAAAGTTTAAGTTATGTATATGGATTAGATGAACTACAAATGAAAGATGTCTTAATTAAATCTTTAGATGAATTTAATAATGTTAATATTGTAAATTTATCTAGAAATGCAAGATATGAATTTGAAAGTGATACACAAACTAGTAATGAAAACAAAACAATCGAAAAGCCTATAGATAAAAACATCTCTAAAGATCCAGTAGAATTCTTTAAAACAGTATCTCCTATTCAGCTTTTAGAAGAAATGGGAGAAGGAATGGTTTCTACAGCTGATCTTAGAATAGTTGAGAGACTAATTGATGAAGTTGGTTTAGATCCAACTGTAGTGAATGTTTTGTTAGCTTATGTAGCTAAAACCAAAGATGGAGTATTACCTGGATATGCTTACTTTCAAAAAGTAGGTAATTCATGGAAGAGAAACCAAATTAATTCTGTAGAAATTGCGATGGATTATGTAAAACATTTAAGCCTAATGAGAAACAATAAAAAATACAATCAAGGTAAAACAAATAAACCTAATGATGTGGAAATAGATTGGCTTGATGAATATATTAAAAATATGGATTAGAGGTGAATTATGAAAAAAATCAATGACTTTTTACCTAAAACAGAACAAATTGATTATGATGAAATAATTGATCGTTTTATGGCTGATCCAATTATTAGTAATTTTATTATTAAAAACGATTTAACAAATGACACCATTAAAGCTGGAATAAACGATATTTTGACATATATGGATGAGAAGAATATTTGTAATCAATGTAAGGGGCTATTTGAATGCAAATTAAATTCGCCTGGATTTTGGCCTAAACTAATATTATATAATGGAGATATTGGTCTTGAATATGAAAGATGTAGATATAATAGGGCTGTTGATTCATCAAAGAATATTAGTAGTTTTTATGTGCCTAAAAAGATATTTCAGGCAAGTATAGAGGATTTTGATTTAATTGGTCAAGAACGCAAAGAAATACATCGATATATGATGAATTTTATTAAAAATTATTCTAAAAACAACTATATAAAAGGTATGTACGTAAGTGGATTATATGGAGCTGGTAAAACTTATATACTAGCAGTAATGGCAAATGAATTAGCTAAACTTGGTAGGCAAATTACTTTCGTATATTATCCTGATTTAGTTAGAGAATTAAAATCATCAATTGGGAAAGATAATTTTGAAACTAAAATTGATATTTTAAAGCATACTGAAATTTTATTTTTAGATGATATTGGGGGCGAAACACCAAATGCATTTATTAGGGATGAAGTTTTAGGACCTATTTTACAATATCGTTTGCTTGATCAATTACCAACTTTTTTCTCCAGTAATATGAAATCAAAAGTATTGATTGATGCTTTAAGTAAAGATAATTCTGTATTTGAAAAATCAAAAGCTGTAAGAATAGTTGAAAGAATTAAAAGTTTAACCTATGAATTTAATTTAACAGAAAAACCTCATATATCTTGACATAGTTGCGTTTTTCTTTATAATATTTACTATAAAGACGTTGAAGAGGACATGATTTCCTGAAATTTATATTAAGCGATTCTGGGATGGTGTAAGCCAGATTATAAATCAAGATAATTACCACCTCGAAGTTGTCTCTTGAAAGAGTACCGTACCAGGCGTTAACGGGAAGAGTGCTTATCGTAAGATAAGAATTAAGGTGGTACCGCGTTAAATCGTCCTTTTATTTGGACGATTTTTTTAATTTTTAAGGAGGAATAATTATGATAATTAAATTACCAGGGGGAAATGAAATTGAATACAAAGAAAACAAATCTTTGTTTGAAATCGCAAATGATATTTCGCCATCACTAAAAAAACGATCTATCGTAGCTAAGTTAAATAATAAATTAGTTGATATGAATACCATTGTGAAAAACGATGCTTCAGTAGAATTTATTACTACAGATAGTCAAGAAGCATTAGAAGTTTTGCGTCATTCGACTGCGCATTTATTAGCTGAAGCAGTTAAAAAAATGTATCCGCATGCTCATTTTGGAGTGGGACCTATTATTGAAGATGGATTTTACTATG
>Ga0164318_10006680_pt1 | contig 11165 bp, 11 predicted proteins | sample GuaBasSedimGuay9_FD_113734 | JGI IMG/M metagenome (GOLD analysis project Ga0164318, IMG submission 113734) | Subseafloor sediment microbial communities from Guaymas Basin, Gulf of California, Mexico - Guay9, Core 4571-4, 0-3 cm | ecosystem: Environmental > Aquatic > Marine > Hydrothermal vents... | reverse complement strand
CGATTCTGATTATTATATTTTTTAAAGAAAATCGGGACGGGAATGACACCCCCCGTTGGTACCGTCATGTGCGGAAATTTCCCGATGCCGGCAAAACACCTCCGCCTTATACCTTTATACCTCTATACTGTTTTTGTTTTTTTCTTTGAGTTCTTTGCGCCCGTTGCGAGAGACAAAAAGATTTGTCTTGACATTTATAATCAGTATTAATACTTTCTACCCTGAAACAATCAACCAAAGAGGTTTGTTTTATTTTTATGCCTGCTAAAATTTCTAAAAACATTTTTCCTTCAATTATGCTCATATTAATTTTAATTTTTACTTCGTGTGAAGTAAAATTTGGCGTGAATACAGATTCAGTACTTCCGTACATATCAAGAGTTGATATTCCCCTGAAAATTTATCTGAATGCGCAGGCGCCTCAACTGATTACAGTATATGCAAACGATCCTCAGGGCAGAAGCGATATTAAAAGTATAGAATATGAAGTTTTCACTTCGAATGAGGATAAGAGTATAGGAAAAGGCACATGTTACGATACCGGAGATAACGGTGACATAGTACACGGAGACGGAAAATATACAGCTGTTTTAGATCCCGGAATTTTTAGCGGAGTTCCCGGAGAATATTATATTTATTTTACTGCTTTTGATAAAGAAGAAAACAAATGTCCTGTTTTTTCAGATACATTAAATGTTGTAAACGAAGTACAAAATCTGGCTCCTCAAATAGTCAGTGTAACTGTTCAGGATACAGTTTCTGCAGAGCAGGCGGATTCTTTGTTAGTCAGAGTAAAAGTATGGGATCCTCAGGGAACAGCTGATGTTTGTTCTGTTTATTGTGCGTTGTATATACCGCAGACAACAGAACCGGAAAAGGTGTTCACCCTTCAGAAGGAAGCTTTGCCTAATGATTCTGTTTTTACGGGGGTAATTGATTTAAAGAGCAATTCTGCAGGTCCTGGTATTTACTCCTTAAGATTTACAGCAAAAGACAGCTGCGGGCTTGAAAGCTGGCCGTTAGTAAAAAGTATCTATTTTAACACTGAAAATCATGCTCCGGTTCTTTCAGAACTTATAGCGCCGGATTCTTTGTCCAGATCAGATTCAACGCCGTTCACATTAAAAATTACTGTTAATGATGAAGAAGGCCTGAGGGATGTAACCAAGGTGTGGTTCACAGTAAAACGGCCGGACGGCACTGAGATCGACAATATTTTTGATATGTATGATAATGGTGAGTCAGGTGATGAGACTGCAGGTGATGGAATTTTTTCTCTTGCAGTAACAATTTCATCACAGAACGATACAGGCGTTTATGAGTTCACTTTTAAAGCAAAAGACAGAAGCGGGCTTGAAAGCGAGCCTCTTGTTCACAATATAACAGTAGTAGAGTAGATGAAAAATAAGATATGTATATTGCTATCAGTATTTTTTACGATTAATCTGAATGCACAGATTATCAGAAAATCGTTTTCTTTAACTTCAGAAAACAGCAGTGTTCTTTCCGGGAATGTTATTAATGATGTTGCAGTCAGCAGAAACTCAGTCTGGATTGGCACAAATTATTTATGCAGAACAAATGATAACGGACAAAGCTGGCAGATTTTTTCTGAAAAAGACGGAATAGGCAGAGGTTCTGTATCTGCAATTGCTGTTTCAGGAGATACAGTGTGGGTGGCAACAGCTTTTGATACTTTAACTGCTCTGGGAAGTTTGATTGCAGGAGGAGGGCTTGCCTGGTCGGCGGACAACGGAAATACATGGACATGGATTTCGCAGCCAATTGATTCTGCAGATGTAACTGAATACTCTCCTACAACAACAGAAATAAACAATCCCACTTATGACATAGCAATTTCGGATTCTCTGGTATGGATTGCAAGTTTTGCAGGCGGTCTAAGAAAATCTTCTGATATGGGGAAAACATGGAAGGTTGTTACTGTTGACGGAAATCCATTCAGCCCTACCAAGTATTACACTCACAGAGTATTTTCATGCATGTATGACGGTAAAAGTCTTTGGGTGGGTACGGCAGGAGGTGTCCATAAATCCGATGATGGCGGTAAAACCTGGGTTACTTTTAATCATCAGAATCAGGGGAAAGGGATATCAGGTAATTTTGTTGTTGCTCTTGCTTTGCAAAAAACCGACAGAGGACCTGTTGTATGGGCAGCTACTGTTGAAGCTGTGGATCAGGATGAATACAGAGCAGTGTCATTTACCAAAGACGGCGGGCTTACATGGCACGTATGTCTGCAGGGAGAATTTGCACACAATTTTGCATTTTACGGAAATGATGTTTATGTGGTTACAAACAGCGGTCTGTTTAAAAGTTCTGACTACGGAGAACACTGGGCTGTATTCCCGGATATAACAGATTTTGAAACAGGAGAAGGACTTTTTACCGAAGAATTTTATTCTATTGATATTTCAAATGCAGGCGGTATCTGGCTCGGTACAAATGACGGCCTTGGATATTCATTTGATAACGGGGTCACATGGAAAGTATTCAGAGCCTTTAAGAGTACATCGTTTGATTCCGAACCTGAAACTTACGCTTATCCTAATCCTTTTTCCCCATTCAGACATAATAGAATAAACGGAGAGGGACATGTAAGATTTCAATACCATATTACAACCCCTTCATATATTACTGTTAAGGTTTATGATTTCAGCATGAACCTTGTTAAGGTTGTTGCTCAGGATAAATACAGAGTTGCAGAAGGAGATTTTTCCGAAACCTGGAACGGGAAAAATGAGGTGGGAGATGTTGTGGCAAACGGAGTATATTTTTATTCGGTGGATATACAGGGCAAAGGCACTTTCTGGGGCAAGGTAATGGTTGTTGATTAAAAAATGGTGTTCCTTTATAAATTGAGAACAGAACTTAATATGGATTTAAAAAGATTTATTAAAAATATTGCAGTGCTTACTCTTGTTTTGGCTGGGATATCTTCAGGTGAAACAGGCAGAGGCGGATATGCAGGAAGTTTTCTGCGCATGGGACTGGGCGCAAGAGCTTTGGCCTCCGGAGGCGGATCTGCGGTTTTTTTTGGTGACGGTTCTGTAGCTTATTATAATCCCGCAGGAATAGTTTTTGTGAGTACAAGAAGAGCTACTGCTTCCCTTGCATCTCTTTCATTAGACAGAAGTATAAGTTTTGTCGGATATGCACAATCATTGGCTCCCAATGGGGTAAGGAATGCCGGTTTTGGAATCGGATGGATTGGCGCGGGAATTAACAATATTGACGGAAGGGATACCAACGGAGAGCACACAGATACTTATTCGGCTTCTGAAAATTGTTTCTATTTTTCATTTGCCCACTCAATTACACCAAGAATCGCGTTTGGAATAACAGCAAAAATACTAAGTTATAATTTCCCGCATCTTTCCGATGACGGTACTGTCTCTGCAAAAGGCCTGGGGTTTGATTTTGGTATTATGGCTGTGCCTCTGCCGAATTTATTTGCAGGTATTGTTATAAAGGATATTAACTCGCGTTATTCATGGAATACCCAGTCAATCTGGGAAAAAGGAACCCAGAAAACAGACAAGTTCCCCTTGTCTGTAAATGCAGGCGCAGGCATGAGTCTGTATAATAATTTGATTACTGTTTATTTGAATTATGAAAAAATCAATTACATGTCCGGTACTGTCAGTTTTGGTACGGAACTCTTTCCGGCTGACAAGTTCGCTTTAAGAGCAGGTCTTTACAGAAGCAATATTACATTCGGAGCTGGATTTTACTGGAACGTGGATAAGTTTAATGCGGGTATTGATTATGCTTTTGTGTCCGATCCAGTGGGTCCGGATAATCAGCATGTTGTGTCTGTTACATTTATGTTCTGACAAAACAATGTAATGCAATTGGGGAAATTACCGGATTAATAAAAACCTTTATCACCCGAAGATATGGATAATTAACCGGGATTTAAAATGAATAAAAAAATTATTTCAGGTCTCCTTGTTATCCTTTTAACCAGATCCCTTTACGGAGGAGGCTTTTCATCTTTATGGCTTGGCGGAGGAGCAAGAATAAGCGCAATGGGCGGAGCAGGTTCTGCCGCAGCGAGAGGAGCTGCAGCAGGTTTTTATAATGCTGCTGCACTTTCGTTAAAAAACGGTTCTTCTTTTGTTTTTTCATCATACAAATGGGTTGGTAATTTGTCAGGAGCCTTTGCCTCGTATGGAACAGGAAACAACAAAAGCGGGTTCGGTATATTCGGCCTTTTTTCAAGTATAGGTGATATTCAGTACAGAACAGTGCCGAGCGAAGAACCTATTTCCACTTTTTCTTTTTATGAGGCAAGTGCAGGGGTTTCATATTCAAGAAGGATCAGAGATAATTTAAGCGCGGGAGTTACTTTAAAGGGATTTTACACCAAGATATTTATTCATGAATCCGCTGGTTTTGGTTTTGATCTGGGCTTAATGTGGAAACCGGAGAAAATGCCCTTGATTTTCGGATTCACAGTGCAGAACATAGGAAAAATGTCAACCCTGAACCTGGAACGGGTTGAGCTTCCTGTTTTTACTGCTGCAGGTTTTTCTCTTCCGTTTAAATGTATGGGTCAAAACGCACTTATTACTGCGGATTTTGTATATGATAAGGAAGAAGATTTCTGTGTTAAATCAGGTTTTGAGCTGGATATAAATAAGTTTCTTTTTATAAGAGCAGGATACAGATCCGGAAGTGAAATTTATGGATTTTCCGCAGGTGCCGGATTAAGCTGGCAAAGGTACCTGATTAATTATTCATACATGCCCTATTCAAATCAGTGGCATGATATGCATAAATTTTCCATTGAGTTATCATTGTAACAGAAAGGAAAGTGTATGGCAAAGTACAAAATAGCATTACTGCCGGGAGATGGTGTAGGCAATGATGTTATGGAAGCTGCGCAGATCGTACTTGATAAGCTGCAGCTTGATGCTGAGTATATTAACGGGGATATAGGATGGGAGTTCTGGAAATCCGAAGGTGATCCCCTTCCTCAGCGGACTGTGGATCTTCTTAAAAAAACAGATTGTGCTCTTTTTGGTGCTATCACTTCAAAACCCAAAGAAGAGGCTGTAAAAGAGCTGTCTCCTGAACTTCAGAACAAGGGGCTTACATATTTCAGCCCTATCGTTAGACTCAGGCAGGAGTTTAATCTCCGCACAAATCTGAGGCCGTGCAAGGCATATAAGGGCAATCCCTTAAACTACCGTGATGATATAGATCTTGTTATTTTCAGAGAAAACACAGAAGGTCTGTATGCGGGGATAGAATTTCATCCTGTACCGCACAAATTGATGAATACTCTTCTGGAGCTGCATCCCAAGGCAAAGAAATTTAAAGACACTCCTCTTGAGGATATGGCATTATCAACCAGAATATACACTCGTAAAGCATGTCGGAATATTGTTACAAGCGCCTTTGAATATGCAAAAAAACACGGATATAAGACAGTTACAGTTGTTGAAAAGCCAAATGTAATTCGGGAAACTTCTGGTCTTATGGTAAGAGAGGCCAGGAAGATTGCAAAAGATTATCCGGGAATCGATTTGTGGGAAACAAATATTGACGCAATGTGTATGTGGCTGGTGAAGAACCCACAGAATTACGGAGTACTTGTGTCAGGCAATATGTTCGGAGATATTCTGTCGGATTTAAGTGCCCAGCTTGTAGGGGGTCTTGGTTTTGCATGCAGTGGTAATATAGGTGATAATTATGCTGTTTTTGAGCCTACACACGGTTCTGCTCCAAAGTATGCAGGGCAGTATAAAGTTAATCCAACGGCTATGCTTCTTTCCGTTAAAATGATGCTTTCTTATCTTGGTGAAAAAGAAATGGCAGACAGGCTTGAGCAGGCTATAGCACATGTTATTGAAGAAGGAAAAGTAAGAACATATGACATGGGCGGGACAAATACAACCATAGAAGTTGCACAAGCTGTTGCAGACAGGTTATAGTATTTACATTTTATTAAGTTTGAGTAAAAAAGTGTTGACTTTTTGTCTAAGATTGGTTATAATGGTTAGACTAAACAAGTGTTTTAATATGTTTAAAGCATAATTAATCCATTCTACAATTTAGGAGGGTAATAGGAAATGGTAGAGCTTTTTGTTAGAGGCGGGCTGTTTATGTGGCCCATACTTTTCTGTTTGGTAGTTGGTGTTGCAATCAGCATTGAACGTTTTATTTCTCTGACCCGCGCAGGTGTTAACACAAGACAATTCTTAAATGATATTATGGCAGCTTTGGGTAAGGGCGATACTAAAAAGGCCCTTGATATTTGCCAGAATACAAAAGGACCGGTTGCTTCTGTTTTTCATGCTGGTTTAAGCAGAGCGGGAAGAGGTATTGAGCATGTTGAAAAAGCTATTGCAAATGCAGGAACAATTGAAATGGCTTTTCTTGAGAAAGGTATGATCTGGCTTTCTACATTTATCACAATTGCTCCTATGCTTGGATTTACAGGAACTGTTGCTGGTATGATCGGCGCATTTGATGATATTAAGAATGCAAATGATATTTCTCCTTCAATCGTGGCAGACGGTATTTCAGTTGCTCTTTTAACTACTCTTTTTGGTCTGGTTACTGCAATCATTCTTCAGCTTTTCCATAACTACTTTATTTCCAGAATTGATGCACTTGTTATTGACATGGAAGAGTCTTCAGTAGAACTGGTTGATCATCTTGCTGAAGTGGAGAATAAATAAGCAGAGAGGGAGGAGGTAATAACATGCTGCTCGAAAAGAAAAAAGAGCGCGAAGTTGCCATACCTACAAGTTCTATGGCAGACATAGCTTTTCTTCTTCTTTGCTTCTTTCTGGTAACAACCAGCCTGGATCTTGATAAGGGTCTTCAGCTTGGTCTGCCTCCAAAGGGCGAATCAAAACCGATTCCCAAAAAGAATATTGCAAGTATTCTTATCAATGCAGCAGGAGAAGTTGCAATTGATGAAAAAGAGACACCTGTTTCTGCAATAAGGGATATTATTAAACGCAGACTTGCTGAAAATGACAAACTGATTGTCTCTATAAAAACAGACAGACAGACACCTTATCAGGTTTATATTAAGGTCCTTGACCAGGTTAAAATGGCAGAAGCGACAAAGATTTCAATCGCAGAGCCTGAACAATAATGTGTGGGAGATAGGATTCATGGAATTTAAAAAGAAAACCAAAGTCAGTACTGAGATCCCCACTGCTTCTATGCCTGATATTGTTTTCATGCTCTTGCTCTTTTTTATGGTAACAACTGTATTCCGTCAGTTTTCCGGATTACCGGTTGAGTTGCCAAGGGCCAAAAGAATAGAAAAGCTCGAGGCAAAGAAGAATGTTACAAATATTTATGCAAATGTACAGGGTGAGATTTCTATTGACGATAAGCTTGTACGTGTAAAAGATATAGCATTATTAATGTATCAGAAACGTAAAGCGAACCCCAAGCTCATCGTATCATTAAAGTTAGACAAAAACGTAAAAATGGGCATAGTCACCGATATACAGCAGCAGTTAAGAGAAGCTGATGCGCTTCGTGTTAATTACTGTTCCAAATACGGTGAATAAGGGGGGGGTGAAAAAGCATGAGTATAATTAAAAAAAGTCCGAAATGTGATTTAAGGGCTCAGTATAAGCGAGTTATCCAGCTTGGACTGGTACTCTCTCTTGCAATACACATTCTTTTACTTCAGGGATATAAAAAACTGAAAGTTAAAAGTGTCAAGAGAGAAGTAAAATTTGATACAATACAGGTTGAAGAGATACCCCAAACTCAGCAGGAGAAAACTGCTCCGGCACCTACAAGACCTACAGTACCTATTGCATCAGAAGATGAAGATTTACCTGATGATGCAACTATAGATGATACTGAATGGGATATTGATGACGAGGCGCCACCGCCACCGCCACCACCGGAGTCAGATGATGATGATGTTCCTTTATTTGTGCCGTATGATGAGCCTCCTTCACCAATCGGAGGATACGCAGCTATTCAGAGAAAGCTTGTATATCCGGAAATTGCCAAAAAGGCGGGCATTGAAGGACGTGTTGTAATTCAGGCACTTGTTGATGAAAATGGTGTTGTAAAAAGAACAAAAGTAGCACAGTCATTAGGTCCAAACGGATGTGATGAAGCTGCAATCAATGCCATTATGGCTGTAAAGTGGAAACCTGCAATGCAGAGGGATATGCCTGTTAAAGTTTGGGTCTCGGTACCAGTTATCTTCAAGTTAAAATAGTTAGTGTGTAAAGTATATTCAAAAAGGCGGTGAGTATTTCACTGCCTTTTTTATATTGTGTGGGAGCATATGGATTTTATAGACGAAATTGTAATCAAGGTTAAGGGTGGAAGAGGGGGTGACGGTTGTGTCAGTTTCCGCAGAGAGAAGTATGTGGCAAAGGGCGGGCCAGACGGCGGAGATGGCGGCAATGGTGGAAGCGTTATATTGAAAGTTGATAATAACATCTCTACTTTGTTTGATTTAAAACATAAAAAAATGTACAAGGCGGAAAGCGGCAAACAGGGTAGAGGTAAGAAAATGCATGGGAGGAATGGTAAGGATATTATTATCAATGTACCAAAGGGCACCCTTGTAATTGATTATGAAACAGGAAGAATAATAGGAGATTTAAAAGAAAACGAAGAAATTTTTATCGCTGCAAAGGGAGGCAGAGGCGGATGGGGTAACTCCCATTTTGCGACGCCTTCTAAAAGAACACCGGATTATGCCAGACAGGGAACAGCAGGAGAAGAAAAAACATTAAAACTGGAATTGAAACTGCTGGCAGACGTGGGCCTTGTAGGTCTTCCCAATGCAGGGAAATCCACTCTTCTTTCAAAGGTCTCGGCAGCCAGGCCAAAAATTTCAGATTATCCATTTACAACAATTGTGCCGAATCTCGGAATTGTTAAATATTACGATTATAAATCATTTGTCATTGCAGATATACCGGGGTTGATAAAAGGCGCTCATCTTGGTAAAGGGCTTGGGGACAGGTTTTTAAGGCATATTGAGAGAACTAAAATTCTTGTAATAATGCTTAGCTCACAGAGCGCAGATATATTAAGTGAATACAATGTATTAATGAAAGAATTAAAGGAATTCGGGCACGGACTTGATGAAAAACCTAAAATTTGCGTTATAACAAAGGGAGATTTAATTGAAGGTCCTTCAGTTTTGCCTGACAGGATAGACGGGCTGGAGCCTTTGATAATTTCCTCTGTAACAGGAAGAGGAATCAAAGAATTAATTAGAGAAATAGGTGTAAAACTTTTTGAGGGGGAAAATGGATAATGTACGGGAAATATTAGCTCTGTATCAGATTCAGGGGCTTGGTTATGTATCAATACTTAAGATTATGCAACAGTTTAAATCCTTAAACGAGCTGCTTGACAGTAATGAAACTAAGACCGATGAACTGATTTCAAAAAAGCATTTAATTTATATAAAAAAAAGTATTATTGAGCTTGATAAATTTGCGCAAAAACAGCTTGAACAAGCTGAAAAACTGGGTGTAAGGATCATTTCGTATTATGATAAAGAGTATCCGAATTTACTAAAAGAAATTTATGATGCTCCGCCTCTGTTGTTTATTAAAGGAAATTTTTCTATATTAAATAATAAAACAATTGCAATTGTGGGCACAAGGCTTGCTTCTGATTACGGATTAAAAACTGCAGGGTATTTTGCCGGAGGTCTGGCGGAAAATGGTGTTACAGTTGTAAGCGGGATGGCAAGAGGTGTTGATTCTGCGGCTCATAAAAGTGCAATTGAAGCAGGAGGCAGCACAATAGCTGTTGTTGGCTGCGGTCTTGATATTGTTTATCCGCCTGAAAATAAAAACTTAAAATCCAGGATTGAAGAACATGGGGTAATGGTATCGGAACTTCCTTTTGGCACTGAACCTCTTGCTCATAATTTTCCGAGAAGAAACAGAATAATAAGCGGTCTTTCGTACGGAACAATTGTAATTGAAGCAGGCATGAAAAGCGGAGCATTGATTACAGCGCAAACAAGTATTGATCAGGGACGGGAAGTGTTTGCAGTACCCGGATCAATTTACAATAAAAGAACAAAGGGAACCCACTATCTGATAAGACAGGGAGCTGTGCTAGTTGAAGACGTGTCCCAGGTTTTTATGGAAATACCCGGGTGGATACAGAATAAACAGTCCCTTACAGAGGAAGAAATCAGAAGTCCGCTTTCTGAAAAAGAGAAAGCTTTATGGGATGTGATGAATTATGAGCCAATGCATATTGATTCCATAACAGAAACAACAGGGACAAATATATCAAATGCTCTTTCGGTTTTATTGTCAATGGAATTAAAAGGATATGTTAAACAGTTATCCGGAATGATGTTTATAAAGGTGTGAATATGACAGATGTTGCAGTTGTTGAATGTTCTTCCTATCAGAATGAAGTTCTTGTTAAGCAAGTAAACAAGGCTATTGAATTAATCGGCGGAATTGAAAAATTTGTAAAAAAAGGCCAGAAAGTCCTGCTAAAACCCAATATGCTTTCTGCAAAGGAGCCTGAAAGGGGTATTACCACTCATCCAAAATTTATTGAAGCAGTAGCTTTGGAAGCACAAAAAGCAGGAGCAGATGTGTGGATAGGAGACAGTCCTGCAGGAGCTGTCAAGGGTATTAAAAGGTACTGGGTAAACACAGGATACAAAGAGGTTGCAGAGCGCATAGGAGCAAAACTTGTAAATTTTGAAACAGCAGGTACGTACAGGAGAGAGTTTGAAGATATAGTTTTTCATATAGCAAAACCTGTTATTGATGCTGATGTTGTAATAAATCTTCCTAAGTTTAAAACCCACGGTTTAACTCTTTATACAGGAGCAGTAAAAAACCTGTTCGGTACTCTTCCCGGATTTCAGAAAACCGATTTTCATAAATTATTCCCTCATCCCACATCTTTCAGCAGGATGCTTGCTGTTCTTTACAATGTAATAAATGCAGATCTCCACATTATGGACGGTATCCTTGGTATGCAGGGTAACGGACCTTCCACAGGCGATGCAAGAGATGTAGGATTGATTTTTGCAAGTACAGACGGTGTTGCATTAGATAATGTTGCAAGCAGTGTAATGGGATTTGATCCTGCTGAGATTGAAATGCTTAAATTTGCAGGGCAGATGAAGTTCGGAGAGAACCGACCGG
>Ga0164318_10006679_pt1 | contig 11165 bp, 30 predicted proteins | sample GuaBasSedimGuay9_FD_113734 | JGI IMG/M metagenome (GOLD analysis project Ga0164318, IMG submission 113734) | Subseafloor sediment microbial communities from Guaymas Basin, Gulf of California, Mexico - Guay9, Core 4571-4, 0-3 cm | ecosystem: Environmental > Aquatic > Marine > Hydrothermal vents... | reverse complement strand
TGCGATTTTAAAGCTTTACTTAATGAGAGAGTTAGGATTACATCAACAATCAATATTCTCAATATGGGATTAGAATACACCGCATGGGAAGTCTTCCGTAGAACTAAAGCTAGAATAACTGAGTTAACTACTCATAAATCTCACATAGGTGATGAAATTCATTCCTTAGCTATGAAAGATAAGAAACTTAAAAAATGGATGGATAATCATGATGCTCAGTTTACCTACCCTAAATTCTAAGAAGAAACATATATCTTCAGGTGAAATAACTGAAATCAATCTCTTCTTAGATAAAGCAATAAAGGCTAGAGAGTTTGATAATCTAGATGCTCAATTTTATACTTTACTTGAAGCTAAGTTGGATATTCAATATACAATTATTAACAAACGACATGGTGTTAGTTATGATTCTTTTGATGTAGCAAGAAGAACTTTTGATAGAATTGCTGAATTAGAAAAGGAGATTACTTCTATTAATAATAAGCTTGCTGAGTATGTCAAGAAAGATAAGACTCTTCAAAAGTGGGTTGATGAATATGAAGAAAAGAATGAAGGAGCTTATGGTAGATACAGCAGAAGATATTAATACATTTTTAGATATTGAGTTAGCCAAGAGAGCTGGTACTTATATCTCTCCCGAAGAAAGAGAATATCGTTTTGAACAAGAAATGACATATAGAGCGAAAGCAATGAAAGCTAAACTTGATGGAGAAGACCCATATTGGATTGATAAGTATAAATCTATTGCAGGTAGTTATGTAGATACTTATAAAGAAAATAAGATTAAAACTTACGAAGGTTTAATGATTCAATGGAGAGCATTAAACAACACAGATGGTCTCACTACAGAACAATTTAATAGTGCAGCAAAGATACAAGCTAAATTAGAATTATTTAGAGAAGCATATTCACATGATAAAAAGATAGGTAGATTATGATGACAAATAAAGATGTATTGTTTCTCGGAGGTATAACTCTGATAGCATTAGTTATTCCAACTATTATGATGTTAGTTGGTCTCAACCCAGAGCATAGTATTTACTTACTATGGGTGTTTATGATAAGTATTATAGCATCTAAGTATAATAAAAAAACTAATAAATGGCTTGAATCTGAGTTCAACTGGTTTAAGAAAATAACTGACGAAGACGACAAATAAAGTTACATTGAAACTGGTTTTAGTTATATTGAGTGTATAACTAAAATTTACTTAATGAAAAGAGTTACTATGTTTGAAGGTATCAAGAATATATTTAATGATATCGAAGGTGGTAAGTGTCGTTGTAACCTATGCAAGAAAACTATTCACGGTAAGTTAATTAGAGTAAATGAGCTTACGGTTAATATGTTTTCTGGTAAAGGATTAAAGGGATTCAAGCATCCATTACTTAAAGTTGCTCCAAATAATAGATTTGGATTGTTACCTAAGTTTGATTATGAGATTTGTGTTCATTGTAATGACCAAGTCGTTAAACCGTATATCAGCAAGTACCGTAAAGCTGTTGCTGAAAGAAACGCTAGACAGAAAATAGCGAACGATAAACTCAAAGCTAAGAAAGAAGCTGCTTGGCAAAAATCAAAGAGTATTAAAGTCAACTCAGCTAACTATAAAGGTCATATCAAAAAAGGTGCTTTTGTAGATAATATTATAAGTGTAATTAATAAAGATAAAGATAAAGCTATCAGCGACCTTAAATACAGATGTGCCATGGTTGGTGGTGATATTATAACTGATATGAAGATGGATAGAGTTAGAAAGACCGATGGTAACTATATTTATCATGTATATAAATGCTCAGGTAAAGCATTTAAGAAATAAGGATTATATTATGACTACAGAAGAACAAGCATTCGTAAAGAGAAGTAACACTACAACCGTGGTAATGTACTTATTCATGGCATTTGTTTTGGGTATATTTGCTTTTATCAGATGGGAGTCTGATGAGGTAGTTAAATCTATTGTGACTATGAACGAGACACAACTTGAGCTTAAAGAAACTATCAACGAGCTTAAGGTAGAATTAGACTCTCTGAGACTGAAGCAAGCTTATATGAGACTTGATGTCAGAGTTCAGGGTATTAAATTAGAAAAATTAAATGAGAATGGGAGTTTTTAATATGAAGTCATTTATTGTTGAAAGAGACGGAACTGCAGATGTAATTAAGTATATTGAAAACGACATAGTTGTAGATATGCTTAAGGGTGGGTTCAAGTATGATTATGCCACAGGTGATTCTCATAAAGAGTATAGAGAACTGTGTGACTACTTAGGTAATAAAAACTTATTAAAATATTACAGAGAATTTATTAAGGGTAAACGAGATAAATTACTTATTATTGATGTAACTGAAAAGGAGAAAGATAGTGAATAAAACTATTTTTAAAGTACAAATGGAAACAACTATTGATGCAACTACTATAATGTTTGTATCAAAGTCTGAAGCCGAAAAGAAACGAATCACTGATATGTCTGGTGATGCAGGAACAGTATTTATTCAGTATGAAGACAAGCTAACTAATGTTTGGATTGGTACTGGTGAACAAGACGACAATACAAACACTTATAAGAGTAGTATTTGTGATGGTGTTCAACTTGCTATTGCTAAATGTATTGACCTTAAGCGAGATGCAGTGACTGTTAGTGTTCCAAAAGGGTTTGAAGATATGGTTACTCTTGAAGTCATGAACGCTCTTTACTCTTTCGATGAATATAAAACTGAGAAGGTTCATCGCATTAAAGAAATTGTTTTTAACTATGCAAATCCGTCTAAGCTGTATAATAACGGTATGTTGGTTGTTGGTAATGCCGAGAACATTTCAACTGCTATTAGATATACACGAAATTTACAAAACCTTAATGCTTCATCTGTTACACCTGCCAGACTTGAAGAGAGTGCCGAAGGTATAGCAAAACTCAACGATAAGATAACAGTTGATACATTGATGGGTCATACACTAGACAAGCTCGATATGGGGCTGTTAAAGGCTGTAGGACAAGCATCTACTGTTGCACCTCGCATGATTGTTATGAAGTATGTTGGTAATCCTGATTCTGATGAAAGTCTTGTTCTTGTTGGTAAAGGTATCACTTATGATTCAGGTGGGCTTTCGCTTAAACCATCAGCATCTATGTTGGGTATGAAAATGGATATGTCTGGTTCAGCTATTGTTCTTGGAGTAATGAAATATCTCGCACTTGACAATCCAGTCGGTCTTAATGTGACTGTTATTGTTCCAGCTGCAGAGAATGCTATCGGAAGTAAAGCATATCGTGTTGGAGATGTTATCAGCGGTTACTCAGGTAAAACGGTTGAAGTTCAAAATACAGATGCTGAAGGTAGACTAGTATTAGCTGATGCGTTATCTTATACAGTAGATAAGCTCAACCCTATTGCGATTATAGATGTGGCTACTTTAACAGGTGCTATTGTGAGTGCGTTGGGTGATGATATTGCAGGAGTATTCACTAACGATAGAGGTAGAGAGTTGATGAATACTATCAAAAAATCATCAACAACCACTATGGAAGATGTCTGGGAAATGCCTTTGACTGACACTCATAGAAACGGCATGAAAAGTAAAATTGCTGATATTAGTAATATGTCTAAAAATAAAGGTAAGTGTGGAGCATCTAGTGCGGCTGCATTTCTTGAGAGCTTTGTAGGAGATACACCTTGGGTTCATATTGATGTGGCAGGAACAGCCATGAGTGACGAAGTAGGTGGTACTGGATGGGGTGTTAAACTTCTATCCGATGTTGTTTACTCTATGATGTAAAACGGGTTCATATTGGCACTGAAAGCATCTTATTAATTTAAGGTGCTTTTTATGTACAATAAAGTTACATCAAAAAATTAATGATGTATATTAGTGGTGTAACGGATATAAATCAAGTACAAGGAGTACAACATGACTAAAGAAGAACTAGGTTTAATGGTAGAGTTAGATAAATGCGGAGCGTCGGATTACGAAGGAATGAAAGAGCTAAGAAAAAAGTTCTTTGACTTTGGTAAAAAGCACAACATTGAAAATCTAAAGACACATTTCGAGGATATTATTGAAGATAAATATTCAACAATTAAGGCTAAAAATGAAAAATCTATTTAAGAAAACCAGATATTTTATTATATACTTCGTTCATGTAGCTACAGATGGTTCTTCACATGCTCATGGATCAGCTACTCAATCAAGTTTAGCTTATCCAAATAGAGATGAAGTTGAACTCAAGCTAGATGGTATGAGACCAAATAGCAAAAATACTATTACAAGTATTAGTGAAGTTAATAAAAAAGATTTTAACTCATTCAGGAAATAACTTATGAAACAAATTGATGCAACTCCAGGTGAATGTCTCTATAACTTTTTAGTTAGAGTTCAATATGAGAATAGAGAAGATGTAGAAGCAATCCATAATGAGACAAGTGTGATTGTCAGACCAGGTTCTAATATAGATGACTTATGTATTATATGGGACTTGAAACGAAGACTAGGTAAGGATTTATAAATGGATAAAGAAATAAAATGTATTGAGTGTGAACACTTTGATAGTGTTACATCTAAAATACAACAGGGTAGAGTAACTGAATATACAGTAGGTGCTCTTGAGTGTCAGCATGAGTATTGTTTTGAAGATGTGACAATCAAAGACCCTGTGTATGGTACTCGTGTTATACCAGGTAAACGAGTTAAAAACTTTAATGATTACACACTGAATATGAACAACGTGTGTCACTTATTTTCTAAGAAGATTGATAAAGATGAACCTGATACAACAGTTGAAGCACCTGAAAATATGCTAGTTACTGAAGGATATATTACTCCTCAAGACTCATCTCCAAGACTCAATATATTTAAACTTCTTATAAACAAGATGAAAGGTGTATCATGATTGAAGCAACAAAACCAAATCCACTTGATAGATTTCGCATAACATGTGATTGTGGTTATGAATTGAAAGCTGATAGACGAGACCTTAATAGTTCACTAGAAGGTATCTGTCCTCATTGTAATCGCACTATGCTGTTTACGTTTTGGTATAAGCACACTATCAATAGAGGTGCTGAACATGGATCAATGGTATTTTAAATTAAGGATTAAGATATGAATGGGTGGTTGTAATGATAGTTTATAGATTGAAACATAAACCAACAGGCTTGTTTTATAAAGCACTGACTGGTACTGGTGGAACTCAAACTAATTTAAGTGAGACTGGTGATATTTATCATGAGCAGAAAAACTTATTTGAATATAGTGATAGCTTAATGGTGGCTGTAAGTGGATATCAAGCGAAGGAGTACAACTTAACAGTTAGTGACTCTTATAAAGGTTATCATCAAAAATATGTTAGCACATTAGCTGATGATTGGGTTGAAGTTAAATATGAATTAACTGAGGTAGAATAATGGCTACTCCAAGTAAAACAATTCAACAACATGATGCAGAACGAAGAATGAGAGAAGCTGACCCTATTGGTTATGCTATAAAAGAACATGAGAAGAAACATCACAATGGATTCTTTAATTTCTTTCATGGTGTTGCTCCAAGTAAATCATTACCACCAATCAGACAAAGAGGAGAATCAAAATGATATTTTTTACTATACTACTATATGTGATAGCAGTATTTTGTTTACTAGTTTTCATTGAATATGTTAATGATGAAGAATATGAAGAAGCTGCTCCTCCATTCTTAATGCTGTTGTTGTTTGGAGCACTAGCTATATTTATGAATTGGGCTTATGTTCATGAGAAGAATACTTCATATAACCCTATCAGTACAACAACTGTTGCTGTTGAACATAGAAATAATATCTCAATTGTAACTCTAGATGAGTTTACACAGACTGATACTTCACTTGTATATACTCAAAGTGATTCAGCTTACGTTGATAGTATTCAAGTATTGTGGAAAGGTGTCCCTAATGATACCATTTTTAAAGTTAATGTTAAAGTGAGGAACTAAGATGACTACAGATACAAAATATATATTGTTTACTTTTTCATACATAATGTTCTTATTCGGAGGGACTCTCGGACTAACGATTATAAATGATATGTTAGGAGTAGCATTCTTTGCAGTGTTCTATGTGTTATGGATGATACAACCTAAGTGGTTTGTTCGTCTATCAAAAAAGCTACTCAGAATTAAGCCAACACCTAAAGTTAAAAAAGAAGTTAAAGTTAAAGAAGTACCAACTATCAAAGGTAGAAGTATTAAGGATATTGCTAACGATATTACCTTTGATATTTTCGAAGCTGATGATGATGTAATTGATAATGTTACTTCTATGTCTAAGATAATAGAGAAGCACTTAAAGGAGTTAGTATAATGACTGACACAGTTTATGTAGTAAGTAAAGCTGTAATGGATAGAGCTATAAGTGATTTCATGTTAGATATATTTGTTATCTGTGTAATGATGCTTATTGTATTTGGTATTGTTGCGGGTGTTATATCATTAGTTAGCTATATTAAAGAGAAGAATAACCCTAAAGTTAAATATGAGTCAATATTAGATAAGCATAAACGAACAGACTTCTTTACCGGTAGAAAGGATAAGTAATGATTATATTCGATAAGAGTGAACTAGAACAGGTTAGACGAGTTGATAAGTTTGCTATCTTTCCTAAGACTATGAGTGATGGTAATGTAATACTATGGGAGTGGTATACTCAAAGTGAAAAGTTAATTAAAGTTGATATGGGTATGCGTAAGATATGGATGGTTGAACCAGATTCTATCATGAGAAGAAAAGGTAATCCTATTATTGAACCTGTATCAGAAGGTGTTCTTATTAAACTAGATTGCAGAGAAGCATCTGGAGAAGGTAATCACAGAACTCTTGTTAGTCATAAATTAGGTAACAAGATGTACAAGCATCAGATAAAGCCTCACTTTAGTGGTGATAATCTCTCCATAAAGATTCCTCATCAAGTTAAAAAGGTCTCTATTAGTTTCATTGAAGGATTAACCGATGATATTATTCATTCAGTTAATAGTATTAAAATCATTGGTGATAAGGATGTTGTGGATAAGTTTAAAGCTGTGATTGGTAATAAAGTTACATCATAAATTAATTGTGTTATATTAGTGTTGTTAGGAGTGAGAACCACTTTTAATAAACGATGGTCAAGGAGAACAACATGTCCATAACGGAAGAACAACATACAGTAATTATGACAAATATTATAGAGTCAATGGAGTCTATTAGAGATTACGAACTTGAGACTTTATTTGAAGAAACTGGTGTGACTGATGGTGAATTTAATCTAACTGAAGACGAAATGAAACAACTAGTTATATACTGGGAAACTGACTATCTTATAAGAACCGATGAAGTTCCTAGATTATTTGATAGCATGCAACATTATATGGATTCAGTTAAGTCTGATGAGTTTTATAATAACGGATTATGGAAAGGAATCTTGAGACGTTTCAAATCCAATCTAATCAAACATATAGATTTATAATTAAAATGGAGAATTAAAAATGGCTGGACAAAAGTACATCTTGACTGATGAAGATGATTATGTAGTATTCACACCAATGATTGATCATTCTAAAATGGCACAAGTATTGAGAGGTGAAGTTATTGGAGCAGGATTCTGTCACATCGAAACTAAAGAAGATGAAGATGGTAATGAAGTGCCTGATGTGAAGTGTTATGGTGAGTCAGTATCTCTTGGAATTAAATCAACAGCTACAGATGGTATTATCATCTCTAAAGAAATGACAAAATGGGAAAGAGGATATTAAAATGTTATTATTAATTATTAGTGTAATTGTATTTGCAATTGGAATGTACTTAACTGGAAAGACTCACATTACAATAGGTAAAAGAGAATTCAGATTACCTATCAATTGTGTTGATGGCTACTTACATATTGGTGTTACAATGGTGGCATTTTTGCTTATGATGGCATTATTATTTCCAACCGTATTTAATAATGGTTTTGATAAAATGTATTCACAAGATGCAGACTTTCAGTTAGAAGTTATTCAATTGGCAATGACTAATGAGAACATCACTGAAGTTGAGAGATTAAATGCTATTGAAAGTACTATTGATTATAATAGAGCAGTTCTAAGAGCTAGAAGAATCATTAATAGTATTTGGGTTGGTAAAGTGATAGAACAACATTGGGCTGATAGAGAGTTGATTGATATCAAAGAAATCAAGACTGTTAAGTACAATGTTATTATCAAAGACAATGGTATTATAAATGAGTAAGAAACTAACTGTAGATGAAAAGATTACCAGAATAGCAGAAAAAGAAACTGCTCGTTGGCAAAAGAAGTTCAGAGATGATTCTTTAACTTTAACATTCTCATTCCGACATGGATTTGTTGATGAAGGTTCAATAAGACTATATTCAAATAAAGATGAAGGTAATCCTCTCATTGATGTTTACTCTCATAGAATACATAAAAATGATGCTATTGCTTCTAGCTTAACTTATTTTGCCTATCCTGTTAAGGAAGCTCTTAAAAGATTTTACAACCAAGTTATGGAAACAAACTATGGTATTGAAAGTAAACTGAGAAAGTTGAAACTATAATGGAACATTCATTCATATTACTAAAAGGATTCAACTGTAACGAGTGTTTATTTGAGCCTGTATATATTGGTGATCGCTATAGTCCTCGCCAAGTAGGTTATATTAAAGCTGTAACTAGGATAGATAATGCTTACTCTAAGGCAATACTTGAGACTAATGATCATAACGGTCGTGCTGTAGATAGAGATACTACTAATATTAAAAGAGTATTATTAATGGGTTCTGAGGGTATGTTTATAACTAGAATATATCAAGCTGGGATTACTGACGAGCTGTATGATAATTTAGAAATAGATATGAAGTTAATAGAGTTAGGAATATAAATGGATAAAGTATGTGGTGGTTGCGAAAGTTACAAATTTGACCTTTTAAATGACAAAATGGTTTATATGTGTATTGAAACTTGCTCACCATATTTGTTAGTTGAAATTAGAGACACCCAACAATCGTGTGAATGGTATGAAGAAGATTTACTTAAAGTTTTAGATATGGTAATGAAATGAATATACCTAAACTAATACCAACCGCTAATATAACGAAACATACATTAAGTGGAGATGCTTGTAATCTTTCTACTTGTGATATAACAGCCGACTGCTCAAAATGTATCTTTGGTGTTGATAACGAAAGGCATTATAGAGAGTGGAAGAACGGTATAGAATATAAATTAGATAAGTTAGGATTGTGAAATGAAGGATATATGTAATCACGAAGAGTGGATTGTTCAATCAGATTACATAACCGTTGTTGAAAGTGAAGGTAATACCTTTCCTGCACATGATATGAGGATGTGCATTACATGTGAACGCATTGAAGAAGCTCATAAAGATTTAGAAGGTACAGTTTACTGGATAAGAACAGTTAAAAGATGGGCTGATATTTCAAGACATATTATGAAGAAGTTATTAATAGAATATAAATTAGATAAGTTAGGAGTATAAATGGATAAGCTCATCTTTCTAGATATTGATGGAGTTTTAAATCATCATGCATATTACAATGATATATGTCAAGATGATAGATATGAGATGATTGGTCATCCAATGTGTGATATTGATACCAAAGCTGTTATGCTATTGAATGAATTGATAGCTAAGACTGGGGCTAAGGTAGTTATTTCATCTACATGGAGATTAGGTCGATCGTTATTCTATCTAAAGCATCTATTAGGTAATGCAGGTTTTATAGGAGATATCATTAGTGTAACTCCTAGATTATATTGTGAAGAAGCTAAAGCATCTATACCAAGAGGATTTGAAATACAAGTCTGGTTAAAAGATAATGGTTACTATTGGAGAGATGACTATCAGTATATTATATTAGATGATGATGGTGATATGCTAATGCATCAACAACAGTACTTTGTATATGTTGATAACTGTGTAGGTTTAACAGCAAATACTATTTATAGAGCAGCTAATAAATTGAATGGAGTTCACTGATGGGTGTTATGAGTTGTGGTAGAAGTGGATGTAGTAATATCATGTGTGATACTTATATAGATGGTGTCGGTTATCTTTGTAATGAGTGTTTAGATGAGCTAGAGAATACTCATGGCACTAAAGTATCTCTAAGTGTTATAGAAGAATTTATGCAGACTGATAAGTCAGATGAGACTATTATTGATTTATCGGATTACAGATAATCATGGAAACTAAAATGTTAATAGTTATAGCTGACAACATTGATGGTGATAATGAAGCAAGACTTCAAGAACAGATTGCTGACAAACGATGTATTCTTTTAAATGGAGGAACTGAGTTTGAGAATGCTGTAGGTCTTATAACTAAGTTAACTACTTATAAAGATGAGTATAGTGAAATCATAGTTAAGTCTTTGGGCTCACCTAACGGTAGAGTGTTTGATGAAATACTCAAACACGGTATTAAAGTTATAGCTGTATGTGATGCAACAGGTAAAGTTCTTTTAACTATGAATGATGATAGAACTATGCAGCTAAATGAAGATGTTAAGATGTATAAAAAATTAAGAGATTTAGATTTATAATTATTACATTTAGTATGTAATGCGTTATATTAAGTATGTTGGTAATTACTATACATAGAAAGTTGATGATAAAATGAAAAAAGAACTTCGCAACGGTATTATTGATAAGAAAGTGAAGAGTTATTGCCCTTACTGTGGATATACTACTTATACTTATGTTGGTAATGACTTTCCCAATGAAAAAATAGATATGCACTGTGAACGGTGTTATAGACACTTTACTAGATTTGTAAACGCAAAACAGGATTATACACGATGATGAATAATAAAATTGTAGATAAGACAAAACAAGAACAACTTGGTATTGCCATTGAGGTTGCGACTAAGGCTCATTCTGGGCAGTTTGATAAGGGTGGTAAGCCTTATATACTCCATCCTCTACATCTTATGACACAGCTCCTCTATGACACTCAGTTAGCTACCATTGCTGTACTTCATGATGTAGTAGAAGATAGTGAAGTTACTTTTGATGAGTTAAGAGAACTTGGTATTAGTGATAGAGTTATTAATGCACTGACTTTACTTACTCACGAACATCATATTAAGTACGAAGATTACATTGAAAGTATCTGTTCCAATCTTGATGCTATTCTTGTTAAG
>Ga0164318_10006678_pt1 | contig 11166 bp, 10 predicted proteins | sample GuaBasSedimGuay9_FD_113734 | JGI IMG/M metagenome (GOLD analysis project Ga0164318, IMG submission 113734) | Subseafloor sediment microbial communities from Guaymas Basin, Gulf of California, Mexico - Guay9, Core 4571-4, 0-3 cm | ecosystem: Environmental > Aquatic > Marine > Hydrothermal vents... | reverse complement strand
TTTGCTGTAGGTAAATTTGAGAGGAATATAAGAGAAAATGTCAATAAACTAATTGTGGAAGGATATTTTGAAAGTGAAGCATTCCAGAACAAGCTTTCCAACCTCTACTACACATGTGAGAAAATAATGAACGGTATTATAGAATTCGAAGAAGAACTCACAGGTGAAAGCAAATCGTCTATAAAATCAATGGAGAAATATATACACCTCTACCACACGGGCAAAAATGTTGCCCCCCTATTAAACAGGGTTATTCAGTCCGTAAACTCCAAAGCTTTCAGTATAATTGATAATACAACAAACCTCTTCTATAAATTAGCTTCTATTATTTTAGAAATAGTAAATGACTACAAACAGAACACCCCTTCCTATATCTCCAATCTAAAAGTGATAGGAGGCGTAAACAACAGAGAATTCATGGGAAGTGTCTTAAAAGACTACAATGATCTTATAAAATTCGTACGTATAATGAAAAACTTCATTATTCTTGAGACTACAGTAAAAACTGCTCCAAAACAGAAAGTCCCTGCCTCAGAAACTGCAAACCGCTCCTCCCGGACAAACAGACCAGCCGGGTTATCCCGTCCGGCTCAGAGCTCGGGCACATCGGGGCTGAGATCCCTTAAAGATTAATTCCCCTTTTTTTAAGATTTACCTTTCTTCTCCTGCCACCACTCTATACGCCTGGACAGAGTTTTTTCGTATCCGTACCCGGTAGGATTATAATACTTTCTCTTCCCCATTTTTTCAGGGAAATAATCCTGCGCCACTACTCTGTTGGGGTAATCATGCGGGTACATATAGCCCTTGCCATATCCGGCTTTTCTCATTACAGAAGTGACTGGATTTCTTAAATAAAGAGGCACCGGAGTTGAAGCATATTCCATTGCATCTTTTTTAGCCTTACTGTATGCAGTATAAACAGCATTGCTCTTTGGAGCAGTTGCCAGATAAATTACCGTTTCTGCCAGCGCAAGATCCCCCTCCGGCATTCCCATAAAATGGAGCGCCTCTTTTGCATTTACTGCTATACTTAGAGCATTAGGATCGGCAAGCCCCACATCTTCCATAGCGACACGTATTAATCTCCTCGCTATATATAATGGATCCTCACCCCCCTCCAGCATTCTGGCAAGCCAGTACAAAGCGGCATCCGGGTCCGAACCCCTTATACTCTTATGAAGTGCAGATATAAGATTATAATGAGCTTCTCCGTCTCTGTCGTAATCCGGAACCTTTCCCTGAAACAGTTCTTTAAGTCTCTCAAGCTCAAGTGTTATCTCTCTATTCTCACGTCCGCCTGCAGATTCCGAGAGCTCCACCGCCAACATCTCTGCCGCAGGGGTATCCCCTTCCGCCATCTCCGATTCCACCAGCATCTCCAGCATATTTAATGCCGCCCTTCCGTCTCCTTCGGAATATGAGGCTATTACCGAGAGTATTTCCTCACTGTATTTTATTTTTAAGTCTCCATAGCCGTTTATCTTATCCGTTAAAGCCTTCCTTAAAAGCTCTGTAATTTCATCATCCTTAAGGCCCTTTAATACCAGGACCTTCATCCTGGAAAGCAGAGGAGAAACTATGGAAAAGGAAGGGTTAAGTGTTGTAGTACCTATAAGAGTTATTACGCCTCTTTCCACATACGGCAGAAAAGCATCCTGCTGGGCTTTATTAAACCTGTGGATCTCATCTATAAAGACTATGTTTTTATGCGAAGTTTCCCGTTCCAGTCGAAGAAACAGTTCTTTAAGCTCCCTTATTCCTGATACAACGGCAGAAAAAGAATGAAAACTGTAGTTAAACAGCTCTGCAAGAATACGTGCCAGCGATGTCTTCCCACAGCCGGGAGGGCCCCACAGTATTAAGGACGGCAGATAACCGGAGTCAATAATTAACCTTAATGGCTTACCCTTCCCGAGAAGCTGTCTCTGCCCGATAAAAGAATCCAAATCCTTAGGGCGCATCCTCTCTGCAAGAGGTTCTCTGCTATTTTTTTCCATCTGTAATGTAAATCTAACACTAAAGGTTTTTAATGGTCAATCTGATAATCCTGTGAACTATCTGCACTTGACCATTTAAAGCTACTAATGATATATACATATATGGAACATCATGATGCCTATCCCTATTCGGAAAGTCCAAAGCATTTCTGTGGGATAGCAGGTATTTTTTCTAAGAAAGAAATAAATATCCCCGAAAAACTCTTTTATGCTCTTTATTCTCTCCAGCACAGGGGACAGGAAAGCTGCGGAATTGCTTACAGAAAGCATAACCATATTACAACCTACAAAGACCTTGGGATGGTTACTACGGTACTCTCTCACTACCTTAAAGAAGATCACCCTTCTCATGCCGGAATAGGGCACGTCCGGTACTCCACGCACGGCGGAAGCAAAATCGAGAATGCACAGCCTCTTGTTGCTACCTGCAATAAGGGAGATATAGCCCTCGCTCATAACGGAAACATTTCCAATTCCGGGGCTCTCCAATCAGAACTTTTTAAGGAAGGTTCTATTTTCCAGACAACAACAGATACGGAGCTTCTGCTTCATCTTATTGCACGTTCTAAGAAGGCTGCTTTTTTAGATTCTCTAAAAGAAGTTCTCAACATGGTTGAGGGCGCTTTTAGTATTGTAATGATTTATAACGATAAGCTAATAGCTGTCCGCGACCCATACGGTTTTAGGCCATTGGTAATGGGAGAAAAGGACGGGACCACAGTTTTTGCATCGGAAACATGCGCCCTGGATATATATGGTATTACCGATATGCGGGAAGTTAAACCTGGAGAGCTAATTGTCGTGGATAAAGAAAGTACAGTTTCCTTATCCTATGCAGACCCGGGGAAATACAGGCGCAAAGCTCATTGCATTTTTGAGTTAATATACTTTGCAAGGCCGGATTCCCGTCTTTTCGGCTACTCGGTGCATGAGATAAGGAAAAAAATGGGGCAGTGTCTCTACAGCATAGATAAAAATCCGGGAGAACTTGTTATTCCCGTACCGGATTCCGGCAACAGCGCAGCTCAAGGGTATGCTATAGCATCCAAACTGCCCTATGAACAGGGCTTAACCAGAAACCACTATACAGGCAGAACCTTTATACAGCCGACAAAGGCTATGAGAGAATTCGGTGTAAAGATGAAGCTGCATCCTGTTAAAGAGGCTATTAAGGGTAAAAAACTCACCGTTGTGGATGATTCTCTGGTGCGGGGAACAACAAGTAAAACCCTCGTTAAACTGCTTAAAGATTCGGGAGCCAAAGAGGTACATCTGCGCCTTTCCTCTCCGGAAATCAAGTTTCCCTGTTTTTTCGGAATTGATATTCCCACAAGAAAAGAGCTTATCTCAAACCGGCTTTCACCTGAGGGAATAGCAAAAGAAATCGGTGCGGATTCCGTATCGTTTCTGCCTCTTGAGCAGCTAAAGAAATGTGTTAAGAATTCGGAGGATTTTTGTTTTGCCTGTTTCAGCGGAGAATATCCGGTTGATATTCAGCAAGCAGAAAAACTGCAGGAGAAGGAAAAATGAAATCGTACAGAGAGGCCGGAGTAAACATAGAAAAAGCCGGCCAGTTTGTAGAATTTATAAAGAGCATACGCTCATCGGCCATGGGAGACGGAATAGGAGCCTTTTCTTCAGGATTTAAAATAAACTTAAACAGGTATAAGAATCCCATTGTTCTCGCGACAACAGACGGAGTAGGAACCAAAATTCTTATTGCAGAGGAATTTGGTGATTATACAACAATCGGGATAGATCTGGTTGCCATGTCCGTAAACGATCTGCTTGCATCCGGAGCAGAACCTTACAGCTTTTACGACTACATAGCCTGCGGAAGACTGGAAACAAAATTACTTAACCGGGTTATACAGAGTATTGTGAAAGGATGCGAAGAAGGCGGCTTAAAACTTGCAGGCGGCGAAACAGCCGAACTTCCGGATATGTACGCCGATGGAGATATAGACCTTGCAGGTTTTGCAGTAGGTATTGCGGAGGAGGATCATATGCTCCCGCATATAGATGAGATACGGACAGGCGATACCGTGCTGGGAATTCCGTCCTCAGGAATTCACTCCAATGGCCTTTCGCTGGCAAGAAAAGTAATTCCTAAATCGGAGAGAAATATCCGCAGAATGCTTCTAAAACCTACAAGAATATATGCAAAGGAGATAAAAGCTGTATTACAAACAGGCGCCATGTTGGGGGCTGCTCATATTACAGGCGGTGGGCTTAAAGGCAATATAGAAAGGGTAATACCCAAAAAATTAAAACTATCTCTTAACCGCACCTGGAAAATCCCTGAAATATTTAAGCTCATAAAGCACTATGGGAAAATAGAGGATGAAGAGATGTACAGAGTATTCAATATGGGGATAGGAATGGCTTTAATCTGCCACAGTGAAGATGTCCCCCTAATGCAGAAAATATCAGACCAAAATAATTTTAAACTTTTACGTATAGGAAGTCTTAAAAATGGCTAATCTGGCTGTTTTTGCATCCGGAAACGGTTCTAATTTCGAAGCTATTGCCAAAGAGCTTGCAGGTACAGAACATTCGCTTAAATTTCTTCTGTGCAATAATAAAAACGCCTTTGTCTTAAAAAGGGCAGACCGGCTGGGCATTATAAAGTATCTTATTAATTACACAGGTAAATCCAGACACGATGCGGAAGAAAAAATGATAGAGCTTCTAAAACTCCACAGAATAGATCTTGTTGTACTTGCAGGGTTTATGAAAATACTTACACCCCTTTTTGTTTCCGAATACAGTAACAAAATTATCAATATTCATCCCTCATTATTGCCTAAGTACCCCGGAACAAAAGGCATCGAGGAAAGCTATTACTCAGAGGACAAAGAACTCGGCATTACTATCCATTTCGTAGATACGGGAGTGGACACGGGGAAAATAATACTGCAGAAATCATTTGTACGTTCCGGAAAAGAAACACTTAAAGAAATTGAGGAACGTATTCACATACTGGAACATTTATATTATCCTCAAGTAATTTTGGAATTGCTTAATAAAACTGGAATAAAATAAACAGGAGTATAATAATGGAAAAAGGATATGCCCTTATAAGCACATGGGATAAAACCGGTACCGAAAAAATAGCTGGGGCGCTAACTGCTGCAGGCTACAGTATTTTATCCACCGGAGGAACAAAAAAATATCTGGAAAACCACGGAATAGAAGTAACTTCTGTTGAGAGCGTTACAGGATTTCCGGAAATACTCGGCGGCAGAGTTAAAACGCTGCATCCCTTTATCCACGGTGGCCTTCTAATGGACAGGGAAAACCCGGAACATGTAAGGCAGATGACGGAAAAGAAAATTAAACCTATAGATTTTCTTATATGCAACCTCTACCCCTTCGAGAAAGTAGTGGAAGAGGAAAATGCAAAGAACGCCGGCGGCGGCGCCTTTACCATAGATAATACCCTGCTGCTTGGAAAATTTATTGAAAATATAGATATAGGCGGCGTTGCCCTGTTAAGAGCCGCTTCTAAAAATTTTAACTCCGTTACTGTAATTTCCAGCCCTCAAGACTACAGCTGGATAGCGGAACGGATAACAAAGGGAAAAGAACTTACAGAGCCGGAAAAATTAAAACTTGCAGTTAAGGCTTTTGCACTTACATCCAAATACGATTCTATAATTTACAGTACACTGGAGAAATTTATATCCGATACAGAAACCGCAGATAATTCAGGATTTCCCGACATTTTTAACATAGAAGCTCCTAACTCTAAGCTTAAGCTTAAGCTGGAAAGGATATTTGTACCGCGGTACGGAGAAAATCCGCACCAGAAAGCGGCGGTATTTTCGAAGGAGGTTCCGCAAGCCTATTTTCCGGTAGAGAACAATCAAGGCCTTCTCGGAATGAAACAGCTTCAGGGCAAACAGCTTTCCTACAACAACATCCTTGACTCGCAGACCGCGGCGGATCTTGTTGCTTCTTTTAAAGAACCTGCAGTTGTACTTGTAAAACATCAGCTTCCATGCGGTGCAGCTGTCGGTGATGATATGAAAAATAACTTTTTGCGCGCCTTTGCAGGCGACCCGGTATCACCTTTTGGCGGTATATTTGCCTTTAACCGAAAGGTGGATTTAGCTCTTGCCGATGAAATTTCGGGTTTTTTCTTCGAAGTTCTCCTTGCACCGGAAATTACAGAAGATGCAGAAAAAATATTTAAATCGAAAAAGAACTTAAGAGTTTTAACAGGAAACCTCGCTTTATTGAGTAAATGGGAGTTCCGCAGCTCCGGGCCGCTTTATTTAGTACAGGAAACAGACAGTTTGGAAGACCCTCTTAAACTGGACTATGTAACAGAAAGAAGGCCGGATAAAGATGAACTGGATGATCTGCTTTTTGCATATAATGTAGCCAGAATGGTAAAATCGAACGGAATAGTACTTGCGCACGGATTAGCCACTGCAGGTATAGGTTCGGGCCAGCCCAACAGAGTAGGAGCTCTTGAAACTGCACTAAGGGGTAAAGAAAAAATGAAAGCCCCCCCTGAGAATTTTGTAATGGCTTCGGACGGATTTTTTCCTTTCGGAGATACCGTAGCTCTTGCAGCTAAGGCCGGCTGCACGGCAGTTATACAGCCCGGTGGATCCATACGAGACAATGAGAGTATAGAAGAGGCAAACAGGCACGGAATTGCAATGGTATTTACAGGAAAAAGGCATTTCCGCCATTGATACACAGTGAATAAATATGTACTGTATTATAGTAACAGTTTTTTCCGGAGGTTGATTTGAGAGTATTAATACTTGGTTCCGGCGCCAGAGAACATGCTATTGCCTGGAGTTTTTCCAGAAGCCGCAGGATAGGAGGACTCTTCTGCGCCCCCGGAAATGCGGGCACGGCAGAAGTTTGTACAAATATTCCAGATATTTCAATTGATAATTTTGACTCTGTATATAAAATATGCAGAGAAAATAAAATTAACCTCGTTTTCGTTGGCCCGGAAGCACCGCTTGCCGCCGGTATTGCAGATTTCCTAAAAAGGCGCAATATACACGTAATAGGTCCCGTACAAAAGGGAGCTCTTCTCGAGTCCAGCAAAAGCTTTTCTAAAAAATTCATGCTGAAACATGGAATTCCCACTGCCAGAGCACATTATTTTAACAAATACGATGATTTTAAGAAATATATAGAACAAAGCGAAGGGAAAGTTGTTATAAAAAAGAGCGGACTTGCAGGCGGCAAGGGTGTACTCGAGACGGATTTCAAAGAAGAAGCCCTGTCTTTCGGTAAAACTATTCTGGATTCGGATTCACTAATAGCAGAGGATTTTCTTGAAGGCTACGAAGTATCCGTCTTTGCTTTATACGACGGTAAAAATTACAGGATTCTGCCTCCCTGTGCCGATTTTAAAAAAGCAGGTGAAGGGGATAAGGGGCAGAATACCGGCGGTATGGGATCTATCTGCCCTGTTCCTATTGTGGACAGCCGCCTTAGCAACACAATAGCCGCACAGATAGTTGAACCGACCTTTGCAGCCCTCACGGAAGACGGTATTAATTACAGAGGAATACTGTACTTCGGCTTAATGATAACCGAAGAAGGCCCTAAAGTTTTAGAGTATAATGTACGTTTCGGAGATCCTGAAACTCAGGTCATAATTCCCCTCCTTAATACTGATATCGGAGATGTCTGTGAGGCGATTGTCGAACAGAAGCTCTATTCTCTAAAAATAGATTTCAGCAATCTATCCGCTGCGGGTGTTGTAGTCGCAAGTAAAGGATACCCCGGGCAGTACAGAAAAGGAATCATAGTAGAATCACTTCCAAAAGCCAACGGCAAAGACCTTTTAATCTTTCACTCTTCTACATACAGGGATGATAACGGCACTCTTTTTACAGGCGGAGGCAGGTGTTTTACCGTTGTAGGCCTTGGCAAAGATACTATAACAGCAGCTGCAAAAGCTTACACTGCCGTTGACGAGGTTAATTTTAAAGGCGCCTGGTACCGCAGCGATATAGGGAAAAAATTTTTTTTATGAAAGACATACTGTTTTTAATAGGTTCGGAATCCGACAGAAAACTAATAGAACCAGCTATTGATCTTATTAAGGAAAAACAATTTAGCTATACATTAAAAGCCATTTCCGCCCACAGAAACCTCGCTGAACTGCTGGAATACTTAAAGAATAACAGCAAATCCTTCCGTGTTATCATAGCCGCCGCAGGACTATCAGCGGCTCTTCCCGGAATTGTAGCTTCGCAGACCAAAGTGCCTGTAATCGGAGTCCCCCTTTCTGTAGGAGAACTCTCCGGGATAGATGCTCTTCTTTCCATGCTTCAGCTTCCCAAGGGAGTGCCTATGGCAACAATGGGCATAGGCATACAGGGTCTGTTAAATGCCGTTTATTTTGCAGAGAGAATTATTAGTCATTAGCGAACTACTAACAGAAACAGCTTAATGACAGCCTAATCCAGAATTCCCTGCTGGCGTCTTGTTTCGTACATAATAATACCTGCCGCGACCGAAACATTAAAAGAATCTACATGCCCGAAAGAAGGGATAGAAATAAGAGCATCGCACCTTTCCCGTATAAGCCTGCGGAGACCTTTTCCCTCGCTTCCCATAACAACTGCGGTTTTTCCCTTTAAATTTGTTTTAAGGATAGATATTCCCGACATATCAGCACCGTAAACCCAGAAACCGTACTTTTTAAGTTTCTCAATTGCCTGCACGATATTCGATACAACTGCTACCGGTACATATACTGCCGCTCCGGATGATACTTTTACCACAGTTTCATTCGTCTCCGCCGATTTTCTTGACGAAACAACAACTAAATCGACGGAAAGCTGATCTGCCGACCGAAGTATTGCGCCAAAATTCTGCGGGTCTGTGATTTCATCAAGAACAAGAATTAGAGCTGCGTTTTTGGTTAATTTATTAAGGGCATCGTTAAAATCTGCGCTTTTTTTCTGCGGCATTTTTGACAGTATAAGTGCAATTTCTCTGTGTTTTTTAGGCCCCCCGCTGCTTCCTGCACTATATGCCCCGGTACGAACATTCCATCCGCATATTCTGTCCATCTCATTTTCGGATATACGGATAACTTTAACACCTTTCCTTTCGGCAAGCTGTATAAGTGAAAGCACTTTTCTGTTTTCCTTTGATACCGCGAGAGTACCGGAAATCCCCTTTTGTTTAAGTAGTTCTTCTATAGTATGATACCCGGTGTAGCACCTTTTCTCCATAGTCTACTTTTCATAATCCTTAATAATATCCGGTTTGCCGTCATGATCCGTGTCTTTTTCATACTTCTTTATATAAACACCTTTATAGAGGTATATCCATATATCTATTTTTGTATCGTAATTGGAATCTATTTCCTGTTTCTCAAGAACACCGTCTTTGTAATAGTAAAAATCATCCATAACACCGTCATAGTTGTAATCAAACTTTTGCGAAACCATTTTGCCCTTCTCATTAAAATCCGCTATGTAATCAACTTTGCCGTCAAAATTCCTGTCTGCTTCCAGGTGACGCACAGTTTTTGAATCCATATTGTACCACTGGTCCGGTTTCCCGTCTTTATTTTCATCGGCTGTGTACAGAGAAGAAGCGGAAGCTGCACACACAGCAGAAAAAATCAACAATACCCCGAGAATTATACTATAGAAATATCTTTTCATGCTTAAATACTTCCCTTTAAAATTAAATCTATACTTCTTAATCGACAGAGAGATCTAAAAAAACCAAATAAATTATTTATTTTTCTTTGCGAAAAACAAGAATATTCTGATGAATCATAGACGGTATATATGAATACTGATACCCGTATAGATGGAGTTTTTTTGAAACGTCATACCATACTATATTAGCCTTCCAGACAAGTCCCTCTATCTCGGAAATTTTATCTGCCAGTTCTGCGGAGAGGCAATGATACCGGCCTTTATAGTACATGTCACCTATAAAAATTAATATATACTTATTTCTCTTTAAAAGTCCGGAAGAAAAATCAATTACTTCTTTTACTCTGTTAAGCCAGTCATCTTTACTTTTAAAAGTTCCTCCTTCCTCATCGTTAAATACAGAAAGTTTTGTCCTTTTTACTTCATGTCCCTCTTCACCGACCTTCTTATATGTGCCCATGGACCTTTCCACCCTGTCCATATTCCAATACGGAACATCGGTGAGCACCATATCATATTCCCCTTCTCTGCCTTTATCTTTAAGCATATCACGGAGAATAATTTTGCAATCGCCAGATATTGTTTTAAACTCATTTAAACCTTCCAGCCTGCATACATCCCTGTAAATGTTAATCCATTTACTGTTAATTTCTATTCCAAGCGCCTTCCTGCCTGCAATAGCTGCACCTAAAAGGGTCCCGCCTACTCCCATATACGGATCCAGCACCCGTTCTCCCTTCTTTGTGAATACTTTTATTAAATCCGCACATAAATCCGGCGGCTTCTGCCCCCCGTGCCGGCGTCTTAAATTATGCTGCAGGTTCGGCGGATAAACCTTCGTTATTACAGAACGGGTCCAGAAAAGCCATTCCTTGCCTGTTAAATCATTAACCCTGTTGGTTGTAGAGTAATACCCGCGGGAATTACCGCTTTTATCAAAATATTCTATTTTACTCAAATTTTACTTAAATCCTCTGTCCGGCTAAAACTTCTCTATTTTTATAAGATACTCGGTAACCGGCCTTTTTAAGGAAACGCCGGCACCGTTTCCGAAAATTCTATATGAATACTCAAAAGTTTCAACTCTTCCATAATCCCCTGCAATTCTTTTAAGTTCATTAAGTTTAAGCAGACCTTCGGAATTATACGAAATAAATATCCGGGCTGCATTTGTTTTGCCTATAAGTTCATTGAAAGCGCCTCTTACCTCACGGCTTTTGGAGAAACGGCTTAGCAGTTCCTTATCCCTATACTTTTTTGTTTTTCCGAATACCTGAGGCTTTTCCCAGAGTGTAAGATTTTCCAGCAGATGATAATTACTGAAATACTGGCGTTTATTATACGGAGGGTCATAGTATGCTACTTCTAAGGATATTTTATCCGCAAGTTCAACCATATCCCCGTTTATAATCTTTATATTATCCGACGGCAATCTCTTTAACTTTTTAAGCCTAAAAGGCGAATAGACCCGCATATCCACAAGATGTTTTCCGTTTTCTACA
>Ga0164318_10006677_pt1 | contig 11166 bp, 7 predicted proteins | sample GuaBasSedimGuay9_FD_113734 | JGI IMG/M metagenome (GOLD analysis project Ga0164318, IMG submission 113734) | Subseafloor sediment microbial communities from Guaymas Basin, Gulf of California, Mexico - Guay9, Core 4571-4, 0-3 cm | ecosystem: Environmental > Aquatic > Marine > Hydrothermal vents >... | reverse complement strand
GCGGGTGCTTCAGGAATTCTCCACCAAGGCCGGATTTATTCATGTCAAACGTACCTGGCAAGAACTCCTGGATGCGGCTTTACTATATCTGACCAATAACCTTTTATCTTATAAAATTGTCGTCCAGCGTAACAAAAGCGACGAACCGAACATTCCTCATCTGGTGGTGGATCCAAACGAAATCATCGAGGTGCTGGTAACCCTGATATCTCTGATTATTTCACGGTTCGAGCATTACGGATCGACATTGTGGATTGAAACTCATGTTAAGGAAAATAAAATCCTCACGACAAATATTACCGGCACCGATAACATCGCCGGTGTGGAAATTCCCAAAAAATCCGCAAACGAACTATTCGGCGACGGTAAAAGCTATAGCCCCTATCAGTTTTCACTGGAAGTTATCCGGGAACTGGTAGCCAATAATTACAATGGAAAAATTTCTTTAGAGGAAAATGTTTCGAATCTGCAATTAACTCTTGAAATACCAATAGAAAGATAAACATGTTTTACAAAGATATTCTTTTGATTGATGACAGTGAGCCCTTCTGTAAAAGCATCCAGGAAACCCTGGAAGATAACGATTGGTCTATTGTTTACAATACCAATCCCGAATCCGGCCTGGCACTGTTACGGGAAAAAGAGTTTAAGGTCGTTCTGCTGGATATCCGGATGCCAAACATGTCGGGGCTGGATTTTCTCGCCGAGCTGGACAAACTAAAACTGGTTCAGCGCAATTATGTCATTGTTCTGACCGGAGAAATTACCATCGAAAACGCCGTCGATTCCCTGCGGCTCGGTGCAAAAGACTTCATTCAGAAGCATGCCGTTGTTGAATACCCGAATCTCTTTTTCGAGCGCATTGAAAAGGGGTTTATCTGGCAGGAGGAGCGCATTAAGAACGAAAAACTGGCCGAAGAACGTCGCCGGGCAATCGAAGAAAGCCGCCTGATTGTTAAAAGTGTGGGACATGACATGTCCGGCAGCTATTATGCTTCATTGATGCTGCGACTGCAGACACTCCAGCGAAAGATAAAACTCTTTACCGCAGAAGTGGAAAGCTGTTTTGATAAAATTCAGCAAAACTGCTTTTCCGAGGATCTTAGAGAGTCTCGGGACCGGGTTCTTGCAATTGCCAATGAGGGTATTGAAAAGGGTAACGGCATTATTACCCTGATGGGCTTTTTCAAGGAACTCGGAGAGAAGCTGAAACACCTCGGTCAGGCGATTGATATTGATAAGAGTCATAAAAAGAGCGTCGATTTGAATAGTCTTGTAAGAGAGGCTGTCCATCTGTTCATGGATTCCCAGCTGCAAGCCAATCCCGATGTAAAACTCGTGGAAAATTATTCCGACAATAACCTGAATATCAGCGCCAGTGAAGAGGACTTGATCCGGGTGTTCGTCAACCTCGTGGAAAACGCCTTCAAGGCCATGGACGGCAAAGGAATTCTGACGGTTGATGTTTCCCGGGAAAACGGTTTTGCAATCGTCAATATTACCGATACCGGCGTAGGTATTCCGGAAGATAAACTGGAAAAAATCTGGCGTCCCGATTACACCCGCTGGGAGGGGAAACAGGGCACCGGACTGGGATTGATGATTTGTAAAAAAGCCGTTGAAAATCATGAAGGGGAAATCAGCGTTCAAAGCACGGTTGGCAAGGGCACGACTTTTACAATTAAATTCAAATTGATATAGAAAGGAATCAATTATGGCTGTTAAAAAAATTCTTCTGGTTGATGACAAGGCGCTTTTGCGGGATGCATTGATCGAATATCTTGGTTCCGAAGAATATGAAATCATTGAGGCGGAAGACGGTGAAAAGGCAATTTCACTCTTTAAAAACAACGATTATGACGTTGTAATACTGGATCACAATCTGCCCGGTATGGACGGCTATAAAACATTAAAATTAATGAAACAGACGAAGCCGGAAATACCGGTCATCGGTCTGACCGGCGAACTGACAATCGAAGTTCGTGAAAAATATCTGTCAATGGGCGCCTATGATATTCACGCCAAATCGGCAATCTATGAAAAACTGATTCCGACACTCAACGCCGCACTGAAAGGTGAAAAACATAAAACCGCGACCGAAAAGCCCGATTATGTCGAGCTGGCCGATGCATTGAAAAACGAGGGACGTTGGGAGGAATCCGCTCTGTATCTGAAAGAAGCCGGGATTGAACAGAAAGCGCTCGGAAATCCGGAAAAGGCCAATGAGCTGTTCGAGGAAGCCATCCATCGCTATATTCGGGCCGGCCGCCGTTCGAAAGCCGCCGAGATCGAAAAAATGATGAATGAATGATTTTTTTTGATATTCAGGATGATTTCCCGGCAATATTTTACTTTTATCGACGGAAATTTCTTGACATTTATCCTAAGTTCGTTTAACATAGAATCAACCTGATGAAAACGTAAGTAAATCAATAAGGAGGAATTTATTATGGCAGAAAAAGTTGCAAAATGTGGTGTAAAAAAGGAAAAAGGTTACCTCTATTATCTTGACAAAAACGGTAATGTTGCTCGTTCGAAAATGGCCCGTGGCGGAGAAAAAGGCGGCGGCGCGGAAGTCGTTAATGCCTGTGGTGTTAAAAGAGAAGCCGGTTTTCTGTATTTCATCGACAAGGACGGCGATGTTTCTCGCGCAAAAATGGCAAGAGGCAGAAAATAATTTTTTCTCATTAGCAGCAAAAATTATATTGAGAAGGCTCCGCTTACGGAGTCTTCTTTATTTTATTGACATGGTATTTTCTTAAAATTTATTATATTAATCAGCGTGAACACAAAATTTCAAAAACGCGATTTTTTCATTATTATCCTCTGCCTGCTGGTGGCTACCGCTGCGGGAATCTTCGAATTGACGAATTATCAGCGGGCTTTCCCGGAACACACCATCGATTTCCAGGTAAACCGCAGGGAAGCCTACGAAATTGCCTCTGATTTTCTCGCTCAGATGGGGATCGATCCCGGCGACAAACAGCATGCCTCGGCATTTGAATTTGACAATACCGCCAAGGTTTTCATCGAAAAAGAGATGGGCATTCGGGAGGCCGATGATTTTCTGACCAACCATTTCCGGATATGGCACTGGACTATCCGCTGGTTTAAACCTCTCGACCGGGAAGAGGTTTATGTCGGAGTCACGCCTAAGGGCGAAATTACTCAGTTCAACCACAAGATTCCCGAAGAGGCTCCGGCCGAGCCGCTTTCCATTGATGAGGCCCGGCGTAAATGTCATCGGTTTTTGACCGGTACGATTAAAATCAATCCCGACAAATGGGAATTCATCGAAGATAAAACCGAAGTTAAACCCAATCGCGTGGATTATCGGTTTACGTATAAAAAGAAAGGTGTTGAAGTATACGATGCCACCTACCGTTTCGACGTTACCGTTCAGGGCAACACCATCGGCGAGTACCGGGAATATCTGCATGTTCCGGAGACCTGGAACCGCGATTATCAGCGCCTCCGTTCCCTGAACGCAACCACTGCCACTACTGCTCAGATCTTTTTTATCATCCTGATGCTGATCATCATCGTTTATTTTATTGTTTACCTGAGCCGCAAACAGATTTCTCTGAAAACGCCGCTTTACTTCGGGCTGGTGACATTCCTTTTCAAAATTCTCTCGGAGTTAAACCTGCTGCCATTGTACAAATTTCATTTTGACATCAGCCGGAGCACGGGGGCTTTCTACAGTGATTTTCTGGTCAGTATTTTTCTGCAGGGACTCTTGCTGGCTCTGGTAATAGCGATTTTGACCGGCGCAGGCGAGTTGATTTATGTCCGTCGTTATCCCCGGCGATTACCCCCGAGCCGATTATTTACCCTGAAAGGGCTCCAGACAAAACACTTTTTTTTCAGTATCCTGATCGGTATCACTCTGGCGATTGTCTTTCTGGCTTTTCAAACAATGTTTTACATTACCGCTAAACGGTTCGGCGCCTGGTCGCCGGCCGATATTTCCTATTCCGACACATTAAATACAGCTTTCCCGTGGATTTTAATTCTTTTCGGAGGATTTTTACCGGCAGTCCTGGAGGAATTTTCATTCCGCCTTTTCGCTATACCCTTTGTCGAAAAACTGCTGAAATCCCGCCTGCTGGCGATATTGATACCGGCGGTGATCTGGGGGTTTGCCCATGCCAACTATCCCAATCAGCCGTTCTGGATTCGTGGTTTTGAGGTGTCCATATTCGGTATTCTGGTGGGATTTGTCTTCCTGAAATTCGGTATTCTGACTGTTCTGGTCTGGCATTACATGGTCGATGCGATCTACTCATCGCTATTGCTGTTCAAAACCGGTGAGCCTTATCATGTCATCAGCGCCTCCGTCGCGCTGGGAATCATTTTGCTTCCGGTAATCTATTGTCTCTTCAAATATTTCAGAAATAAAGGCTTTCGTGATACCGGGGATCTGCTCACGGATATATCTGCACGCACCCCAAGAAGCAAAACCGAAACGGCTTTTTCGGAAGAGAGTTGTCTGCCATACATTAATGATTATCAAAAATTATCCGGACGGAAATTAAAAATCATCCTGGCATTGATTATTGGTTTTATCCTTATTCAAACCGTCCCAACCGAAAAGATCGGCGACTATTACCGCTATCCTGTACCGCGCTCTGAAATCAGACAGACGGCCATTGAATTTTTACGAAACCGGGGCGTTGACCCTGAGCAATTTAGAAATACCATTACTCTTGTTAATAATTACTCGGCGCTGAAGGGCCGCTATATTCTGGAAAACAGCACCGTCGGAAATTTAAACTCCATTCTGGCCCGCTATCTGGATAACTCCGTCGCCTGGCAGATTCGTTTTTTTCGCCCGCTGGACAAGGAAGAGTACAACGTTTACGTCCATCCCATCGACAAATCCGTCGTCGGTTTTGAACATCTTCTGCCGGAAAACGCCGAAGCCTTTTCCATTAATAAAGACGCCGCCCGCTTCCGAGCGGAAGAATATCTGACGAGTCGCGGTCTGAATCTGTCGGATTTTGAACTCATCGAGGATTATTCCCGCCAGCTGCCCAACCGGGTTGAGCATACATTCATCTGGGAAAGCCGGGATTTGCACCCCGCCAATGCCGGTGACGGCAGATTGCGCATTAGAACCGTCGTTTCGGGAGATGAGCTCTCCGGTTACAGTATCTCCTATAAGATACCGGAGGAATGGAAACACAATCGAACTAAAAAGACCCTGTTTGATTCATTGCGACTATGGCTGCAAATTCTGACCTGTGTAATCATCACCGTGGTTACCGTTGTCCAAATTACCCGGCGGGTTAAATCGCTCCGTGTCGATTGGAAAACACCGCTAACGGTAAGTGCCATTCTCGGGGGACTATGGCTTATTCTGGAGTATATCAATTTTCCGATTGCTCTGATCAACTATAATACCAGCTGGGGCCTCCATGTCTGGACGATTTTCTGGATTCTGCTAACCTTCCTGCGGGTTCTTGCCATAACGCTGGCGCTGTTCCTGCTCGTTTTGATTGTCACGACGATATATCCCCGTTGTCAGACCACCTTAAGGCGGGATTGTCGATACCATTTTTCCACCGATGCAATCTTTACCGCAGTTCTTGTCAGCAGCGGTATTTTTGCCATCCAGCATCTCGGCTACTGGCTGGCCGTCAAATTTGCACCGGCCGTTATTCACCCCGGCTTCCAAATTCCCCGGTCGATTAATTATAATTTTGGGGCATTGCATGCCCTTCTGCACATTGTATTACGCAGCATCGCATTTGCTTCTATTGCCGGAATTGTGATTTTCTGGTTCCGGCAAATCCTTGCCAAACAGTGGCTTCAGGTTATCACAGCCGCTATTTTGCTGGCCCTTTTTATTCCAAATTCTTTTGATAATGTCCGTGAATACCTTGTTCTTTATATAATATATGCTTCGCTGATTGCCTGGTTCTGGATATCGGTTTGTCATTTTCTGAAAAACAATATTCCGGCTTATCTTTATACCGGTCTGATGTTTACCTCACTAAAAACCGCCGAAAACCTCATTTCGTCCAAAACACCGGATAGCTACGTTGGAGCATTATTAATTCTCTGCCTGGTAACGATTCTCATTATCTGGTTATTAACCGAGAAAAAGGATTTTAATATCGGGAAATGGTTGAAAAACGTTGCCAGGCGGATTATAATTAATAAAAGGTAAGTAAAATATTTCCTTTTTGAAAACGTTCAGTATTGTGCAAATTAGAACCACTGTTGACAAGTAATGCCGAAAAAAAACACCCATAAGACAAACTCTCCGGAAGCCGACCTTTCCTGCCGGATCGAAAACGACACTTTGCGCCGGAAGATACGTGAGAGCTCTCCCGAAGTCAGAAAATATCTGGAAACCCTTTGTCGGCAAATTCGGGATTTATCCAAAATCGGCGCGGCTCTGTCGGCCGAACGCAATCTTCCCAAACTTCTCGAAATGATTCTGGAAGAGGCTCGCCATTTCACCAATGCCGACGGCGGTACGCTTTATATGATGAATGACGACGAGCGCTCCCTGCGGTTTGAGATTGTTCAGACCGATTCGTTGAATATCCGGATGGGCGGCACTTCGGGCAATTCCATTGACTGGTATCCCGTTCGGCTTTATCTGCAGGACGGCAAACCGAATCACGCTATGGTGTCGGCTCACGTCGGGCTGACCGGCGAGGTGGTCAATATTCCCGATGTCTATGACGTCGAAGGCTTTGATTTTACCGGAACACGGGCTTTTGACAACAAAACCGGTTACCGATCCAAGTCCATGCTGGTTGTTCCCATGCGTAATCACGAGGATGAAATTATCGGTGTGTTGCAGCTGCTGAATGCACTTGACCCGATTACAAAGGAATCCATTCCTTTCACTCTGGCTGACCAGGAACTTATCATCTCGCTGGCATCACAGGCGGCCGTTGCGATTACCAATACCCGCCTGATCCACGATCTGGAACAGTTATTGGAATCCTTCATCCAGGTGATCGCATCGGCCATTGACGAAAAATCGCCTTACACTGGTGGCCATATTGAGCGAGTTGCCAAACTGACCATGGCCATTGCAGAAAAAATCAACGCAGTCGATTACGGTGTCTATGCGCCGCTGGCTTTTAATGCTGACGAACTGAAGGAGCTGCGTATTGCCTCGTGGATGCACGATATAGGCAAAATCACTACCCCGGAATATGTGGTGGACAAATCCACAAAACTGGAGACTATTTACGATCGCATCAACACCGTCAAAGCCCGGTTTGAAGTCCTGAAACGGGATGCCAAAATTGAATTCCTGGAACACAAACTGAAAATTGCCAACGGCGAATCCCCGGAGAGTCCCGATACCGTTGAAGAAAATTACAAAGCCAAAGTCAGGGCGATTGAAGAGGACTTTGCCTTTCTGGAAAACGCAAACATCGGCGGTGAATTCATGGCACCGGAAAAACAGGAACGCGTCCGAAATATCGGCCAGACCAGAATCGTAATGAACGGCAAGGAACGGAATCTGCTCGACGAAGATGAGATTGTCAACCTCTGTATACCCAAAGGCACGCTTACCAATGAGGAGCGCGAAATCATCAATAATCACGTGAAGGTTACCATAAAAATGCTGGAAAAGCTGCCCTACCCGAAAAAGCTGCGGCGGGTTCCCGAATACGCCGGAAGTCATCATGAAAAACTGGACGGAACCGGTTATCCCAACGGTCTCAAAGGAGATCAGCTTTCACCTCAGGCCCGCATAATGGCGCTGGCCGATATCTTCGAAGCGCTAACGGCCCGCGACCGGCCGTACAAGAAGGGCAAAACCCTTTCCGAAGCCATGAAAATCATGGGCTTTATGGCCAAAGACAGGCATATTGACCCCGAACTTTTCAAGATATTCGTCAAAGAGAAACTCTACCTGGAATACGCCAAAGAAAACATGGATTCCTCTCAGATTGATGATGTGGATCCAAATATTGTCCAATAATTTTCTACCCCTCAAAATAATCAATCCCTAAATTACGCTCTCATGGAAAGACCGGTCAAAAAACATCAGGAAATCGCTCTTAATATTACCGATCTGGCCTATGGCGGCGCCGGCATCGCTCATCTTGGCGACTTCATTATTTTTGCGAAAAATGCCGTTCCCGGTCAGCGGATTAATGCCCGGATCACAAAAGTTAAAAACAGTTTTGCCGAGGCCAAAGTTCTGAGCGTCATTGAAGAGGGACCGGAATACCGAAAACCGCCCTGTATTTATTTTGAACACTGTGGCGGCTGTTCCCATCAACAACTTGATTACCCGGCTCAGTTAACATATTTACATAAACAGGTTGTTGATCTGTACCGACATCTCGGACAGTTCACGTCGGTCTCTGTCTCAGCGCCCCTTCCCGCCCTCCGAATTTACCGTTATCGCAATAAAATGGAATTTGCATTTTCCGATCAACGTTGGCTGATTGAGAATTTTGAAACGGAAAAGCCGGAAAACTTCGCCCTCGGTTTACGGGCGCCGGGCAATTACTGGAAAGCTATTGATATCAATGACTGCCTGATTGCTCCGGAAGAGACGGGAAAGGTGTTGTCCATTGTCAGAGATTTTGCTCTGCAAAACAATCTTTCCGCCCACAACCAGAAAAAGCATACCGGTTTTTTACGACATCTGGTCCTGCGCAAAGCCGCTAATACGAACCAGTTGATGATCAACATTGTTACTAATGAAGATCGTCACAATCTCTTTCCGCCGCTTGTTGAAATATTAAAATCGAAATTCGATAATTTACGTTGCGTTGTCAATACCATTGCCAAAGGTTGGTCAGGCACAACGCTTGGTGAAAGCCAGCACCTCCTTTTCGGCAATGATCACATTCTGGAAACCCTGGGCGAACTGACCTTCAAAATATCACCGGCCTCGTTCTTTCAGACAAATACAGTCATGGCCGAAAAACTGTATGAAACCGTTCACAATTACGCCGGCGTGTCAAAAGAGGATACGGTCTGGGATCTCTACTGCGGCACCGGCAGCATTGCGCTTTTTCTGGCACGGAATTCAAAGCAGGTGATTGGATTTGAAGTCGTCAAAGCCGCGGTCAAAGACGCCAATATTAATGCCGAAATAAACGGCATCAGTAATACCCGGTTCATTGAAGGCGATCTCGACAAACTCTTTCAAAAAAATCCGGAACTGCTGAAGGAACTCCCGGCTCCGGACATTTTAATTATCGATCCGCCGCGAGGCGGCATGCACCCGAAATTGGTGAAACTCGTCGCCGGTTTGCTTCCGAAAACCATCGTCTATGTCTCCTGTAATCCCACCACCCAGGTTAGGGATATCAAAATGCTGCTGGAACAGAGGCCCTATGTCATTGAAAAAATCCAACCGGTGGATATGTTTCCCCATACACCGCATATCGAAGTGGTTACGAAACTGACTGCGCCAGACAGTTAAAAAGGTAAAATTTAAAAGGAAAAAGTCTATCCGATTATCCTGAATGCCGATGTTGAAGATATTGCATCTTGAAAAAATATTTTACAATAATTAAATTACTTCCAAATTCGGGAGTAGGGGGAACGCCGAAATAGCGGTGTGATTTTGTCTGATATTGAGAAAGTCGAGGGGAAAATGAACAGAAGAATATTAATAATTGACGACGATGCAAACATCAGGAATCTCTATAGCGATTTCTTAAGTAACAGTCTCTCCTGCCGGCAGGACACGTCGCTAACGGCGTTTGAGGTTATTACGGCCGATCATGGACAGGCGGGTGTTGAAATATTCAAAAAGGCGCTGGAAAATAACCAACCGTTTTGCGTAGCCTTTATCGACATTCGTATGCGTCCCGGCTGGGACGGTCTGAAAACCGCCCGGGCGATCCGCGATTTCGACGACAGAATTTTCATCGTGATCGTTACCGGACACCATGATCATTCCATCGAGCGGATCCAGGATGTTCTCGAACACGATGTGTTTTATTTGAATAAACCAGCCAGCAAAGACGAAATCTGCCAGATGGCCCGCAGCCTATGTCTGCGCTGGAACCGTGATTATTCACATGAGAAAATCAAAACACAGCCGGAAATTGAAAAAGAACATAAGCCAATTGACAAAACATGTCCCGGTATTATCCGAATTTCGGGAATCTCTGATGCCGCCATAGAATTGCTGCATAACGAAACGCTGGTTATCAGAGGATTTCCATTTAAAATCGGTAGGATTGCAACGGCAGATCCGCAGAACAGGCTTGTGGACCGTCAATTGCTGATAGAAGATACAGAGCCTTATAACGTTTCGAAAAATCATCTGCTGATTAATTTTTACGAAGATCACTACTACATCCTCGACAACGGCAGCCGGCTTGGAACTATCGTCAACGGTAATTTAATCGGGAAAAAAAACTCAAATTATAAAGCCGTACTGAACAGTGGCGACAACACGCTGATCGTCGGTTCCGAATCATCGCCTTATCGGTTCAGGATCACTCTTAACGAAAATTGAACACCCTACGCAAATATATTTTCTTTGGGAATATCCCGGAAATCCGTTAATCTTCGGCAGTTATTTCGATTAAGAAAAGCGAACAGCATAATGAAAAATAGGCAAGCTTCCTTCAGTGAAGAAATCGCCAACGGTATAACGCACGGTATCGGTGTCCTGCTCAGCATTGCCGGACTCGTTATACTAATCGTCCAGGCGGCCCGGTATGGCACCGCCTGGCATGTTGTCAGCTATACGATTTTCGGCAGCACAATGTTTATCTTGTATCTGGCTTCCACATTATATCACAGCATTCAGCATCAGAAAGCGAAAATAATTTTAAGAATTATTGATCATTCCGCCATTTTTTTGCTGATTGCCGGCACGTATACACCCTTTGTACTGGTAACTCTGCGGGGCGCCTGGGGATGGTCGTTGTTTGGGATTATCTGGGGGTTGGCGATCACCGGGATTATCTTTAAATGCATCACAATTGGCAGGTTCCGCATTCTGTCAGTGTTCATCTATATCGCCATGGGTTGGCTGGTGGTAATCGCCATGCCGAAAATAATCAACGCGTTAGACAGAACTTCGCTCGTTTTGCTGATTGCCGGCGGTCTGTCCTACACTCTGGGAACCGTCTTCTACGCACTGCGAAGAATTCCCTTCAGTCATACCGTCTGGCATCTCTTCGTTCTGGGCGGGACGGCTATGCACTT
>Ga0164318_10006674_pt1 | contig 11170 bp, 8 predicted proteins | sample GuaBasSedimGuay9_FD_113734 | JGI IMG/M metagenome (GOLD analysis project Ga0164318, IMG submission 113734) | Subseafloor sediment microbial communities from Guaymas Basin, Gulf of California, Mexico - Guay9, Core 4571-4, 0-3 cm | ecosystem: Environmental > Aquatic > Marine > Hydrothermal vents >... | reverse complement strand
CAAGTTGTTACTGGTACTATTATGGCTAAGAATAGCCGCGAAGTAGTTATCAATATTGGCTTCAAATCTGATGGTGTATTGTCAATTAACGAATTACGATATAGAGAAGAAATAAAAATTGGTGATGAGATAGATGTATATATCGAAAATCAAGAAGACGTTCAAGGTCAATTAATTTTATCTCATAAGAAAGCTAGAATACTTAAATCTTGGGATCGTGTAAACGAAGCTCTTGAGAAAGATGAAATTATTAATGGTTTTGTGAAATGTCGTACAAAAGGTGGATTAATCGTTGATGTATTTGGAATTGAGGCTTTCTTGCCTGGTTCTCAAATCGATGTTAAGCCTATCCGTGATTACGATATCTACGTTGGTAAAACTATGGAATTTAAAGTTGTTAAGATTAATAATGAATTTAAAAACGTAGTTGTATCTCACAAAGCACTTATTCAAGATGAACTTGAGAAGCAGAAAGCTGAAATTATGGCTAAGCTTGAAAAAGGACAAGTTCTTGAAGGTACTGTTAAGAATATTACATCTTATGGCGTATTTATTGACCTTGGCGGTGTTGATGGTCTTATTCATATCACTGACCTTTCTTGGGGTAGAATTAATCACCCAGACGAGGTTGTTGAATTAGATCAGAAAATTAATGTTGTTATTCTTGATTTTGATGAGAATAAGAAACGTATTGCTCTTGGTTTAAAACAATTAACTCCTCACCCATGGGATTCTCTTTCTGAAGAAATCAAAATAGGTGATAAAGTTAAAGGAAAAGTTGTTGTTATTGCTGATTACGGTGCTTTCATTGAGATTGCTGCTGGTGTTGAAGGTCTAATTCACGTAAGTGAAATGTCTTGGTCACAGCATTTACGTACAGCTCAAGATTTCCTTAAAGTAGGTGATGAGATTGATGCTGTAATTCTGACTCTTGATAGAGAAGAGCGCAAAATGTCTCTTGGTATTAAGCAATTAATTCCAGATCCTTGGGCTAATATTGATGAGAAATATCCAAAGAGTTCTAAGCATACTGCTACAGTTCGTAATTTTACTAACTTTGGTATATTCGTCGAATTAGAGGAAGGCGTTGATGGTTTAATTCATATTTCTGACTTAAGTTGGTCTAAGAAAATTAAGCACCCTGCTGAGTTTACTAAAATTGCAGAACCAATAGAGGTTGTTGTTCTTGATGTAGATGTTGATAATAGACGTTTAAGCCTAGGTCATAAGCAGTTAGAAGAAAATCCTTGGGATGTATTCGAAACTGTATTTAATGTTGATAGTGTACATAAAGGAACTATTCTTTCTGTAAGTGATAAAGGAGCTATTGTTGCTCTTCCTTATGGTGTTGAAGGGTTTGCTCCAAAGCGTCACTTAAGCAAAGAGGATGGTTCTCTACCTAAAGTTGACGAAAGTCTTGACTTTATGGTTATAGAATTTTCTAAGGATAATAAGAAGATCATTCTTTCTCATAGTAGAATTTTCCAAGAGCAAAAAGCTACTGATAAATTTAATGAAAGAGCAGCTAAGAAAGCAAATGCTAAAACTGCACATTCAGCTGTGAAGAACAATAATAAGAAAGTTGAGAAAACAACTCTTGGCGACTTAAGTGTTCTTAGTAATCTTAAAGCAGAAATGCAAGAAACAGAAAAAGCTAAAGCTAAAGAGTTTCTAAAGAAGATTGAAACTAAAGAAGAAGAAAAATCTACAAAACCAGCTGAAGAAGCTGATGAGAAATAGAGTTTAATTCTTTATATAAAATAAAAAAACCTCGCTTTTGCGAGGTTTTTTTGTTTTATATAATTATAACTCCTATTCATCCCGAGAAATCGGGAACTCCTAACTCTGAACTTCCAACTTAACTCCTTTGGCTTCCATATATTGATCCAGTAATTTAGCAACATACTTCCCAAACACATCAAATTCAATATTGATTATAGTTCCATCAATAAAATTATGAAAATTAGTATTATCAAAAGTATATGGAATTATTGCCACAGAAAATTGCCCAGGTTTTGAATCAACAACAGTTAAACTAGTTCCATTAACAGAAATACTACCTTTTTCAACAGTGATATTGTTTAACGTTGGGTCATATTCAAATGTAAATTTCCAACTACCATCAGTTTCTTCTACCCCAATGCATTTTGCCGTTTGGTCAACATGACCTTGTACAATATGTCCATCAAGGCGTTCTCCCATTGTCATACTACGCTCAAGATTTACTTCATAACCTTCTTTCCATTCCATCAAACAAGTTTTGTCTAATGTTTCTTGTATAGCAGTTACTACATATTGATTTTTGTTTGCATCAACTTTTACCACTGTAAGGCAAACTCCATCATGTGCCATACTTTGATCAATTTGTAACTCCTTTGCTAACTCTGTTTCTACTGTAAAATGTATATTGCTTTTATCTCGCTCAACCTTTACAATTGTACCCATTTTTTCAACTATTCCTGTAAACATTTAATATTTATTATTTAATTATTTAATATTTTATATTTATTCTAACTTCTATTTATCCCGAGAAATCGGGAACTTCTATTTATCCCGAGAAATCGGGAACTTCTATTTATCCCGAGAAATCGGGAACTCTTAACTTCCAACTTAAATTCTTCTCCTTTTTCTCTTTCCTTTCCTTCTTACCTATAAAGAGTAATTGTCCCCTGAATTGTCCTAACTTTAATTCCTTCTATTCTATATTCATACACATCACAAATATAGAAATATACTCCTTCAGAACAATCTTTATTCGTTGTCATGTCTTTAGCATCCCAGTTAATATCTGGATTTTTCGTTTGAAAAACCATACTTCCCCATCTATTTAAGATTGTCATATTTACTTTTTCTACGAAATCGTAAGGATACGGAATGAATAAATCATTTATTCCATCTCCATTTGGAGTAAATACGTTTGGTAAGTGATATGGCAAACAGCTGTCAATATCTATACATTCAATATTGCTAGCATTACTCTCATTATCAAAAGAGTCTATAGCGGTAACATAATAACAGCCAATAACATTATTCATTCCTGTGTGTAAGTATGAAGTGTCAAGAGGATTTAATGGGTTATAAATTTCTGAGTATTCTTCATTAATATTTTGAGTATAATATAGTTTATATGCAACCACATCATTTGTACAACTATTATTTGGATTTGTCCAATTTAATTGATTTTCAATAAGTTTACAATCTGTTGTTAAACTAAGAATAGGAGGACATGGTGGCTCAATATCAATAGGTATTGCACAGCTTTCTTGTGACCAATTTATCAATGGCTTTGAAAAGCCACTTGCACCATATTCTCCAATACTTTTTATTTTATAACAATATGTATTGCCGTTTACTAAACTAGAATCAGAGTATGTTTGCAAACTAGTATTTCCTATGCTATCAAAAATACCACTTTGGTTTCTTCTGTAAATTATGTAAGAATAATTAGTCCATGGTACAATCTCATTCCAACTAATTCTAACACTATTAGTATGTCCCTCTGTTGTAATAAAAATACTAGAAGATTCCTGTGTATTACCTATTATAAATCTATCATTAATAGTATTATTTATTAAATCAATACGATAAAAATTTGTTTTAGTAGAAGTATTTATGTTATTATGATGATAAATTGTATCATTTAAATCGTTTAACGAATCTATTAATAACATTGGTTGACCAATACCAATTGAATTATGGTAAATTAGATATTTATATGGGCCAGGTGTTTGAGTTGGATTAATAGTGTCTGGTGCAGACCAAATAATAGTTGTTTTACCACTTGTTTCGCTAGTTGTATCTACACTAATATTTGTAATAACAGGGACGTCTTTTATTAAATGAGTACATGCCTCTAATGAGGGATAGCTTTCTGCACCAACATTAATGTCTTTAAAAACACCCACAACCATATAGCAGTATTGTGGTCCATGAATTAACCCATAACCATTATTATCGTCAGTAAATGTTGTATCACTATTTCCTGTACTTCCAATTTTAACATAGCCTGTCCATGGAGGAACTCCTGTAATACAGTTATTGCCAACATACCCTGTATATCCATTATGCCTGTATATATTATAGGTTAACGCATTTGGACATTTCCCTTTACTCCAGGTCAGAATTATTTTATTGCCTTTTGGTTTAGCCTCTAAATTCTCAGGAGCAGGAGCTATTACTGTAATAAAGCTAGTTTTTATATCCACCAAATTTACAGGGGAACTATTATCTTTTGCCTTGTAAATCATTTGATATGGATTTTTTTCTACATGCTCACATATTGGTATCCAACTAAAAGTTGATTGGACATATCCTATACCAGAGGATGGTTGAGGGAAAAGAGCAGGATTATTTGCTTGAATTATTGGACCTCCTGTTGCTCGTAATGTAATAATATCATTATCAACATCTGTTGCTTCTATTACATAGCTTAATGTATCTCCAATAACTACGCAGGTGTCTATATTACCCTGAATTACAGGAGGTCTATTATTACAAGAGCTAATGGTAATTTGCATATCTCTAGTAATACTACCTTTTAAAACTCCATTCTTATATTCTTTAATTACTATTGCTACATTGTATTCGCCCTGTATTATTGGGTTTATCCAGCTTAAAGTTCCTGTTATTGGATCTATACTAAAACTTACACTTGCCGCAGGGTATTGATAATTAGCAATAGGCACTCCATTAGCACCCTTGCAGGCTACAAGTTCATAAGCTAAACTATCTCCATCAGGATCATAAGCACCGGGGTTGTGATAAAAAGGAGAGCCTACGCAACCATTATCAATAGGTGGATTTAATAAAATTGGGGAATCATTATTTCCAATAAATGGATTTATATTTAATGTTGTTTCTATATAAAAAGGAACGTTAATTGAATTAGGAATGTTTGTTACACCTCCATTTCTATTTGGATCTTCCATACTTATAATAAATTCCCCTTGACCACTATATGTGTGAGTTCCTTTATAAATATTAAGATTAATGTAGTTTGGTAAAGCTGTTTTTTGGGTTCTTTGAATAGTTGATGAAGTGCCATCTCCCCATTTAATAACTAAACTAGATCTATCTGCTGGAGAAAGACTGTAAGTATATGTAACAACAGTGATTTCATAAGTTAATCCAGAAATATGCTTATAGGTTATCTCTCCTGCACGATTATGTGTTGCATATACAGAATAAGTGTAAAACAAAATTCCAATAAAAATAATTAATCTACGCATAGTTTAAGCTATCTTCTCAGTGCAATATTACATAAAACAAAGCTATAAATACTTTTTAACATTAAATTATTAATGAAATTTGATTTGTATCAAAAAGTTTGCCGAATATGTATTATAAATATTAAATACATTAAAATATCTATTTTTATATCTTTGCAGACTAAATTTGAGTTATGCATACAATTAAAGAATTACAAGATAAAGTAAAGGACTTATTTGAAAATCGTAATTATCTTGATAAACCTAATGAGTTATACGAACCAATTCAATACTCTTTATCACAAGGGGGTAAACGATTACGGCCACTTTTAAGCTTATTCTCATGTTCTTTATTCGGAGGTGATTTGAGGGAAGTTGAAAATTCTGCCATTGGGCTTGAAATATTTCATAACTTTACTTTACTTCACGATGATATTATGGATCAATCAGCTTTACGAAGAGGTATGTCAACGGTTTATAAAAAATGGGATACTAATACGGCAATATTATCTGGTGACACCATGTTTGTAATAGCATATCAGTATGTTACAAATACTAATCTAGATATTTTAGTTGACACCCTTAAAGTGTTTAATCAAACGGCGAAAGAAGTGTGTGAAGGACAACAATACGATATGAATTTCGAAGAAGAAACGAATACAAGTATTGAAGATTATATGGAAATGATACGCCTTAAAACAGCCGTTCTTATTGCTGCTGCACTTAAGATTGGTGCTATTTCAGCTAGAGCTACAGTTAAAGATTGTGACTTAATATATGATTTTGGGATTATGATAGGATTAGCATTCCAATTGCGTGATGATTTTCTTGACGCTTTTGGTGATGTTGATGTTTTTGGAAAACCTATTGGAAATGATATTATTACAAATAAGAAAACATATTTGTATCTTAAAGCATATGAAATAGCAAGTGTAGAGATGAAAGAAAACCTTAATAATGCATTTGCATTAGAGGGAGCTATTAAAGTTAAAAAAGTGCTTGAATTATACGAAGAATTAGGCATCAGAGAGGCTACTGAGATAAAAATAGAAAGACTCCATGATGACGCAATGAGACTTCTATCTGAAACTAGTATTAAAGAGGAAAATAAGAGTGAATTATATCTGTTTCTAAATCAGCTAATTAAAAGAGAGGTGTAATAAACGAGTATATTAATTACTCATTTATTATAGGTGAAATACCTGATTTTACTCATGTTAATGTTTTTTGTAATAGTATTATTATTATTTTTAAATTTGCTTTTTATTCAAAAAATATAAAATCTTAATTACAAGAATGAGTAATTTAATTACTCTATGATAATAAATCTATATGCTTGAAGCTCTAATTACATCAAAAACAAGGATTAAGCTATTAATGAGATTCTTTCTTAATGAGAATGCTGAGTCTTATTTGCGTAATTTAGAAGTAGAGTTTGGTGGCTCAACCAATGGAATTCGTGTGGAGTTAAATAAATTTGAGTCTGCAGGCTTACTGAGTTCAGAACTAAAGGGTAATAAAAAGATTTTTAAAGCAAACACAAAGCATCCTCTTTTTCCAGATATTCATAATATTTTAATTAAGCATGTTGGTTTTGATAAAATCATAGATGATATTATTGAGAAGCTTGGTTCTTTGTATAAAGTTTATGTTGTTGGTGATTATGCAAAAGGAATTAGTAGTCAGATAATAGATCTAGTTTTTGTAGGTGATTTAATAGACAAAGAATATCTATTGAAGCTTGTGAATAAAGCTGAAAAAACCATCAACTGTAAGATACGATATTTAGTATTCGCAGAGGATGAGATATATTCATTTTTATCTCAAAAAGAGAACTCAGACTATCTTTTGCTATGGAATAAAGAGAAATAAGTTAATTTTTAAAGAGAATTAACTAAAAATATAATGACCACCTAATTAGTTATTTACAGAAATGTAATGTGACTGAGGGGGCGAAGCTTTGCAAAAGAGGTAGCAATTATCAATTTGAATACGAATTTTTTAACACATATTTGTTTCAGAAATTGATTATAAAGTTCTTCATTTGTGGAAATAATATAATAATAAAAGAATTATGAAAACTATTGCAATTATCGGTTTAGGTTATGTGGGATTACCACTAGCAGTTGAATTTGGAAAACATCGTAGAGTTATTGGTTTTGAAATAAATCAAGCTCGTGTTGATGAGCTAGAAGGGGGTCATGATTCTACCCTTGAATCCTCAGACGAGGATTTAGCAGCAGCAAAAAATCTTGTGTATACAACAGATATTGAAGATTTACGGGAAGCTGAAATTTTCATTGTTGCCGTTCCTACTCCAACTGATAAGAATAATCGACCTGATTTAACACCTTTAGTAGGAGCTTCAACGGTTGTTGGTAAGGTTATTAAAGATGGAGATATTGTAATTTATGAATCTACTGTTTACCCTGGTGCTACCGAGGAAGATTGCGTTCCTGTTATAGAAGAAGTATCTGGTAAGAAAATGAATGAGCATTTTTATGTGGGTTACTCTCCTGAGAGAATTAATCCAGGTGATAAGGTTCATACTCTAACAACAATTAAGAAAGTAACATCTGGATCTACTCCCGAAATAGGAAAAGAGGTTGATGCTCTATATAACGAAATAATTACAGCAGGTACTCACCTTGCTCCAACTATTAAAGTAGCTGAAGCATCGAAAGTTATTGAAAATTCTCAACGTGATTTGAATATTGCTTTTGTAAACGAACTTTCTAAGATATTCAACCTTATGGGAATAGATACTCTTGATGTTCTTGAAGCAGCAGGTACCAAATGGAATTTCTTACCATTCCGCCCAGGTTTAGTTGGTGGCCATTGTATCGGTGTTGATCCGTTCTACTTAGCTCAGAAAGCTCAAGAAGTTGGTTATCACCCAGAAATTATTCTTGCTGGTCGTCGCTTAAACGATTCTATGGGGGCTTACGTTGCCAACGAGACTGTTAAGATTATGGTAAAGTCAGGAGTAGCTGTTAAAGATGCTAAAGCTCTTATGCTTGGTATTACTTTTAAAGAGAATTGCCCTGATATCAGAAATACACGTGCCACTGATATTTATCATGAACTTAAAGATTTTGCTATGGATGTAGATGTTTATGACCCATGGGCAAAGAACGCAGATGTAAGCCATGAATATGGTATAGATATGATTGAAGAACTAGGAGATTTAAGCCAGTATAGTGCAATTATTCTTGCTGTAGCCCACGATCAATTCAAATATCTTGATTTTGCAGGAGCTAAAAAAAGTGGTGTAGTTATCTATGACGCTAAGAGTATCTTGCCTCGGGATGTGGTTGATGCTCGATTATAGAGTTTCTCACTTCGTTCAAAAAAAATCTGCGAATTAATACGAATTTTGCTAATAGCGCTAATTAATAGACTTATTTATTTTTATAATCTTTCCAAAATATGGATTTGATTTATAAGGAGGAGGCATTTGATATAATAGGTGCATGCATGGATGTACATAGTGAACTTGGTGGTGGATTTCTAGAGGCTGTGTATCACGAGGCATTTTTAATAGAATTAAAAAATAGAGGTATTCCTTTTGAAAGTAATGTTAAGTTGAGAATATCTTATAAAGGAAGTAATCTAAAAAAATCATATTATGCTGATGTTGTTTGTTTCGATAAGATTATTGTAGAGCTAAAGTCTGCCTCAGGCTTACTCTCTGAGCACGAATCTCAAGTAATAAATTATCTTAAAGCAACAAAATATCAATTAGGCATACTTATAAATTTTGGAACTAAGTCACTCCAATATAAACGAATAGTAAATACAAGATAATTAGCGTAATTAGTTTAATTCGCTAAAATTCGCAGATTAAAACGAGACTGCGAGTCAAAAAAACGAAAAACATGTCCACATACAACCTATCAAACCTTAAAGAACTAGAAGCAGAAGCCATCCACATAATCCGTGAGGTAGCTGCTGAGTTCGAGAATCCTGTTATGCTTTACTCTATTGGTAAAGATTCTTCAGTAATGGTACGCCTTGCCGAGAAAGCCTTTGCACCGGGTAAAGTTCCTTTTCCTTTAATGCACATTGACTCGAAATGGAAATTCAAAGAAATGGTTGAGTTTCGCGATCATTATGCTAAGGAAAATAATTGGGATTTAATTGTAGAATATAATAAGGAAGGCTTTGAGAAAGGAATTGGACCTTTTACCCATGGTTCAAAGGTTCATACAGATGTGATGAAAACACAGGCTCTTTTGGCGGCTTTGGATAAGCATGGTTTTGATGCTGCTTTTGGTGGTGCTCGTCGCGATGAGGAGAAATCTCGTGCTAAAGAGCGAATTTTCTCTTTCCGTAACGAATTCCATCAGTGGGATCCAAAAAATCAACGCCCTGAGCTTTGGAATATATATAATACTAAGGTTCACAAAGGTGAGTCTATTAGAGTTTTCCCTATTTCTAACTGGACAGAACTAGATATCTGGAATTATATTCGATTAGAAAAAATTCCTATTGTGCCACTTTACTTTGCCGAAAAACGACCTGTTGTTGAAAATAATGGTACTCTAGTAATGGTTGACGATGACAGAATGCCAAAAGAACTAGCAGATACAGCAGAAATGAAGATGGTGAGATTCAGAACATTAGGTTGTTATCCTTTAACAGGAGCAGTAGAATCAGAAGCCACAACCATAGAAGAAATCGTAGAAGAAATGATGACAGTAACAGTCTCAGAACGTACTACTAGGGTTATCGACTTCGACCAAGATGGAAGTATGGAGCAGAAGAAACGGGAAGGGTATTTTTAATAGAACACGGATAACACAGATTTAAAGGAAGCTCACAGATAATATGTTACATAAAGAAATAACTCAGAAAATAATTAAGGCATATTATAAGGTATATAATACTCTTGGTTATGGGTTTTTGGAAAAGGTTTATCAAAAAGCATTACTTATTGAATTAAGAGAAATAGGGTTTAAATGTGAGGAAGAAGTTCCAATCAGAGTCTATTATGCAGGAAAGAATGTTGGTGAGTACAGAGCAGATATTATTGTTGATGAATCAGTAATAATTGAGAATAAAGCTACAGAAAGCCTTGTAGAGGAGAATGAATTTCAGCTGATTAATTATTTGAAAGCTACTGATATAGAGGTTGGATTATTGCTAAACTTCGGAAAAGAACCTCAATTCAAAAGAAAAATATTTACTAATGACAGAAAAATCCGTGAGAATCAGTAGTATAACACTTGTGTTATCCATGTCTTTAGAGAATTATATTTAACAAACAATTAAAAACCCAGTGAAAATCAGTAGTATCCGTGTTATCCGTGTTCCCATAGTTCCCTATAAATTTTAATATGAAAAACAAAGACATACAACAATTCCTAGACGCCGACCAACGTAAAGGACTCCTTAGAATCCTTACAGCGGGCTCTGTTGACGATGGTAAATCAACTCTTATAGGTCGTCTTTTATTTGATAGTAAAAAACTATATGATGATCAATTAGCTACTCTAGAAAGAGATAGTAAAAGAGTCGGTCATGCTGGCGAAGATATTGATTATGCCCTTTTACTCGATGGACTTAAAGCTGAGAGAGAACAAGGTATTACAATAGACGTAGCTTATAGATATTTTTCCACAAATAAGAGAAAATTTATAATAGCAGATACTCCCGGCCATGAGCAATATACTCGTAATATGGTTACTGGTGCTTCAACGGCTAATCTTGCAATTATCCTAATAGATGCTCGCAAAGGGGTTATTACTCAGACTAAAAGACATACATTCTTAATTTCTTTATTGGGAATAAAACATGTTGTTGTAGCCGTTAATAAAATGGATCTTAGAGATTATTCTCAACAGGTATTTGATGATATTTGTAATGAATATAAGAATTTTGCTGCTAAATTAGATATTCCAGACATTCATTATTTCCCAATCTCAGCATTGAAAGGTGCTAATGTTGTGGATTCTAGTACT
>Ga0164318_10006672_pt1 | contig 11171 bp, 20 predicted proteins | sample GuaBasSedimGuay9_FD_113734 | JGI IMG/M metagenome (GOLD analysis project Ga0164318, IMG submission 113734) | Subseafloor sediment microbial communities from Guaymas Basin, Gulf of California, Mexico - Guay9, Core 4571-4, 0-3 cm | ecosystem: Environmental > Aquatic > Marine > Hydrothermal vents... | reverse complement strand
CTCCATTGTCCCAAACATCATTCACCTCCTCTTCTATTATAGGGTCATTATCTTTTATTAGTAATTGGTTAATTGGGTTCATTATTAAGTTTAGTTTTAGTTGTGCTATATCTTTTGGTAATATTCTCAAAGGGCGGTTAGAGCCGGGATCAAGAATAAACATAACTTCATCACCGACTCTGAACCCTTCATTGTCACACTTTAGTACACCTCCTTTTGTGCGGATTTTTATTTTGGACTTGTTGGCGGATACCCAAATGACAATTCCTGAATATGCCTTAGTCCAATCCATCATAAGGCACCTCCGCTAGCGCTCTTATGACAAACTCTGGAATTTCAGCATCATCTACAACCGGCAGCTCTTGTAATTCCATAGGCTGGGTGGGAGGAGGGGTTGTTTGAGCTGTGTGATGCTGATACTTGAAGGCTTGGGTTTCATACCCTGACTTATACCATTGGCCGTCTTGTACCCGGCCGATAAACCCATTCTCTAGGTCTTGTCGTATAACCCAAGCGATTTTTGAACCTGCTTTTGCCATTTCGGCATATCGGCTGTTCTTGTTGGGGTTTTGCTCGATCATTCGCAATGGTATTTCTTTGTTACCATCGATGGCTACAAAATCAAATCCCCGTAACGTACGTTGGCCAGTAACACTGTTCTTGAACCAACGGCCGTTTATTTTACCTCCCTTGATTTTTGGGTGAGCCAATACGACCTTGGTGATGTCACTATTGGCTTGTTTGCTATTAAAGATTAGAAGATACACCAGTACTAGCAATTGAATCTTCCAGTTCATTTTTACCTCCTTCTTTAGGTATGCGGGTTTTATTAATTGCATTTGATGGATTCATAGGCTGTCAAGTAATACCCGCCGTTTACTTTTACACCTATCAGTCCTTCATCAATATGGGACCTGAGACGCTGGATCTCGTCTGGCCTGATTTCATTGGTTAGTGCGGCAATAGCATTGAGCTCGGCTACAGCTTGAGTCCCATCCAAGGCGAGTTCGAGCCTGATTAATTCTCCGAGTTCCGAAGTGTGGCTCTGATAGAATCCCATTATTTTCTTTCCCATGTATCCCATTTCTGCGATTGTAGGGAGTTTATAGTCTGCGATGAATTTAGCTGTTGCGGCCATTCCTGCCAGATCTGCTTCCTCTTCATAAGGTGCTGGCAGTTCGCTGAGGTTCTTTAGTTCTGGTTCTTCTTCGAGCTGCAGCGCATGTACTCCTTCGTGGGCGAGTACAAAGATCATCAGCATTAGAGTTGCTGCAGTCCATCTAATGCCTCTTTTCACAAAAGGGTTGTCATACAATAGTTGGTCCGCATTGATTACCACCGTCTTTTCATGAGGTATAAATCCGCCTGCTCCTGCTATATCCTTGAGCTTGATTTTTGCTGGCGGATATAGGCGCGTGATAACCGTCTTATTATTTCCAAAAATTACTTTATTGATGTCAAGTCCTGTATAAAGAGTGTTGACGATGTTGCTGAAATCTTTTGGTGGCGTTACGGTTGTAGTGATTACCATTTTTTACCTCCTTTGTTTTTAGGTTATTATTCATTCCTCGGTTTGAGCCGCCGGCGCGTTAGATCTTCGGCGGGATTTGGTTAGATCATAGGCGAGTATGGGCTGTTGTTTGGTTATTGTGGATTTAGGGCTAGTTAATGTGCGAGTTAATGTAGTGCTGGTTATCCATGTTGGGGGGTTGGCGTGTTTGCGGGAGATCTTCGGCGGGATTGGCATAGTATCTCCTATTAATCAATTTCTACTTGTGGCATACTACAATTTCATATTGTCCAAGTATATTCTCAATAATAGGTTTGACTTGATTCCATTTCAATTCACCAGCGCCGCATCCAGGTCTAGGCATATGAATTGGAGGTTCTGCAAAGCCATTCATAATCAAGATTCGAAGTTCCCAACAGCTATTGGTAATAATTTCAAGTGTAGCTTTAGCTGCCCAGCCAGGAACAGTAGCACCGATTTTAAACTTATTTCTCATGTGTGCAACAACATTTGTCCCATCGTTGATGACTACATCGGGTTTTACAGGAAAAGTGATGAGAAACCTCCCGTCATCCTGTCTACCCAGTATATGTACATGATTACCATATGTTTTGATTAGTTCCCCTAATCGTTTGTCAATGCCAGGATATCGTGTTACAGCTTCTTTAGCGCATCCCCTACCCATAACACAACAACCGTTGCTTTTTACGAATCCATTTGTTGTAATTACAATTTTTCCGTAATTATCCCATAGATTCATTCGTTTCTCAATAATCATATTAATACTCCTTTCTAGTTATTGGTTACAGAACATCGTTCTCAAACGGATTGAAAAACTCATCATCAATAGGCTCATCATCGTTCATTGCAGCTTCGAGATCAGTATCAGCTGCTGCCATTGCTTCAACCTGAGGTTCTGACTGTGCAGCTGTCGTAACCTCGGTTTTCTGCTGTGACGTTTGAGCAGCTATAGTAAGTTGCTGCAACAATGTGGATAGTTGAGCTATCAAGTCAGGGTTGATGGGTTGAACCTGTTCAGTAGGCGTAGTTTCAGGCTGGGGTTGAGGCTGAATAACAGTACCAGCTTCAGCCTTTGTTCTGGCTTCTCGAACAATTTCGATTTTGTCTCCATAAGCTTCGAAGATATGCAGACATACTTCGACTTTTGGCATACCATCTTTGCTGGTAAACGCTGTTAGCAAAGGCAAGTGGTTGATTGTCATAAGCTTGACAAAGGTGCCTTTTTTCATGTTAAAATGCAAATTTGGTATCTGAGGCGGTGTTGTGTCATTAGGACCAAATTCGAAGATTTTGAATCTAAACACCATATCTACGGCGTTCTTTTTGTATCGTATAGCCTTTTGATGGCGTCTTTTCTCTGAGTCAGTCAACAATGGGTATATAGTGCCCTCAGAAATTGCCATAGTTTTGCCGTTTCCAGCTACGAGAAAATTCAGCTTAGTCCCGCATTTGGTACAAGTAGAATTCTCGAAATGAGAGTAGAGATTCTTGCAATCTGGACACTGCATATCAAACAAATTGTTGTCGTGTGCGAGATGTCCCGCGATTTTTATTGCAAAGTTTACCGCGGCTTTTTCTTTCGTGGTGTTATTATAAGTCATTTTAATGCTCCTTTCTATTAAGAGTCAGTGTAACTCCTCCCATTCTCATTTTTATGAGCGAGGCCTTAACTCTAATGATGATTGTTTACAGCGTAACGTATAACTGTGGTTCGTTGTGGTACGGAGACGTAAATTCGTGGTAGATTTCGTTGAATTCGTTTATGGCTTCTTTAAAGCTGATGCCATATTTGTTTGCAATTTCTTGCAAAGTGTCTTCAACGGTCATCATTACATCTCGTAGATTTCTAAGTTCACTGTTAATGTTTTCCATATTCACCTCCTATGCTATGAGTTTAAAGTTAATTGCGGATTCTACTGTTTCAAATTTTGAGTGTAGTAGATCCGCGGCGACTAATAGACTTGTGAAATTTCATAATTGAAGGACTTAAGGCGACTACGCCACTCTAATAATGAGTTCATAAGTCCTCCTCCACATAATTTACTTAAGTTTGACTGTTTTCCCATTGATCTCGGGAATGTTGTAGTGTCCGTACTCTACTTCCTTGAAACCCATTTTGCGTAGGGAAATTATATCGTGCAAAATGTCTTTTTGAGTTCCAGCCACTTTTAGATACGACCATTCATCGTTGATGTCCACACGAAACCTAATGTTGTAATACTTCATGTTATACCTCCGTTAAGTTAAGGGTTATAAACACACCAAGATTAGATTTTTCATTTATCACCTCCTTTCCAATATAATAATATTTGTATTTTTTAAACTTGCTAATTTTACGATGTCCGCGTGTAGTCCTACGACGTTGGTGCATAGCTTTATTATGCTGTTTGCGTAACTGTTTGTTTGAAAGTCTCGGCATTTAATTTCTCCATTTGTTGTTCAATAGCGTTTATGGTGTTTTGTAAATTATTGATACATTTAATTGCCAGCCTACGCTCCTCAGCATCCGTTATAGTGTGATATGCATTATTGAAAGTATTTAGTTTCTTAATTGTTTTTTGATATTCATAATGCATTTTGGCAATTAGTTGATAAGAAGCCTTATCGTTAATATGTAATTGTTCTAAATCTTTTCTCCAATTTTCGATTATGTTAAGTATATACTGGTTAGTAATGGTAACATCCCCTATTGTATATTTTTGAATAATAGTACAACCATCTCGTGTGTTACCATCAATTTCTATAGTTGCAAATCGACGGTTATTTTTAATCATAGAATAAATGATTGATTTTCCTCGTAGGCAGCTGAGAGAATAACCGCCTACACAATGCCTCATGGTTTTACCCTCTTCTACAAGGGCTTCCGGAGTCGTTAGTTGTATAAAGCGAAAACCGTCATATTCTTTTTCTGGAGATTTAAATACAACAAACTCAAACCCTTCGTATTTATTACAAACCTCCAGATCTCTTTGTTGATACATAGCTAATCTGTCATGGAGTTGTTGTATATTTTCTTGACATTTAAATTTATTAATGCGTATACGCATATTTAAATCTTTAGCCATGTTCAACAAATCTCGGAAGGTTATCCATGAAATCACGTCATTCTTATTTGTATTATTTATAACACGTATATAAAGTTTTAGATAGTGTTGTATAGTTGGTATATGATCTTTATGCGCGTTTGTTAATTCGTTGATAGCGCTGCTAATTTCTAACAATTGTTGACAAGTTCGTTCAGTTTTTTCTTTCGTTAAATGTACAATTGTATGATATACACTATTTGGAAGTAGTTTGGTATTTATTAAATATGTTAAGTTAACGAGGAATATACATACTTTATTACTATAGGTAAATGCACTAGAATTACTGAACAGAGTTAACAATTCGTGATGTATATTTCGGTAAAACGGCCCAAATATAGTTTTAATTACAGTTTTTTCTGTAGGAGTTTTTCTAAGTTTTGGTAAAAGTTTATATATTGTTTTTCTATAAAAAGCAGTTTCTTTTCCCGGTACGCATGAATCAGACGGATCTATAATTTCCGCCAGAGGGTAAGTTATGTGTGGAAAACATGTAAAGTAAAGAAGATAATTAACAAACCGTTCATCTGCTAACCATTGTAGCTTTTGTCCAACTTTGTGTTGTAGAGTTAGTATGAATAGTGTTTTAGTTATATTGTCGAGGCACTCTCCTAGTACTGAAGGTTTATATATATCTGGTATTAAATTTGTTATGTGGGTTTCTATAAGTTTAGTAAAACGTTTTACCAATTCAATTGGATAAATAAATAACGTATTTCGTATTACGTTAGTATTCCAACTAAGTTGAATAACACGAGTTTTTAATTTACCTCTTTTCTTAGTGTTGTATTTAGTAATACGGTACATTTTCTTTGTATCTAAGTTGTATACTAGAAGAGTGAAATGTTTTCGTATTTCAGATACAACATTATGGATTTTATCAAAACGATAGACTATTTTTATTAAACCAATTTTTGGATGATTATAATATTGTTTATGTTTTATAAGATATACTACAAACTCGTTGTTTTCATTGCTATGACGTACATGATATACAGTATTTTTATTAATCCAAATCACACTGCCAGGAGCAAGTACCTGTTTAGGAGGGGGAAGTAGAGGTACGTCCATGGGCTTAGCAGTAGTACAGGCGTCAACTTTCTTTAACCTATACTTTTTGGCAGCGGTTTCTTCAACAGGCATCTCCTTAATGATATTAATAGGCATATCCTCAATGCTATTATATTTGTCATCGTGCATAAATTGAATTATATCTTCGTTTTCTATATCATTAGGGTTAGATGCATTTTCAGGGATAGGAGTTTTAACTTGTGTGTTTACTTCTTCAAGGTATTTAGAATAAGAAGGATCTAATGCCGCGACAACATTAAAGTCAAATACATATTTTGATAACATATTTACACCTCCTTTCGTTTTGTATTAGTTATATCGATATGAAGTATGGGTACAAGACACGGCATGAAAATATATTTTTCATACAATTTACTAATTTTACATGCGTGCTTGTACCCAACTATTTTAACTAATCTACAATATACGTGTAAAGGGTTCACCACGTGTACGATTTGCATCCGACAAAACATTATATGTACCTCCTGCAACAATTATAGGTGTATTATTAGGCATATCAAACTCCTATTTCATACAGTCATACAGTTAGAGCACATCTTGAGCCCGGTGGTTTTGGGATTTGCGAGACGCGCCCCTATGACATTCTGGCCACGTTTGCCGCAAGTTTTTCTGTGCAGTCTTTTTGTGTTCAGATTGACAACGTATATTGCTTCCGATTGTACTTTTTGGCACATTTGGATTACTTGTGCCTGGTTACGTTCTAGTTCTTTGTACTTTTTACCGCTGAATTGAAAAACAGGGAGTTTGTATCCATTCCGTTTCATTGTTTCAACGGCTTTCAATACGTCATTTTTTTTTACTGAACAAATTGCGTACATAGTTATACCTCCTTTATTTCCCATTTCATGGGGAATTTGTTGGTTTTTTCGATTGACGCTTTCCACATACTGTACTCCGCGCCAATGAAGGTTTGTGCGCAGTTTGGGCAATAAATGCCCTTTTCGCCGATAAGCGTGTTTCTTATAGCCGATAGCGAAATTTGTTTTCTACATTCCGTACACTTGTACATAATTTACTCCTTTCTTACGCTTTCTTATTTTAGTAACCGGCGGATAGACGTACCGCGGCTTATTGTTAGTGAGTTTACGCAAAACATCTTCCCGTTTACACATTGCCATGGGAATTGCTTTGCCTTGTGAATAAACTTTTTTCACGTTACTAGAAAATTCTCGTCTGATATCTTTTGTATTCATGTTCCTTTTCCTCCTTTAGATTAAATGTTAATATGTTAGTCGCCATTTGATAATAGCGACTAACACTAGCACTAATGCCAATACTACCATAACATCACCTCCTTTCTATTTATTTATTAGTCGTTGATAAAAATTTCTTATTCTTTTTGCCAGGTCTTTTTATTCCAGGAGCCTGGCTTATTTACTTTTCTCCAGCCAAGCTCTCTCGCTAACCTGTATAATTCTTTATAAGCTATTTTTTTGTTAGCCCCAGGAATAAGATTAACGAGCTTTGCCGTTTGTCCGACATCTTCTCGTGTCCACTTATCTTTGGTGAGGAAGGGGAAGAATTTGCTTGCGGTACGAAGTGTGTAAGCTTCTAAGTTTATCTTAGTATTTTGACTCATATTTCATCTCCTTTTAGTATGAATTTGCTTAGTTATTTATTGTACCATATCACATGAGTACTGTTTAGTTTGACAATATTATTGACAATATGAGATGGAATAGCTTGGTCATTAGTTTCTATTAACAGACTTCTTGTTTTAGTACCATAATAGATACCATAATAACCAATTCCATCCGAATCGATGAATAGTTTTACTTGGCAGTGTTTCTTAAATTCTTCAATGGTGAAAATATCACCGTTAAAGTCGCCTAGTTCAACTATTTTTCCATTATTTGTTAATATTTTCATTATTTCACCTCCTTTTAAAAAATGTTAAATTGTTTCTCACCACATGTGTAATCGTCTCATTTGAGACTGGTACCCAGGATGAGTCCACGTACCGTTCAAAAATACGGGGACATAGGGAAAAATTCCCTAGTCCCCGTAAGCTTGAGATTTACTTTATAGTGCCGCCTGCCTGTACCCAGGCGTGAAAAGCGGCATCATGGATTCTCACGTCCATTACGCCGCTCTTCAGCAGCCTCCACTGAGACTCGATAAAAGCGGGATTGCTATTCCCGACAATCTTTTCGAGCTCTTTCGTAAAGACTTCTTTATCTTCCATTTTTTCACCTCCTTTCTGTTAAATGTTAATAATCCAAAAACTTTCTCTTGGGTATATTTGAAAGCCATTGTAGAAAATCTTCCGCAACGGCTTTGAATTCATCGGAATAGGGATTTTCCGTAATATAGTCTGGACAATCCCATTGAAAATCGTCCAGATTTGGGACATCATCCAGACGATAAATTTCACATATATCAATGGGAACTTGAATACGAACATAGTATTCTGTTTCCCATTTAGGGAAGGGGAGAAAATCCCCGTATTCATCCGTCCAGATTCGATACCTTCCTTTTTCTCTGGGAATGTAGTCAGGGATTTCAAAAAATACCTCAGCTAGAGTTAATCTACGTCCTGCCGGAAAACAAAATATTACTTCTTCTCCAGCAGGGAGGATTGAATCTCCCCCTTTATAAGGTTGTGGAGTTAGATATCTTGATTTCCATATTAACATGGCTGTATAAATGTCAGTTCCATGATTAATAGTCATGATATCTACCTCCTTTGTTAGTATTTGTAAAAACTCCATTAATATAAGCCACATGAGTTTGTATTAATATGTGGCTTCTACCAGATTCTGTTGCCAGGCTCTGACAGATCCCGGCACCTTTATAATATCATCACTAATTTATTTAAAGCAGCAACAAACTCGTTAGCACGATTTACTAAATCAGCATCAACAGGAGAATCGTCATACCCATAGATCTGCATAACGGTATATTTATCATCGTCAAGACACACTTCAAAAGTAGCTCCTTTTGGTGCTGGTTCACCAATATGATAAATATAACTAACTTTACTTAGACATGCGTTTATATATCCACCGACACAATGATTCATAACATTACCTTCATCACGTAATTTATGAGATGTGTCTAATGGAACAACGTCATCAAACCCAGCTGGTTTTGGAAGTGTTGGTAGTGATACATTATTACCAAGCTGAGCTTCTAGCTTATTTCTAGCTACTTCTTCAAGGCGAGCTATAACTTTACGAAAAGCTGTTTTCTCGCCTTGATCTAGCATATCGTCAGTAATTTCTCTAAGCAACATATGATAATGCAGTGTTGCTTGTTGGCCTCCTGGACCATATATTATACGAGTTTTACTAAGTTGGCTTATTTTTCTGTTGGCCCAGCCAGCTACTTTTATTGAATTGATGTATTGTAGCCAATGTTCAGGAATTTCTGGATACTTTATCTTTATTATATCGTTAAGGTGCGGTACAAACACCTCGTGTTTATATAATTTAAAATATTCAGATGCTTCCTTTCTTGTTAGTTCAGGAAGCAGTTCTTTTAATTTTACTCCGCCTTCGACTAATTCTTCTAATGTAATTGAATATATATCGGATGGATTAAAATATTTTAGATTCAATTTGTTTATATTCTTGTTGGTTATAGTATTTAACCCGTCTAAGTATAGAACGGTTTCTCTTAATGTTTTGTGGTGTTTTCTGGACCAGTTGAACACTTCAAGAGTTTTAGGGGTTAAATACCCACAAGTTAATAAGGTAATTAATTTATTAAAATTGAGACGATTCCAGAATATATCAAAATTATGAATTATGGAATCGTCTATATTAATTTTTGTGTTTACAATTCTAAACGCAAGATCTATTTTGCGTTTAGGAGCATATAAATTGAATTTTAACAATCTAGCGATTGCTCCTAAATTATTGGGCAACCACAGATTATTATATTTATCGATGAGTTTAGTTATAAACTCTATTATATCTGCCCTTGGCTGGTATTCAAATGGATGAAGTCTAGAAATTACTTTTTCTAATACTTCATCTTCAATTTCCAGAACCCAGTCAAAAGGGTTTTGATTTAGCATCAAAGCCATTTTGGCTTTGGGCTCTGAAAGTTCAAAATGTTCACGGATGGTTTTTACCCATCCGTTAAACCCAGCCCAGCTAATATAGCTGGGGTATTTCCACTCGTAATTATTAACATCTAGATAGTTATTTACTAAGCTTTTGAAAAACATAGTTTTATTAATATATGTATATTGTAAATCCATGGTTTCCTCCTTCTTCTAAATGGTTGTTATTGAAAACTCTATTAATACAAGCCACATGAGTTTGTATTAATATGTGGCCTCTATTAATGAAATTTTCGAACCTCGTATACCATGGGCGCCCATAACATTTTCGGCGCCTCATCGCGAGGCTCCAATCGTTAGTTAGAGGTTTACGCCAACGTCCCCGCCACAGGTCCCATGCCCATGGCTGGGGGACCACTATCACGATAGTAGCCGCCACTTGACGACGGCTACTATAACAATAATAAAGCACCATATTAACATGATGCCACCCCCTAAGATTAGAATAACTCTCGCCGCTTGTGTAATCACCTCACTTGAGGTTGGCACCCAGGGCGAACCCACGTGCTAAGGTTATAAGTTTACACTAAGGGACCAGTATCTCCTCCCGCTCCCCTCCCCATGAGGGGCGAGGCCTTGGCCCCGTTCAAAAATACGGGGACATAGGGAAAAATCCCTAGTCCCCGTATCTCCCCCGGTCTACTACTCGTCTATCTGAGCGTAGGCCCACCCCAGGGCCACGTCCAGCAACTCCCCCTCCGTACCGGTGTCCAAGCTGAAGGGATCGACACTAAAAATGTTGTCAACATCCCCAGTTTCGATCGACTCAATGAGCCCATGCCCGAAGGCAAGGGCGTCACCGGCGGCCATGGTTAGGCCGCCGTCTTCAGCCGTCCAAGATTCGCGAATGCCCTCCATGAGGGCCTCGATCTCCATGATTGCTTCTTTCGCTTCCATTTTTTCCTCCTTTCTATGCCCCCTTGCGGGGGCGTGGTGTGAGTCCCAAGGTCGGTGTAGCTCCTCCCGCTCCCCTCCCTATGAGGGGCGAGGCCTCAGCCCCGTTCAAAAATACGGGGACATAGGTAAAAATCCCTAGTCCCCGTATCTGTTAAAAGTAAGCTTCCACAAAACCCAAGTGCTTGAACACTTGGGTTTTAACTACCTCTCCCGACGGGAGGTTTTTCTCAATCACCTCCCGTTTTGAGAAGGCGTACAAGGGAGTAATCCCCATACGCCTAAGAGCGTCCTCCAGGACGCTCATGAAGAAGGGGGCGCCGCCGATCATGGCGGCTTCAAACGTTCCCTCTTCATAAATTATTATATGATCAACCAAGACTTTCGCCCTAGCCCTCAACTCCTCTTTGGTAGGAAGTTCGTTAAACGTTAATAACTTCCTAATCTTATCTTTGTTAGCCGGTTCTATTACGCCAGCCTCCATTTGTTCTTTTGTAGCTGG
>Ga0164318_10006671_pt1 | contig 11172 bp, 9 predicted proteins | sample GuaBasSedimGuay9_FD_113734 | JGI IMG/M metagenome (GOLD analysis project Ga0164318, IMG submission 113734) | Subseafloor sediment microbial communities from Guaymas Basin, Gulf of California, Mexico - Guay9, Core 4571-4, 0-3 cm | ecosystem: Environmental > Aquatic > Marine > Hydrothermal vents >... | reverse complement strand
GTAAATTGTTGGGTTGATTTAAAATGAACTTTTATGTGATATAAAAAAGGGTCGGTTTTTTGGAGCTAAAAATGTAAAACCCTTTTTTTATAAGAAATTTAAACCTATTAAAAATGTATACCGCTATTCAATTTGTAAAAAGATTTATTAGTGTGGGATTATTGTTTATTGTATTTTTAATTCCTACAAATGCACAAAATTCAAAGGCATTCAAAAACGCTGTTAGCAAACCTTGCGGAACAGATAAGGAGTTTGTTCGTTCATTATACCAATCTATTCTCGAAAGAGATATTGAAGTATCATTTGCTCCCGGACAAGGTGCAGTACATTTACAATCTCTACAGAATGGAGAATCACGTTGGAAAATTATTTGGAGCTTTTTTAATTCTCCTGAATATTTAAACAAACACAAAAGCCATTTAGAATTTATAAAAGATGCCTATCAATCTATACTTGGTAGACAAGCAAAAACTAGAGAAACTAAATTTTGGCCGGATATTAATAGAAACGATATTTTAAGAAAGTTCTTTAACTCCGAGGAGTACATTAATCTTATGGCTAATTGTCCTGATATTAAACATAAAACAAATTTCGTATCCATAGCCGGACAATGGAATCTTACTCAAGATAATGGCTATACGGGAACTATGACTTTACAACAAAACCAATTCGGCAAATTAAGCGGAACAGCCATATGGAATGGTTATTTGAAAGGAACAATAAACGGTAAAATACTGGATAATGCTATTGAATTCAACATCAACTATCCCAGTGGCGATATAGGATTATATAAGGGAACTTTGACTCAAAACGGAATCAGAATTATTAATGGAACGGTAAAAGGCAATAATGGCGTTTCAGCAAATTGGAATGCTCTTAAATCCGTTTCTTCACCTAATAACAATACTTATTCTACAAATAATGCAATATCTAAAAATATTCAACCTTGGGTTATTGGGTTAACATATAAAATTCATTATGGCACAGGATCCGTTTGGGTAGAAGAATCTGGAGGAGGTATTGGTAAAGATATTGCTATTGATGCTTTTGGTAATCCTTGGGTTATTGGTAGCGATAATGGAATCTACTATCATAACGGAAACAGATGGATTCAATATCCCGGGTCAGGTAAAGGTATTGCTATATCTGTTGCTGCAAACGGGACTCCTTGGATTATCGGAATGGACAACCATATTTATTACGGTGCAGGCACAAAATGGGTAGAACAACCCGGAGGAGGTATTGGTAAAGATATTGCTATTGATGCTTTTGGCAATCCTTGGGTTATTGGTAGCGATAATGGAATCTACTATCATAATGGTATAAAATGGGTTGAATATCCGGGTAACGGACAAGCTTTGGCTATAAGTATTAGTCAAGATGGAACTCCTTGGATAATTGGAATGGACAATCATATTTATCACGGCACAGGCACAAAATGGGTAGAAGAATCCGGAGGAGGTATTGGTAAAGATATTGCTATTGATGCTTTTGGTAATCCTTGGGTTATTGGTAGCGATAATGGGATCTATTATCACAATGGAAATAGATGGATTCAATATCCGGGTGGGGGAAAAGGATATAAAATAATAATTGCTCAATAAAAGCATACAATCAATATAAAGCAAAATATTTACCTCAACTTACTAGCTAAAATCATACAATGATTTTACATATTGAATTAAGATTATAGTTCAATTTATCAATATATACAGACTCGTAAATCATTCTGATTATAAGCTATTTAGCCATTTTAATTTCTTAATTATAAAAAAAACAGGGCTTAAATTTTATTTTTTCCGCAAACGATAGCGTGAATAAACCTAGTTAAAAAGAGAAAATAGCAGATAATATTTGTAATTTCGCTGCTTCAAAAATATTGCTGTAAAAGGCTTGGGTAATACTTTAAATTTAGGAATTAAAATACAGATTGGTTTCAATCGGAAAAAAAATATGAAAAGAGTTTTAGTTTTAACCGGAGGGGGCGATTGTCCCGGATTAAATGCGGTAATACGTGCAATTGTTAAACGTGCTTCCCAAGAGAAAGAATGGGAAGTAGTAGGTAGTATCCAAGCCTTTAACGGAGTACTTTGGGAACCTGCCGAAATTAAGATACTTGATAATAAAGCCGTATCCGGCATTCACTACCAAGGCGGAACAATTATAGAAACAACAAATAAAGGAGGCCCTTTTGCTTGGCCGGTAAAGAATAAAGACGGTAGCTGGTCTGAAGTTGATCGCTCCGATGAATTGATGCGAAAATTACAATTTATGGGAATTGACGCTGTAATTAATATTGGCGGAGATGGATCTCAAAAAATTTCGCAACGGCTTTATGAAAAAGGAATGAATATTATTGGCGTTCCTAAAACTATTGATAATGACCTTTCGGCAACAGATTCTACTTTCGGATATCAAACTGCAGTAGAAATTGCTACTGATGCTGTAGATAAATTAGTAACGACGGCAGCTTCTCACAATAGAGTTTTTTCTATGGAAGTAATGGGAAGATATGCAGGTTGGATTGCACTAAATGCAGCAGTTGCAGGAGGAGCCGATGTTTGCCTAATCCCTGAAATACCTTACGATATTGAAAAAGTACTTGAAAAAGTACAAAGTCGTTTTGTAAAAGATCGTGGCTTTGCAGTTATGGTCGTTTCTGAAGGCGCTCGCCCTAAAAACGGTAAAATGGCTTTTACTAAAAACGAAGAAGTCGGCTACGAAAATCTTAAATTAGGCGGTATTTCATCACAAGTATTAAGAGAGCTAAAAGCAGCTGGATGTGAAGCCGATATGCGTAACGTTATGCTTGGTCATCTTCAACGCGGCGGTATTCCAATTGCCTACGATCGGGTACTAGCGTCTCAGTTTGGAGTTAAAGCTTTCGAGATGGTTCTTAAAAAAGAATTTGGACGTATGGTATCCTACCAACATCCGGAAATTACTTCCGTTTCTCTTAAAGAAGCCATAGGGAGACCTAATTTGGTAACTTTGGATAATGCTATGGTAAAAACTTGTAATGGCTTAGGTATATCGCTTGGGATTTAAAATCTACATCATAATCACTAACATAAAAAAGGCTATCCGTAAATTACAGATAGCCTTTTTTCAATTTATTTTTTCATATACTCTTTAATTTTTGAAGGAGGAATTCTTCTTCCATCATAATAAGCTACAATAAAGGCATCTGTAAATCCTTTCTTACGTAACTCAAACTTAGCTTTAATAGCTTCATCGAGTGAATTGTACCCATCAACAATAAATTTAGACCAACTTGTTTTACAATCGATCATAACATTATGTTGAATATCGTATAAATCGATAATAACTTGTACAGGATAAGTATCTTTTTTCACAGATAATATCTGAACGCCAAATACTAACCCCTTTTCAGGAACAGTATTTTCAAGTTTAATAGGCTTATAAATAGTATTTTCAAATAATTTTTCATCTATAGTTTCTCGTTGAGCAGCTACAGCAAAATTATAAGCATCAACTAAATGCATGGCTTTATCACCTTTACACAAAACCACCTTTGCTGTCTTCACATTATTTATGGTAATCAACTTGTTTCTAAGCTCTTTGGCTTTCCACATTTTGTTGAAATTACCAACCAAATAACAATATGTCCCATCAGAAGATTGTTTTTCGACAATAGTTTCAGGAATATCTAACTGCTTTTTAAGCGCAACTGGATTAGTCTTTGTTTTACTGGAATAAACGCTTACCCTATAATCTACACTTACGCCCTTAATACCAATGATTTCGGCAGTACGTTCCTTTTCAATCACCTTAGATATAATAGTTTCTTCAACCTCACTTTCAATCCTAGTTTCAGTATCCTCTTTTAATTCTTCTTTTAACTCAACAGCCTCCTCTTTCTGAGCAATTGTTCCTGCTTGCTCTTCTACAGCCACCTCTACTTTTGCCGCCTCTTCCTCTTTTACATCAACTTTTTCTGAAGCCGTAGATTGAACAACTCTTGAACGAGTTATTGGCTTACGCCTTTTACGCTTTTTGTCAAACTTATATGTTAAACCTATATAATTATAATTAATATCATCATGAGCAATTCCTCCAGGTTTAGCATCAACCATATCTGAAGTAACAATAAACAGAGCCCCTTCAAGATTTAAAAACAATTTAGGTGATAATTCATAAGTAAGTTTTAAACCCAAAGGAATAGATATTGCTCCCCCCTTATCGTTAGTAATAAGAGTTGATGTTGATGCTTTTGATAAATCTGCATCCCACATTAAATAACTTGCCCCAAATGTTCCAAAAACATGTAAATCAGAGCGATTATCATTTATAAATAGCTGATTAAGATTTAACTCCAAACCAAGTCCGGCACTAAAAAAATTAGTCTTAAAATCATAATCTCCGGCAGGTTTTACACCATTTACCCTTCCATATAAAAATTGTGAACGTACATTAAAATAATCCCCCATTTCTCTTCCAAAAATACCACCAAATGCATATCCAATTTCTACGGGGCTTTCAAATGACGGAAAATAATCAGCAGAACGAATATCACCAATAAAAACTGTAGGTCCGACATTAATATCTACATACCACCTATCAAAAGAGTTTCTTTGACCAAATAAATATAGACTACTTAAAACTATTAGTGCTGTTAAAATAAAGCTGAAATTATTTCTTTTCATACGATTAACAATGAATATGGGTTAAATTCTGAGTTCTCATAAAAAAACAAATGTAATAAATTACATAATACTCTTACAAATATAAGAAATAGTTTGGTGTAAAAGCTCCTGAATTTATTTATTTTTGAGCCTGATTTTGAAATACCATAAAAAATTGATTAAACTAAATTTCTCTTACGCACTAATTTTACTTGTTCTTATTCTAAATTCTCAACTTAAAGCTCAACAGCTTATAGAATTTACAGCCAAATCCGGAGATGGTATTCATCGAATTTTACAAAAACACAATATAAATACCAATGAATATTATAAAGCATTTATACAGTTAAACAAAGGGAAATTGATAAAAGGAAACCAATTAGTTATAGGGAAAACATACACATTACCACAGAAAAAGAAAAACAAAAAAACTAATTATTATACCATCTTCGGAGAAAAATATGGTAAAATCAACCCTTCTGACAACCGTCTAAAAGGAGCTGTTTATTACGTTGTAAGCGGTCATGGAGGTCCAGATCCCGGTGCTGTAGGCAAAAGAAACGGACATATACTTACCGAAGACGAATATGCTTACGATATTAGCCTAAGATTGGCTAGAGAATTAATCAAACATGGAGCTACGGTATATGTTATTGTTCGTGATTCTGATGACGGTATACGTGACAATGCTTACCTGAAAAATGATAAACACGAAACCGTTTGGAAAGACAAAAAAATCCCATTAAACCTTAATAAGAAACTACGTCAACGAACTCAAGTTATAAATCAACTTTACAGAAAAAACAAAGGTCATTATCAACGCTTAATGGTTTTACATATTGATTCTCGCTCCATAAACGAAAGAGTAGACGTTTTTGGATATTATAACTCAAAGAGCAAACCGGGAAAATTATTTACCGAAAGACTAATTTCATCACTAAAAACAAACTACAAAAAATATCAACCTAAGCGCATGTTTGATGGCATTTCAAAAAGCCGAGATGGATTGTATATGCTAAAATATACTCATCCGGTAACTGCCTACTTAGAGCTGGGAAATATTCAAAACACCAAAGATCAATTAAGATTTATAAAAAGTAGCAATAGACAAGTTTTAGCCGAATGGTTAGCCCAAGGATGTTTAAACGATTATGACAAATAAAACATTTTTTATATTTTTTTTACCTAAAAGTAAAACGCAAAAATAATTGTTGTAATTTTGCCGCCGAATTAACACGAAAAAGAAAAAAAATTGAGCAACAAAAGCGTTGAAAAATTTTGGTAAAACAAAAGATTACATTACTTTTGCAGCCCGAAAAAAGAAAATTATTTAATACATAGAATATGTACTTAACAACTGACAAGAAAAAAGAAATTTTTAAAGATCACGGCAAATCAGAACTTGATAGCGGATCAACCGAAGGTCAAGTAGCATTGTTTACTTTTCGTATTGCCCATTTAACGGAGCATTTGAAGCAAAATAAAAAAGACAAAGCAACTCAACGTTCTTTGGTTCTTATGGTTGGTAAAAGAAGAAAATTGCTTGATTATTTAAAAGCAAAAGATATTGAGCGTTACAGAGCGCTTATTAAAAAATTAGGTCTTCGTAAATAATCATTTTGATTTTTTGAAAGACCCTAAGAAAAAGGCAATTCGTACAATTGCCTTTTTTGGTATTTATATACCACACAAAATATTACTGTTTATCTAATTAAAACAAAAAAATTATGTCAAAAATTGGTATTACCAAAACGTTTACGATGGCTGATGGTTCAGAAATTACTTTAGAGACCGGAAAACTTGCCAAACAAGCAGACGGAGCCGTTGTCGTTAAACAAGGAAACACCATGCTGATGGCTACTGTAGTTTCCAGTAAAGAAGCTAGAGAAGATGTTGACTTTATGCCATTATCGGTAGATTATCAGGAAAAATACTTCGCTACCGGAAAATTTCCAGGTGGATTTTTCAAGCGTGAAGCCCGCCCGTCAGAATATGAAATACTAATCGCTCGTCTTGTTGACCGTGCATTACGTCCTTTATTTCCTGAAAATTATCATGCTGAAACTCAAGTTATTATAAGCCTAATATCTTCTGATAAAACAACTATGCCGGATACACTTGCAGCTCTTGCAGCATCGGCAGCATTAACAGCATCTGATATCCCTTTCGGAGGTCCTATTTCAGAAGTAAAAGTCGGACGTATAAATGGAGAGTTTATTTTAAACCCTACAGCTGAACAGTTGGAAGAATCGGATATTGATTTAATGGTTGCAGCTTCTGCTGACAATATTATGATGGTTGAAGGTGAAATGAAAGAAATTTCTGAAGCTGAAATGCTAGACGCTATGAAATTTGCTCATAATGCCATTAAAATCCAATGTCAAGCACAATTGGAATTAGCAGAAATGGTAGAGAAAGCAAATCCAAAAAGAGAATACAATCATGAATCTAACGACGAAGATTTAGAGAAAGCTGTTTATGAAGCAACTTACGACAAATTATATGCCGTAGCTTCTTCCGCATCTGCAAAACACGAACGTAGTGAAAAATTTGCCGATATAAAAGCAGAATTTTTAGCTACTTTATCTGAAGAAGATCAAGCATCAAAAGCAGGAATGTTTAATCGTTATTTTCACGATGTTGAGAAAAAAGCGGTTAGAAATTTCGTGTTAGATGAGCGTAAACGCTTAGACGGTCGTAATTTAGATCAAATACGTCCTATCTGGTCAGAAGTTGGCTATTTACCAATGGCTCATGGTTCAGCAATTTTCACACGTGGTGAAACTCAAGCAATGGTCAGCGTTACTTTAGGTTCTAAACTCGATGAACAAAGAATTGATGGTGCCGTTTATGATGCCAATAACGATTTCTTATTACATTATAACTTTCCTCCTTTCTCCGTTGGAGAAGCTCGCTTTTTAAGAGGAACCAGTCGCCGCGAAATTGGTCACGGTAACTTGGCTATGCGTGCCCTAAAAGAAGTTCTTCCCGGAAAAGACGTTCTTCCTTATACCATTCGTATTGTTTCCGATATCTTAGAATCAAACGGATCCTCTTCTATGGCTTCTGTTTGTGGTGGTACACTTGCGTTAATGGATGCCGGAGTAAAAATTAAAAAACCCGTTTCTGGCATAGCTATGGGTTTAATTGCCGATACTGAAACCGGAAAATATGCAGTTCTTTCTGATATTTTAGGCGATGAGGATCATTTAGGAGATATGGACTTTAAAGTAACCGGAACTGAGGATGGTATTACTGCTTGTCAGATGGATATTAAAGTTGACGGCCTTTCATACAAAATTCTTGAAGAAGCTTTAGCACAAGCAAAAGCCGGACGTTTACACATCTTAGGAGAAATGATGAAAACTATTTCTGAGCCTCGCGAAGATTATAAACCTCACGTTCCTCGTATCGTTCAAATGATCATAGCTAAAGAGTTTATCGGTGCTGTTATTGGTCCTGGCGGAAAAATTATTCAAGAAATTCAAAAAACAACTAACTCAACTATTGTTATTGAAGAAGTTGGAGAAACAGGAGTTATAGATATTATGGCCGTTGACAAAGCCGCACTTGATGCTGCTGTTGAACGCATTAAAAATATTACTGCCGTTCCTGATGCCGGAGCAACCTATAAAGGTCTTATCAAATCAATCACCACTTTTGGTGCTTTTGTTGAGATAATGCCAGGTAAAGAAGGTTTATTACATGTTTCAGAAATTGCTTGGGAACGCGTTCAGAATGTAGAAGACGTTTTAAAAGTTGGTGAAGAAATAGAAGTAAAACTTTTAGAAGTTGATTCAACAACAGGTAAATTAAAACTATCGAGAAAAGCTTTATTACCAAAACCTGAAGGTTATGTTGAACGTCCACCAAGAGATAGATCTCGTAATGATCGTAACCGCGGACGTGATAATCGCAACGACAATCATCGCAGACCTTCAAATCGTGATAGGAATTAACATATTTTGAAACAAGAAAATTAATTGTACGTATAATAGCCATTAGTGAGGAAATAGAATATGAGGCAACTGAAAATTACTAAACAGGTTACAAATCGCGAAACAGCATCTCTAGATAAATATCTTCAAGAAATTGGAAAAGTTGATTTAATTACTGCTGATGAGGAAGTTGAGTTGGCAAAAAAAATTAAGCAAGGGGATAAACTTGCTTTGGAAAAATTGACAAAAGCCAATCTCCGTTTTGTAGTATCTGTTTCAAAACAATATCAAAATCAGGGACTTAGTTTGCCCGATTTGATTAACGAAGGAAATATGGGGCTTATAAAAGCCGCACAACGTTTTGATGAAACAAGGGGATTTAAATTTATTTCTTATGCGGTTTGGTGGATTCGTCAATCAATCCTACAAGCATTAGCAGAGCAATCAAGAATTGTTCGTTTACCATTAAATAAAATTGGATCTATAAACAAGATTAACAAAGCTTATGCTGCTTTAGAGCAAGAGTTAGAGCGTGAGCCTAAACCTGAAGAAATTGCAAATTATCTTGAAATTACACTTGCTGAAGTAAAAGAATCGCAGAAAAATACGGGGCGCCATGTTTCTATGGATGCTCCACTAATTCAGGATGAAGATAACAACCTCTACGACGTTTTACGTAATGATGAAAACATAACTCCGGAAACGGAATTATTATACGATTCTTTACGAAAAGAAATCGACAGAGCTGTTTCTACTCTCACTCCTCGCGAAGCCGACGTTGTTCGTTTCTACTTTGGTTTAGGGAATAGTCACCCTATGACCTTAGAAGAAATTGGTGAAAAATTTGATTTAACTCGCGAACGTGTTCGCCAAATTAAAGAAAAAGCCATTCGCCGACTCAAGCATACTTCGCGAAGCAAAATATTAAAAACCTATCTGGGATAATATAAAAAGGGTGGTCAATTGGCTACCCTTTTTTATTTACCGTAATATTTGAATATCTTTACACTCTAAAACAAAAACAATGATAGCACCTTCCCTACTTTCAGCCAATTTTGCCAATCTGGAAAAAGATATTAAGATGCTCAATAATAGTGAAGCGGATTGGCTTCATTTAGATGTTATGGATGGTGTTTTTGTCCCTAATATTTCTTTTGGCTTACCAATTGTTTCTGCGGTAAAAAAGCTTAGCAACAAACCATTGGATGTACATTTAATGATTGTTAAACCCGAAAATTATTTTGAAGCTTTTGCTAAAGCCGGTGCCGATTATATTAGCTTTCATATAGAAGCATCTACTCACCTTCATCGCTCCGTACAACTACTGAAAAAGTTAGATGTTAAAGCAGGTGTTGTACTTAATCCTCACACCTCAGTCTCTCTTTTAGAAGATATTATTGAAGACTTAGATTATGTTTTATTGATGTCGGTTAATCCGGGTTATGGCGGACAAAAATTCATTGAACGCAGCTATAAAAAAACCAAACAACTCAAAAAACTAATCAACAAAAGTAGATCGGAAGCACTTATTCAGGTGGATGGTGGAATAAATACAGACAATGCTAAAGCTCTTTATCAGGCTGGTGCTGATATATTAGTAGCCGGAAATGCCGTATTTTCAGCCGAAAATCCAACCGAAGCAATTGCTCTAATTAAAAATGCTAAAAACATTTAGTCTTACTATTAAAAAGAATAAAATAGCCTTTATTTCATAATATCGTAAAAACAAATAACGCAAATCTTAGTAATATACTTTGTAAAAACCTTTTAGTTATTAATAATCAAATTCTATTCTAAATGTGCTAAGCAAGGAGAAACAAAAGGATACACAAAGAAAAACCAGAAACTGATGACTAAATATAAACACCTTTTTATCGATCTTGACAGAACATTATGGGATTTCGACTCCAATGCTATTATCACTCTCAAAGAAATCTTTGATGCCAATCATCTACAGGAAAAAGGAATAAATAGTTTCGATTGTTTTTTAACTTACTATAAAGCATATAACCATTCCCTTTGGCAAAAATACCGAAAGGGGGAAATAGAAAAAGATTTTTTAAGTGTCGAGCGTTTTAATGGCAGTTTAAAAAACTTTAGAATTAACGATCTTAATTTGGCAAAAGCTATAGCTTCCGAATATATCAGAATCAGTCCAACCAAAACAAAACTCTACCCCAATGCTGTTGAAGTAATCGCCAAATTGAGCAAAAAATATAAATTACACATTCTTACTAATGGATTTTCTGAAGTCCAATTTATCAAAGTAGAGAATTCCGGATTAGCACCGTATATTAGCACCATTATCACATCCGAAATGGCTGGAGCACAAAAACCAGATCCTAAAATATTTCAATACACATTAGAAAAAGCAGGAGCTAAAAAGGAAGAAACCCTGATGATAGGTGACGATTTGGAAGCCGATATTTTAGGAGCCAAAAATGTTGGTTTAGATCAAATCTATGTCAACTTTGAAAAAAAGCCACATACGGAAAAACCACTTCACGAAGTGAATAGCTTGCTTGAGATTCTAAAAATATTATAATTCTAACATTTTTTTCAATACTATTTCCACATATCCTAAAAAG
>Ga0164318_10006670_pt1 | contig 11172 bp, 9 predicted proteins | sample GuaBasSedimGuay9_FD_113734 | JGI IMG/M metagenome (GOLD analysis project Ga0164318, IMG submission 113734) | Subseafloor sediment microbial communities from Guaymas Basin, Gulf of California, Mexico - Guay9, Core 4571-4, 0-3 cm | ecosystem: Environmental > Aquatic > Marine > Hydrothermal vents >... | reverse complement strand
GTATCTTCTCAATAATCCGGGGCGTCCCGAACCGGTCTTGCTCTTTTCTAGCTGTGGCCGGTCTCCTGACCGAGCCACAGGCGGGCACGGTCGGGAAGCCTGCCCTGAGTCCGCGAAGGGACCGGCCCGAGCGTAACGACCACTAATTGTATCATAAAGCTTATATATCTACGAGGAGAATGTTTCATGGAAAAATCGCGTCCTGTTGTAGTGACCTTGGTAGCCATCCTCCAATTCATCCCCATTCTTCTACTTCCACCAGAATTGCTTCTATCTATCAACCCCGTGTTGTTTTTGATTCCTCTGGCCTTTTTTGTATTCCTTGGATGGGCCATGCTAACATTCAAGCGTTGGGCTTTGACGCTGTGCATCTTCGTGCATGGCTTCAACGTCTTGGTTCGATTCCTGATTCTGTTCCCCCAGGCATCCAATGGAGAAAGTATAAACTGGCCCTTTGTGATTACCAGTCTAGCCTCTATTCTGTTGTCCACTATTATTCTGTATGTAATAGATCGGCCTAAAATCCAGGTGGCCTTCAAGGCATAACTTGGAATTTTGTCGGCTGTGAGGTAGAGGCACTGCTACTCAGATTTTAAGGAGGTGATGATGCCTGTGAGGGAATGGGCACCCCGGTTATATCGTCGGCTAAAACGCTAGAGGAAAAGTGTTTCAGCCAATGCTGTTCTTAAATGTAAACAGGAGGAGTTGAAATGAAGGCCATGAGAATTTTGGGTATATTGCTGGTTATCTCTATGCTTTTCAGCATCGTGGCGGGCTGCACTAAAACCCCGGCAACTACGGAGGAAGGCCCTCTTAAGATCGCCATGTTAGCGGCAATGAGCGGTGACGTAAAGACTTTTGGTGAAGGCACCAAGCGCGGCATGGAGATGGCCGTTGCAGAGTGGAACGCCCGGGGCGGTGTGCTCGGTCGCCAGATTGAGATTGTCATAGGCGACACCAAGTGCGATGCCCAGGAGGCAACCAACGTCGCCAACAAGGTCATCACGCAGGACAAGGTACACTACATCGTCGGGGCCGTGTGCTCCAGTGCCTCAATCCCTATCTCGGAGATCGCCAACGCCGCCCACGTCGTGCAGATCAGCCCACCCTCGACCAACCCGCAGGTGACGATCAATGAGGATGGCTCCAACAAAGAGTACATCTTCCGCGCCTGCTTCCTCGACCCCTTTCAGGGCGAGGTGGATGCCTCCTTCGCGATGACAGAGTTGGGGGCGAAGAGTTCGGCGGTGCTCTACGACGTGGGCAATGACTACGTCAAGGGGCTGGCTGAGTACTACAAGAAATCCTTCGAGGAGTTGGGTGGAGAGGTCCCTGTCTTCGAGGCTTATGTTAAAGAAGACACCGACTTTGCGGCCTTGTTGACCAAGGTGGCCGAAGCCGATGTAGACGTGCTTTTCTTGCCTGACTACTACAACAAAGTCAATGTCATCGCCAAGCAAGCCAAGGATAAGGGCATCACAGCCATCATGCTCGGCGCCGACGGCTGGGATTCGCCCGATCTGGACCTGGCGGCAGTGGACGGCGCGTACTTCAGCAATCACTACTCGGTTTACGACCCCCGGCCCATCGTGCAGGACTTTACCGCGGCCTTTGAAGCCGAGTACGACATGGCGCCCGACTTTACGGCCGTTCTAGCCTACGACGCGACCAATGTCCTGTTGCAAGCCATTGAGAACGCCGGGGTGGATGACCCTGTTAAGGTCAAAGACGCGCTGGCAACCATCCAGTTCGAGGGCGTAGCCGGCGAGATCAGGTTTAACGAAGTCGGTGACCCAATCAAGAAAGCAGCCATCAGCCACATCACCGGCGGCAAGATTGAGTTCGTCAAGTTCGTGGCTCCGGCCGGCGCGCCGGCAGAGGGGGCAGGAGAAGGGACAGGAGTTCCGCCTGCTCCTGACTTCCCGGTCAAGATTGCCATGCTGTTCCCCATGACTGGAGACGTAAAGACCTTTGGTGAGTCCAGCGTGAATGCTCTGAAATTAGTGTTCGCAGAGGCAGAGGCTGCGGGATGGGAAATTGAGACCGTGCTTGGGGACTCCAAGTGCGATGCCCAGGAAGCGGCCAACGTTGGTAACAAGGCCATCACCCAGGACAAGGTGCATTACATCCTCGGAGCCGTGTGCTCCAGTGCCTCAATCCCCATCTCAGAGATCGCCAATGAGGCTCATGTCTTGCAGATCAGCCCCACCTCAACCAACCCACAGGTGACGATCAACGAGGATGGCTCCAACAAAGAGTACATCTTCCGCGCCTGCTTCCTCGACCCCTTCCAGGGTGAGGTCAATGCAGCTTTCGCCATCCGCGACCTGGGAGCCAAGAGGGCAGCAGTGCTCTACGACGTGGGCAACGACTACGTCAAAGGACTGGCCGAGTACTATAAGGCCTCCTTCGAGGAGTTGGGGGGCGAAGTGCCGGTCTTCGAGGCCTACACTAAAGAGGACACTGACTTCGCGGCCCTGCTGACCAAGGTAGCCGAGGCCGACGTAGATGTGCTTTTCCTGCCTGACTACTACAACAAGGTCAACGTCATCGCCAAGCAGGCCAAAGAGAAGGGCATCACAGCGATCATGCAGGGTGGTGACGGCTGGGATTCGCCCCTCCTGGACTTGGAGGCAGTAGACGGTGGCTATCACAGCAACCACTACTCGCCGGCTGACCCACGTCCTATCGTACAGAACTTCGTCGCCAATTACACAGCGGAGTACGGTGCAGCGCCGGATGCGCTGGCTGCGTTGGCCTACGACGCAGGCCGGGTGCTACTGCAGGCCATCTCCGAGGCCGGGGTAGATGATCCGGCCGTGGTGAAGGACGCGCTGCAGAACATCCGATACGAGGGTGTGGCTGGCGAGATCATCTACAACGAGGTCGGAGACCCGCAGAAGACAGCAGCCATCAACCACATCACTGGCGGCAAGGTGGAGTTTGTCAAGTTCGTAGCTCCTTAAGTCCACCGCAATATCGCGAGGAGGGAGCTGGCGCATCCCGCTCCCTCTTCGCTTTCACGGATACACAAAGTGGGGCAGCCTTTCCAGTCTGCTCTTGCGCGTGCCGCCCCCGGGAACGGGAGCGGAGAGCACTAGAAAATAGTTCTGTACTGAAAGTCAGGCTAAAAAGCCTGCTCCCCCAGTAAGAGGAGAGTATAACATGAAAGATAACTTTACTAAGGTACTTCTCAAAGCACTTAGTTGGGGCGTACTCGTATTTATCGGCGGAGTAATCATCTCGATTGTCAGTGGCTGGATTGCCCAAAATCCGACCACCTTCGCTCAACAGGTTCTCAATGGGTTTCAATTGGGCTTCGTATACGCCATGATTGCCGTGGGTTATACGTTGATCTATGGCGTGATGAAGTTGATCAACTTTGCTTACGGGGACCTCTTCATGGTTGGGGCGTTTATATCCTTCTACAGCATCACCAACTATGGCCTTTCTTTCATACCGGCCCTGCTGTTGGCGACGGTGGGCTGCGTTTTCCTGATGGTGATCATCGACCGCGTGGCTTATAAACCTCTGCGCGAATCTCCTCGTATCGCGGCCTTAATCACTGCTCTGGGCATGTCCCTTTTCCTGGAGTACTTCACTGCTCTCAAATTCGTCTTTAGCCCTGACTACATCTCTTTCATACGCCCATTCAAATTGGTAACCTGGGATGTGGGAGGGATAAAAGTCACCAACATCCAGTTGATCATCGCTGGCGTCTCAATCATATATTTTCTCGGAGTACAGTATATCGTAAAGCGCACTAAATTTGGCAAGGCCATGCGCGCCAGTGCATTTGACAAGTCCACCGCCCGATTAATGGGCATCAACGTCAACGCCGTCCTGACCGTCACATTTGCTCTGACTGGAGCGCTGGCGGGGACCGCATCCATGTTATATGCCACCGCTTATCCCCAAATTTTCACCTTTATGGGTATCCAGCCTGGTCTGAAAGCATTCGTGGCGGCAGTCATCGGCGGCATCGGCAGCATTCCAGGGGCTTTTGTAGGCTCGCTGATCATGGGGTTCGTCGAGGCTATGACGGTGGGTTACATGCCTCTAGGCTCTACTCTCAAAGATGGCATCGCCTTCATATTGCTAATCGCTATACTTCTCATCAAACCCACCGGCATCTTCGGCGATCCGTTTGAAGAGACGAAGTGATAAAGGGGATACAATGAAGACTCGCTCATTACCTACCTGGTTGACGGCAGGATTGTTCTTTCTAATCATCGGCATTGGGGCTCAAGTTGTTTTTAGTCAAGGGTGGCTCAGTGGCTATTGGCAGCAGGTTCTCATGCTGGGGACGCTTATGGCGATCTCGGCTCTGGGCTTGAACCTGAAGTACGGATATACCGGGTTGTTCGCTCTGGGTCAGGCAGCCTTCTACGGCATTGGCGCTTATTCTTCTGCCCTGATCACCAAGGATTGGGCCTCGGGATGGAGTGGAAATCCGGCCGGAGGACTGGCCGGTGTCTTGGCCCTCGAAGTAGGATTCATTCTGGCTGTGATTGCAATCTCCTATCTCAAAATAGGGTCCCTGCGCCATCGCCTACGAGAGGGGCTCTCCAAATGGCTGACAGACTTCGAGGCCTCGGTGCTGGCAACAACGGTCACGTTGGTAACAGGAGTGCTGATTATCGTCGTCATCGGTGGGGGAAGCGGCTGGTTGGTACGACAGGCAGTGTTGTCCATCGTGCCTCCGGTGCTGGGAGCACTGCCCCCGGCCATATCACAGCAGGTGATCTTTGCCCTGGCCCTCTTGGCCGGAGCTGTATTGGCCGGGCTGGCGGGCTTCCTTATCGGCTTGCCGCTTCTCAACCTGACCTACGACTACTTGTGTATCTCCACACTGGGCTTCGGGATCATTATGTATGTATTTTTTAACAATGCGGACAAACTGATTCCCACCCTGAAAGGGGCGCGGGGTATGGTTGGCATTCCCAATCTGACTACCTGGCCCTGGGTATTCATCTGCGCAGTGGTAGCACTCGTGGTCATGCGCAACTTCATCTACTCGAGCACCGGGCGGGCCATACTTGCGCTTAGAGATGATCCCATCGCAGCGGAAACAATGGGCATCAATACTTCCAAGCTCAAAATATTGGCCTACGCCTTGGGTTGTGCGTATGCTGGTTTGGCCGGTGGCTTGTACGCCCATCTGTATAGTTTCTTACATCCTTCAAACTTCACCTGGCTCAAATCAATAGACCCATTCGTGATGGTGGTCTTTGGTGGAGTAGGGAGCATGACCGGTACGATTCTGGGAGCCTACGTCTTCGAAATTCTACTCGAAGGACTACGCGTCTTGCCGGCTGCACTCGTGGATTGGCGCTACGTCCTTTATGCCCTGATTGTGCTGGTTGTGATGTTGTTCCGGCCCCAGGGCATTATGGGTACTAAGGAATGGGGCTTTCTAAAACTCCCCCGGATAGCCAATAGAAAACACCAGCAGGAAGTACCCGCTGAAGCTACGCCGATTGAGGCGCAGGCTGTAGAGAATCAGGAAAGTTAGCGAGATGGAGCAGACAATGATACACTCAGATATTCACAACCCTGATCCGGGAACCGACTCGACCATTCTAAAGATTGACGGCTTGACCAAATTCTTCGGTGGGTTGCGTGCGGTCCACAATTTTGACGTCGAAATCAAGAAAGGGGAACTTGTCGGACTCATCGGACCTAACGGCGCCGGCAAGACCACCATCTTCAATATGATCACCGGCATCTATCCAGTCAGCGCAGGCAGCATTGTATTCAAGGGGCAGGAAATTACGAACCGGCCGGCCCACGAGATAACGCAACTGGGCATCGGCCGTACCTTTCAGAGAATCCGCATTTTCCCCAACCTGACGGTCCTGGACAACGTCCGCGTCGCTTACCATTCCCATGCAGCTTATAATCTGTTCGATGGTGTCCTGCGCTCACGCCATTTCAGTCAGGGTGAGCAAGAGATGACAGAGACAGCACAGGAATTCCTGGCCGTGTTTGGGATGGAGGATCTTCAGGAGACGCTGGCCTCGAATCTGCCTTATGGCGCGCAGCGACGATTGGAGATCGCCCGCGCATTGGCCACGGCGCCAGAGCTGCTCTTGCTGGACGAGCCGGCAGCGGGAATGAATCCTCATGAAATCATAGAATTGATGGACTTGATTCACTTCATCCGCGACCGCTTCCACTTGACAGTCTTTCTCATCGAGCACCAGATGCGCGTGGTGATGGGCATCTGTGAATGGATGACAGTTCTTGACTTCGGGGAGATACTCACACGTGGAACACCGCAGGAAATCCAAAATAATCCCAAGGTGATTGAAGCCTACCTGGGCAGTCAGGCGATAAGGACGGTGGCATAATGTTACTGGAAGTCAAAGACCTGCAAGTATACTATGGAGCCATCAACGCACTCCAAGGCATATCCTTCCACGTGGAGAAGGGCGAGATTGTCACCCTCATTGGGGCGAATGGCGCCGGCAAGTCCACCACGCTGAACACTATCTCGGGCTTGGTTCGAGCGCGCTTCGGGAGCATCCGGTTCAAAGGACAAGACATTACCGTCACACCCCCTTATAACATTGTCTCTATGGGAGTCGTCCAGGTGCCGGAGGGACGCAAGATCTTTGCTCCTCTGACCGTGCAGGAGAACCTGGAGATGGGAGCGTACTTGCGCAAGGGCCAGGCCGACATTAAGCAAAGCCTGGAACGAGAATTCAAAAGGTTCCCCCGTCTCAAGGAACGACGCAATCAGTACGGCGGCACCCTATCGGGTGGCGAACAGCAAATGCTGGCCATAGGACGGGGATTGATGTCCCGTCCCGAGTTGCTGCTACTCGACGAGCCTTCGATGGGGCTGGCGCCCGTGTTAGTTGATGAGATTTTCGACATCATCCAGGAAATCAATGCACAAGGTGTCAGTATCTTGCTAGTGGAGCAGAACGCACAGATGGCTCTCTCCATTGCCAACCGCGCCTACGTGATGGAGACAGGGCGCATCGTGCTTGAAGGCCCCGCCCAAGAGGTAGCCAACAATCCAGATGTGAAGGTAGCCTACCTCGGTGGGTGAGCATACGCACAGTTGGGGATTAAGGCCTCCGAGGTCTCCGGCAAGAGCTTCGTAATTAAGCGAAAAACTGTCGTGCAAAAATCCTGTAAGGCCTCGGAGGTCTGGACGTCGCCTACCTGAACCGTATTGACCTTAATCCTGAAACGCACCCACCCTAAAAGTCAGGTTGACAACGTGGGGGTTTACGTTACAATAATGTTGGCTCTTTAGGATTTCGCATGGTTGAGCCAAAATCAACCGCGAATAGCGCGAATTCACGCGAAAAAATAAAAAAAATCAGTGCAATCTGTGCGTAGTGTGAGCAGGCAGTGCCCACTAATCCGTGGTGAAAAATTCACTTCTCGGTGAATCCACCAGGCAAAGTCCCAGAGACCCATAATATTGGTTGTGTTGATGGGCCGCACACAAATGCGGCCCATTTAATTGAAACGCCAGTACAAAGAAAACCCGCGCCAAATGGGAAAGGATTTTGGCAAACGGAGGAAAAAAATCATGGAACAATTGAAATTACAGGCTATGCCACGAACCGCCATCGGCAAACAGGTCAAGCAGCTACGTCGTGAAGGATTGCTCCCCGGGATTATCTACGGGCATAGCATTGAGCCACTGGCCGTGCAGTTTGATGCACGTGAGGCGCGGAGCATCGCTGACCAGGCCGGGAGCAGCAGCCTGATCAACGTCTACATCGCCGGCACCCCCACACCTTACAGTGTTATTATCCGCGACGTCCAATGGGATTACCTGAAGCGCACGCTGATCCACCTGGACTTACAGGCCCTCAGCATGACGGAAAAGGTGCGCATCCCGATCTCTATCAACCTGGTGGGAACCGCCGCCGCTGTGGAAGAATTGGGGGGCGTGTTGCTCCACCTGGTCAACGAAGTAGATGTAGAGTGTCTCCCTTCCGCCCTGGTTCCCGCGATTGACGTGGACATCTCCAACCTGACCCAGATCGGCGATTCCATCAGCGTGAAGGACCTCGTCGTGCCGGAAGGTATTGAGATCCTCACCGATGCGGAAGAAACCGTAGTGCAGATCAGCGCCGTCGTCGAAGAAGCTGAGGAGAAAGAAGAATTCGCAGTCGAGGCAGAAGCCGGCGATGTCGAGGTCATTGGCGAAGAAGAGGAAGCAGAAGCAGAAGAATAAACTCCCCCTTGAGATCTCAGTATCTCAGGCAAAGCACAGGCGAACCATTAAGGTTCGCCTGTTTTGCGTTTATACATCCCTTCGAAATGCGCAACGGGCCGGAACAGTGATCCCGGCCCGTTGCTGTATCTCGGTCAAAGAGATCAACTCTCTTCTTTATCGGCCTTGGCTTGCACGATAACTTGCTGCGCCAATTGCGTGGGCAAAATGGCGTAATGGGAGAACTCCATCGCATAGACGCCCCGCCCCTGGGTGATGGCTCGCAGATTGGTCGCGTACTGTTGCATCTCGGCCAACGGAGCCTGCGCGATCACCACGGCTTTGTGCCCCCGCTGTTCCATACCCTGCACGCGGGCGCGGCGCGTGTTGAGATCGGACATCACATCGCCGGTATACTCCTCCGGCACCGTGATGGAGAAGAGGTAGATAGGCTCTAACAGCACGGGCCGGGCTTCCCGGAATGCCTGCTTGAAGGCCTCACGGCCGGCGATCTGGAATGCGATATCCTTGGAATCCACTGGGTGCTCCTTGCCGTCATAGACGGCAACCAACACATCCACGATGGGATAACCGGCGAGCACCCCTTCCTTCAGCACTGCTTTCACACCTTTCTCAATGGAAGGTTTGAAAGAAGTGGAAATACGCCCGCCGACAACTTCCCAAACATATTCAAAGCCACTGTCACGTTCTCGAGGCTCCAGGCGCATGTGGACCTCGGCGAATTGCCCCGCGCCGCCGCTCTGCTTCTTATGCCGGTACCGCGTAGAAGCAGACGTGACAATGGTCTCTTTGTAGGGAACTTTGGGTAAACGGATTTCCAGATTCACCCCAAACCGTCCCTGGATCCGCCGGACGGCGGTCTCAACATGGGCATCTCCCATGCCGGAGAGGATGGCCTCGTGGGTGACGTGGTCATGTCCCCAATGCAGCGAGGGATCTTCCTCGCAGATACGGCTCAGTGTAGACCCCATCTTCGCGGTGTCCGCCTTGGTCTTAGGGTAAACCGCCACGCTGTACAGGGGGTTCGGGAAAACCGGGCCACGCAACGTCAGTGGCTTATCCTTACTGCAGAGAGTATCTCCGGTGAGAGTCTCTCCCAGCTTAGCGACGCCCCCAATGTCGCCGGCATGTAGCCGTTCTACCGCGAGCTGCTCCTTGCCGCGCATCACGAAGAGCTGCCCCAGTCGCTCATGGTCCTCGACGCGGGTGTTATACACGGTTATCCCAGACGCGGCGATGCCGCCGTAGACGCGGAAATAGGTCAGCTTCCCCACGTAGGGATCCGCGGTCGTCTTGAAAACCAGCAGGGCTAAAGGTGAAAGGTCGCTAACCTCGAGCTCCTCCGCGCCCTGGGGGGTCTCGGCCTTGAAGGGGCCGCGATCAACCGGCGTGGGAGCCAGCTTCACCAACATCTCCAGCACCTGCGCTGCCCCCACCATACTCCCCCCGGAGGCCACCAGCACCGGCACCACGGAGCCACTGACAATGGCTTTGCGTAGCCCGGCAACGATCTCCTCAGGAGTCAGTTCCTCGTCCTCGAAGTATTTTTCGAGCAGGGCATCATCGCCCTCAGCCGCAGACTCCACCAGCTCCGTATGTAGTTCCTCGACCCGGTCGACCATGTCTGCCGGAATGTCGGCGGCCTGGCCCTCTGTGCCGAGATAAGCCTGCTTCTCAAGAAGATTCACCACACCCCGGAAGTCGGCTGCCTCCCCGATGGGCAACATAAGGGGCAGAAACCTGGCATCAAAAGTTTCGTTCAGAGAAGCGAGTGCGCGTTCAAAGTCGGCGTTGTCACGGTCCATCTTGTTGATCAGCGCCATGCGTGGCTGATCCTCGCTATCAGCATACCCCCAGGTCAACTCCGTCCCTACCTCCACGCCCGCTGCCGCATCCAGCACCACCAGAGAAAGATCGGACACACGCAACGCACTCTTGACCTCTCCCACAAAGTCGGTGTAGCCGGGAGTATCCAGGAAATTAAGCTTGTAGCCCTGCCACTCGACGGGCGCAAGCACGGTGCTGAGAGAGATATGGCGACGGATCTCCTCTTCGTCGAAATCCGTGACTGTGGAACCTTCCTCAATCGTTCCGCGACGGGTTAGGGCCTTGCTCAAGAACAGCAACGTCTCCACAAGCGTCGTCTTGCCGGAGCTTCCATGGCCAATAAGTGCGATGTTTCTCAACTGTAGGGTGGTATACTCTTTCATCAAATTTCTCCTCTAAATATGGTGGCTCTTTAGGATTTCGCATGGTTGAGCCAAAATCAACCGCGAATCCTTCGGAGACTCAGGACAGGTAGCGTGAATTCACGCGAAAAAATAAAAAAATCAGTGCAATCTGTGCGTAGTGTGGGCAGGCAGTGCCCACTAATCCATGGTGAAAAATTCACCTCTTGGTGAATCCACCATGCAAAGTCCCAGAGACCCAATATGGTGGCCTGACACACAAAGACGGCCCCCGGGCCGTCGCAGCTGCGCTGATACAGACACTTATTTTAAACGAAATCAACGGAAAGTCAAAAAGAAAGAGCGGGATTCATCCGCCGCCGTAGTTAGTTTTCTGATCAAACCATAAGAGACATAAGAGATAAGATAATCGTAAGGAAAACGTATGATTCCCGTCAAGCAAAGACGGCACAATTGAGGTATAGTAAGAGCGTAAGTAGGTTCGGGGCCGCAGAAAATTCTCCTCCTTCTGTTGAAACCGGGGGCTTTGGGACAAGCCCCCGGTTTTGCGTGTTAGCTTCCCGCCGGTGAGTTGGCTCAAAGATAACCCGTGCCTTATCGTTGAAGAAATCAAATTATCCTACTGAATAATTTTGGTATCATCTCAATAATCCGGGGTAATTTTTACCACAGAGACACAGAGAGCACAGACCGTAGGTGTGGGCAGGTAGTGCCCACAGTTTTCTTATTTTTTCTCCGCCATCGGTCATAAGACCTTATGGTCGTTGATGTTCTCTG
>Ga0164318_10006669_pt1 | contig 11173 bp, 10 predicted proteins | sample GuaBasSedimGuay9_FD_113734 | JGI IMG/M metagenome (GOLD analysis project Ga0164318, IMG submission 113734) | Subseafloor sediment microbial communities from Guaymas Basin, Gulf of California, Mexico - Guay9, Core 4571-4, 0-3 cm | ecosystem: Environmental > Aquatic > Marine > Hydrothermal vents... | reverse complement strand
GATAACTCTTAAAGTATTCCATGTAAACCGAAATTCAGACCATACCCAAAAAGAAAAAAAAACAAATGAAAAGGTGACATTTCTAAAAAACGTAAAAGGTGACATTTCTATAAACTTGACACACAAAAAAAATGAAAATTGACAAATTTAAACGAAATTGCTATAATACATAAAGTATTACACTTTTGTATTGAATGTGAAGTGGGCTAAAAGCCCATTTTTTATTTGTGCAACAATGAAAACTAATAATTAAACTTTCGATTAACGAAAAAAATAATTACAAAAATATGAAAAATGAATTATTGACAATGATAGAGTTGTTAGAGAAGGACAGAAGCCTTGACAAGGGAACTGTTGTATCAGTTGTTGAACAGGCAATTGAAACCGCCGCACGAAGAATCGATAATATTCCTCCGGGAGTGCGTGTACAAGTTGATACTGAAAACGGGAGCATAAAAGCTTATAGCGATGTGCTTGTAATTCCGGATGACGAAGAAATATCTGAAGAAGATAAATCTGAAGAATCAGAAGTTGATTTAGAACTTACAATTCCATCATGGCATTTATCTAAAGTATTGAAATATGTTCCTACAGCCGAGGCGGGACAGGTAATACGAATCCCACTGGATATTGACTCATTCGGAAGAATTTCAGCACAGACAGCCAAGCAGGTTATACTTCAACGGTTGCGCGACGCAGAACGTGAGAAGATACTTAATGAATATTCAAATAAAATTGGAGATTTAATAAATGGAATGGTATCGCGCCACGAGCGCGGGAATTTAGTTGTAGATATTGAACGAACAGAGGCATTACTTCCCCGAGCCGAGCAATCCCCTTCCGAAAGATATAAGCCCGGTGACAGACTTCGCGCGGTAGTAATTGATGTCCGCGATACTGAAGAAGAGCATATCCCGCGAGTAATTTTATCTCGAGCTACTACAGGATTAGTTCGCCGTTTATTTGAAATTGAGGTGCCTGAAATATATGATGGTTTTGTAGAAATCAAAAACATCGCGCGGGAAGCGGGTTATCGAACAAAAGTATCCGTTGTTTCACATGACACTAAAATAGATTCCGTTGGCGCTTGTGTTGGAATTCGCGGCTCTCGAGTCAGAAACATTGTTCAGGAATTAAATGGTGAGAGAATTGATATTGTAAGATGGAGCGATAGTGTTGAAGAGTATGTCACCAACGCGCTCAGTCCGGTTGAATTGGTTCAGGTGTTTGCAGATCCGGAAACTGAAAGAATACTTGTTGTTGTACCTGACGATCAAATTTCTCTTGCGATAGGAAAATCCGGTCAGAATATTAGATTGACAAGCAAGCTTTTAGGTTGGAAAGTAGATGTGGTTAAAGAAACTGAAGCCAACAGGGTCGCATCAGAGCATGGAGTAGATATTACAACCAAAGAGAAATCGGAATCGATTTTCGAATCAACAAGTAATTCAGTTTCAAAACCATCTTTAACATTAAAAGAAGGCGGATCGATTTTCGCAAGTGATGATGAATTTGAAGCTGTAAAAGCAGCAAGCAAATCAAAGCGGCTTATTGAAGTTTCATGGTTAACAGCCAACCAGATTGAGGCGTTTGAAAGTATTGGAATCAAGACGGTAAATGATATTCTCACTTCAGAAAAAGAAACATTATTAGCAGTTCCCGGTATTGGTGAAAAAACGCTTGAAAAGATTCTAACATCAGCAAAAGCGGACGAATAATTCCAATTCGGCAATGAAAGCATTATTTTCGTATAGGAACATAAATAGATTTTAATTATCAAATTTACCCAGGCAAAATTCTATGCATTTATTTGAATTAGCAGAACAATTAAAAATCAGCAAATCTGACCTTAAGAAATTCTTAAAGGAAAAAGGTTACATTTATAAAAGTGATATGGCCTCTGTGGCTCTTGCAGGAGAAACAGCTGCACTGAAAGAATTACCACCCATTATCGAGGCAAAAAAAGCTGAGAAAGCAAAAAAAGCTGCTGCCAAACGAGAAGAACAAAAGAAAAAGAAAGCAGCTGAAAAGAAAAAGAAAGCAGCCGAAAAGAAAAAAATAGATGCAATAAGAAAGAAAAAGGAAAAAGAAAATAAAAAAAATGATCAGGCTCGCAAATTAGCGGAAAAAGAAGCTGCCAAAATTAAAAATGAAGAAGAGAAAGCACGGAAACTTGCGGAAAAAGAAGCTGCTAAAATAAAGAAAAAAGAAGAAGAGAAAGCACGTATACTTGCTGAAAAAGAAGCTGCTAAGAAAAAAATTACAGAGCAAAAAGCAAAAGAACTTGCCAAGAAAAAAGCTGATAAGAAAAAACAGGAAGACCGCGCGAAAGAATTAGCCGAGAAACAAATTGCGCGTACAAAGAAAAAAGAAGAGAAAGAAAAGGAAGTTGAAAATAGAGCTCATAAAAAAAATACAAAATTAGGAAAAACTTCTGTTCCACATAAAAAAAACGATGTAGCTAAACCGGCAAAGAAAATTGAAAAAGTTCCTCTTAACCGTATAAACAAAAACGGCCCCGGAGCCAAAGATATTCTCACATCATTTGAACAAGCGAGAAAAACAACATTAACGAAACGCAGTCGTCCCAAAACACACTATGCGGGTGTGAAGAACACCGAAGCAAAGATTAATCAGCCCAGAACATCTGAATTTGCATCAAAGCGTCAGCAAATGCGCGGCACTGAAGGATCTCAAATCAAAAGAGGCGGCCCTGCACGGCCGTTCAAAAGGCATAAGTCTCATAAGAGCACCAGCGAGAAACCATTACAGCAAAAGAGTACTATTAATGTACAAATTCCAATTAGTGTTCGTGATTTTTCTCAGGCAACCGGAATTAAAGTTGGCGATATTATAGGGTTCTTAATGAAATCTGGAATAATGGCTTCAATTAATCAGGTGATTGGCGAGGAAACCGTAATTGATATTGCAGAAAAATTTAATTTGGATATTGCTACAAGCAAAGAAACTAATCTTGAGCAATTTGCCTTTGCGAACAACAAAATAACTGAAAATTCAAATTTGGAATATACGATGCGGATGCCGATAGTAACATTTATGGGGCATGTAGATCACGGAAAGACATCTCTTCTTGATGCCATAAGGCAAACCGATATTGTTTCCGGTGAATCCGGAGGAATTACACAGCATATCGGCGCATCAGAAGTCCCCTTTAATAACGGCTGGATAACTTTTATTGACACACCTGGTCACGAAGCCTTCACATCTATGCGCGCTCGCGGGGCTAATGTTACGGACATTGCTGTTCTCGTTGTTGCCGCGGATGACGGGCTCATGCCTCAATCTCTTGAAGCGATTGATCATGCTCGGGCTGCGAATGTACCGATAATAGTAGCAGTTAATAAGATTGATCTTGCCGGAGCAAACCCTGACCGTGTTCTTCGTCAGCTTGCCGAAAGGAATCTCACACCTGAAGATTGGGGTGGTGAAACTATTTGTTGTAATGTTTCGGCAATAACCAAAGAAGGACTTGATAATTTGCTGGAAATGATAAGTCTTCAAGCAGAAATACTTGAACTTAAAGCTCAGGAAGCCGCTCTTGCAGAAGGTGTGGTAATCGAAGCTGATGTCGATCCCGGGCAGGGAGCTACTGTCACTGTGCTTGTTGAAAACGGGACTTTAAAGAAGGGTGATCCAATTGTTTGTGATGCATATTACGCGAAAGCCAGAGCGTTAATTAACACAAAAGGAGAGCTGGTGGATGAAGCCGGTCCAAGCCGCGCGGTACAGGTTCTTGGTTTTAGCCAAGTGCCTACTCCGGGAACAAAATTCCGTGTAGCAACGAACGAAAAGCACGCTAAAGAATTAGTAGAAAAAAGACAAATTGAACAGAAACAAAAAGAGCATGCCGAAGCTAAAAAGATTTCTCTTGAAAATTTTTATCGTAGAATGTCTCAGGAAGATATAAAAGAATTATCTATGATTATTAAAGCAGATACTCAAGGAACTACCGAGGCCGTACGCAGCGCGATTGAGCGCCTTTCAACCAATAAAGTTAAAGTGTCAATCATCTCATGCAGTGTAAGCGATGTAAATGATAACGATGTTATGCTTGCTGCAGCGAGCCAGGCTGTAATACTCGCATTTAAAGTCGGAGCATCTGCATCCGCACAATCACTTGCCGCAGGCGAGGGAGTTGAAATCAAGAAATACGATGTGATTTATCACGCGACAGATGAAATCAAACTTGCGCTGCTTGGTCTGTTAGAGCCGGTTTACAAAGAAATCACTACCGGAACAGCTGAAATTCGTCAGGTGTTTAAACTTTCATCAGGAATTGTTGCGGGATGTTACATTACAAGCGGAGTGATTGAAAGATCGAACAAAGCCAAATTATATCGCGCAGATGGTGAATTAATATTTGAAGGAGATATTCAATCTCTTAAACATTTAAAAGACGAAGTTAAAGATGTTCGCGCGGGAATGGAATGCGGAATTATTCTTAAAAACTGCACTGATTACCGCGAAGGTGACAGAATAGAAACATATAAATTAGAGCAGCAAACTCCACAATTATAAACATACCTAATTCATAAAATGGCTGTTGAACGAACAAACAGATTGAATGAGCTGGTCAAACGCGCGCTAAGTAAAATTATTCAAAAAGAATTTCTGCCTGAAAAATATGGTTGGATTACTCTTTCCAGAGTTATTGTTAGTGGTGATATCCAGCATGCCCGTGTCTTTCTTACCGTGATGGGCTGCAATGAAAAACTCACATTAGAAAAATTGAAAATACGTCAGCCTCACATCAGACATTTGCTTGCTAATTCTGTGAGACTTCGTTTCACACCTGAACTCATTTTTGAGATTGACGAAGATTTAAAAAAAGCGTTAAAAGTTGATAAGTTGATTGATAATGTCACGACTGAAACACGTAATAATGATGCTGAATGAAAGATATAGGAATACATAAAACTATTCAAATAATTGCTCGCGCAAATAATATTCTGATTCTGGGACACGTCAATCCGGATGGCGATTGTATTGGCTCAATGACAGCTCTATCACTTGGCTTGAAGTCCATCGGAAAAGAAGTCGCTGTGTGGTCTGGCGAACCGCTTCCATTAAAGTATCGATTTATGAAAATTAATTTTAGTGAAGCTTGTCAGGAAAGTTTAAATGATTTTGATGTGATAATTGTAGTCGATACAGCCGTTGAAACAAGGATTGGAGCAAAGTTGAATTTAACTGATATTAAAATTCCGGTACTGGCAATAGATCATCACATTGCTTCAGAAAATCATTTTACATATATTCACGCTGATCAATCTCAATCAGCAACCGGCTGTATTATTTTTGACATATTAAAATCTCTGAACGTGAAAATTACTAAATCTATTGCCGAAGCGATATACACGGCAATAATAACTGACACGGGTTGCTTTTCATATTCAAATACTAATTACCGTACATTTGAAATAACACTTGAATTATTAAAATCAGGAATTAATACCTCCGAAATTACTTCCATAATCTATGATTCACACTCTCCGGAATATATCAGAATTCTTGGTGCTTCACTAAAAACGCTTGCGTTAATTTCCGATGGTGTTGCGGCGATAATGTACGTTTCATCGGAAATGATACAAAAGGAAGGACTCAAAAGTTTCGATACTGAAGATTTTGTTAATTATCCAAGATCAATTATGAGTGTGAAAGTTGCGTGTATGATTACTGAATCGCCTGATTCAGATATTCTGCGCGTAAGTTTCAGATCGAAAACAGATGATTATGACGTCAGTAAACTCGCAAAACTTTTCAACGGCGGAGGGCATAAATGCGCTGCAGGAGCAAAAATCAAGAAACCATTGGCTGAATTCATCCCGAAATTAAAGAAAACAATTGAAGATTTTCTTAAAAAAGAAAATAATAAATCTTAAAATAAATCTAACTAATTAATAAAATATGGAAAACGTAATTATAATCGGTTCCGGACCTGCCGGGTTAACCGCGGCAATTTATTCAGCTCGTGCCTCGCTTGCCCCTATTGTTTTTGAAGGAGCGGCTCCTGGCGGACAATTAATTGTTTCTAACGAAGTCGAAAATTTTCCCGGCATTCCTGAAATAATTCACGGCGCCGTTCTTATGCAGAATATTAAACAGCAAGCAGAAAAATTTGGAACAAGATTTAAAACTGAAGATGTTCAGAAAATTGAAAAAAAAGATGGGTGGTTTGAAATTACCGCACCTTCAGGAATAGTTAAAACAAAAACTGTAATCGCTGCTACAGGGGCAACGGCACGAAGACTAAATATCCCAACCGAAGACAAATTTTACGGACGGGGCGTATCCGGTTGCGCAACATGTGACGGAGCATTTTTCAGAGATAAAAATGTTATTGTAGTCGGTGGTGGAAACACAGCAATGGAAGATGCTTATTTTCTCACTAGATTCGCTAAAAAAGTTACTATCGTTCACAGAAGAGATTATCTCCGTGCCGCTCCTGCAGAAGTAGAAAAAGTTAAGAATCACCCTAAAGTTAAATGGCTGATACCTTATGTAATACAAGAAATACTTGGAGAAAATACCGTTACCGGCGTAATATTAAAAAATAACATTACCGGCGAACCAATGCAGATTGCCTGCGACGGAATATTTGTCGCTATCGGTCACGATCCGCAAACTTCACTTTTTGAAAAGCTGGTTGAATTGGATAATGAGCGTTTTATTATTACCAAAAATAAAACCACGAAAACAAAAACACCGGGACTTTTCGCTGCCGGAGATGTTATGGATCCTGTTTACAAACAGGCAGTAACTGCTGCCGGGGCGGGTTGCAAAGCCGCGCTCGATGCTCAAAAATATATTGAAGAGACCTTGTAATTGATTAACCGGTTATTAATAATTATTAACCGAATATGTCAACCTTTGAACCTCCACGACAATGATTGAATTAAAAAAAATCACAGATTATCTCGATGACTTCTTAAATATTAAAAGCTTTAGAGATTACAGCCAGAACGGCCTGCAAGTCTCCGGAAAAAAATATGTGAAAAGGATTGCCGGCCTGGTTGACGCATCGCTTGACGGTTTCATTGCCGCTGCTGATTCAAAAGCGGATATGATTATTGTACATCACGGACTTTTATGGGGAAAACCGATTTTGTTAACAGGAATTTTTTACGAAAGAGTTAAAACTCTTATCAATGATAACATCTCCCTTTACGCGGCTCACCTCCCCCTGGACGCGCACACCGAATTTGGCAATAACGCTCAGCTTGCCCATTTACTGAACGCGGAAATTATTGACTGGTTTGCTGAATACGGCGGTAAACCAATTGGCTGTATTGCAAAATTCCCTGAAAAACGGCTGTTAACTGATGTTATTGATGAACTTGATAATACGATAAACACGCAAAGCCGTGTCTTCGATTTCGGCAGCGAGGAAATACAAACCGTTGGTATCGTCAGTGGAGCTGCTTGTGATGCCTTACCGGAAGCCGTAATGAAAGAAGTTGATTTATTTATCACAGGCGAACCGAGATTATCAGCCTATCACGAAGCACGTGAATTCAATATTAATGTAGCTTTTGCCGGTCACTATTCAACTGAATGTGTTGGCGTGCAGGCGCTTATAAATCACCTTCCGACATTATTTGATGTTGAGTCATTATTTATAGATGTGCCATGCGAAATTTAAAAAACATCTCTGAAACAGCAAGCGAAATTAACATAGAAAAAATTGAATCGCCACCTGTCTTTTTATATGGTGCCCATATATTTCTAAGTCGATTTCTTTATTTTATCATTGCCGGTTTGCTGCCGGTTATCGTTCTCATTTTAACCTCAGTCAGTGAATTTTCAATTAAAAATTCCGGCGTTGTATCATGGATGTATGATAGTAAAGCTTATTCATTCTTTCAATTCTTAATTTATGTTATTCGTTTTATTTCTTTCGGCGCAATGCTTGCCGCGTGGAGTTGGCTCGCAGGAGATATAATGTTCCGGGATGCCGAATCCGCTGTCCCTTCGCTTTCCGATGCTATTAACACGGCTTGGAAAAGCGCTATAAGAACATCATTTTCTACTTTTTTCACATGGATGCTCATTACAATTTACGCTCAATTCACTTTGATTTTATGCAAAGCAGTTTGGATAATATTTCTTCCTACCGGATATATCGCGGCTTCAATAGCTCTTATTTTATCTGCTTCATGGGCGGTTTTGCCTATCGCGGCATTAATGGGAAAGTTTATTTTTGCTATTCCACTTGTCGTATTTGAAGAAATGCCTTCAATGGCAGCTATTTCATTTTCATCGAAACTTGTGCCGTTTAAATACGCAATATGGAAATGGCCTGTTATTTTGTTTTGCGGATTTCTTTTGTTTATTACTATTGTTATTCCATCATGGACTTATATTGATTCTTTTGTCAATCTTATTACAACTTCCAATCCTTTGCCAATCTATAATCTAAAAATTCAAATTGCCGGAGCAGTGTGGATGTTGATTATGGGTCCGCTTGCTATTTCCGTATTAACAGCTTTTTATTTTATTAACAGTCCACGATACTGGCATGAAAATATTCCGCTAACTGAAGCTCAAATTCAAACAGAAAACTAAATACATAAAAATGACTGAATTAAAAAAAAGAATTCTTACAGGTGACCGGCCAACAGGAAAATTGCACCTTGGACATTATGTTGGTTCGCTGCAAACACGCGCGAAATTACAAAATGAATTTGATACTATTCTTATTATCGCCGATTTACACATGCTTACAACAAAACCCAATCGCGATGATGTAGATAAAATAAGCGCGAATGTTCGAGGAATGGTGCTCGATTATCTCGCCGCGGGAATTAATCCTGAAAAAGTTACAATTTATCTTCAATCAATGATTCCTGAAATTTATGAATTGAATCTAATACTCGAAAATCTTGTTACTGTTAACAGATTGAGCCGACTACCCTCTCTTAAAGAAATGGCGCGAGCGGCACATATTGATGACGAAGAAATGCCGTTTGGATTGCTCGGCTATCCGGTTCTTCAAGCTGCCGACATACTTTTACCGCGGGCAAATCTTGTTCCGGTCGGCAAAGATAATATTTGTCACGTTGAAATAACGCGGGAAATCGCAAGAAGATTTAATAATCTTTACGGTGATGTTTTTCCCATTCCGGAACACATGGTTGGTAACGTGCCCACACTTGTCGGCACAGATAACAAGGCAAAAATGTCAAAAAGTCTCGGCAATTGTATTTTCCTTTCAGATGACGAAATTAAAGTAAATAAAAAAGTTCGGGGAATGTATACCGATCCCAAACGCGTTCGCGCGGATATTCCCGGTACAGTTGAAGGAAATCCCGTTTTCATTTATCATGACGCCTTTAATAACAACAAAGAAGAAGTGAATGACCTGAAAACACGTTACCAAACCGGAAAAGTAGGCGATGGTGAAGTTAAAGATAAACTTGCTAAGGCTATCAACAAATTCCTCGCTCCCATGCGTGATCGTTACGCGAAATACGAATCCGAAAAAGGATTGGTTGAAAGTATCGTGTTGGACGGAACTGAACGTATGCGCAAAATCGCGGCAGAAACAATGCGGGAAGTTAGAAAAGCCATGGGATTATCCGGCTCGTGGAATCGAATAAGAAGAGCAGCGGAGAAATATAGGAAGGAACGAACCTAATTGACCTAAACAATGACCAAACTAAGAGAAAATGCTTTTAGGATTTAGATATTGGTTATTGGGATTTCCTTAGTAATTTGAGCAATTAGAAATTTAATTAACCTAATCTAATTAAACAAATGATTAGTAAAACTAAAAACAAAGTCGCTTACATGGGACCACCAACCTCATTCTCGAACCAGGCGGCACTACAACACTTTCCCGAAAACGCTGATTTTATTCCTTGTGAATCAATCGCTGATGTTTTTGAATCAGTTGAAAAGAGAACTGCTGATTTTGGAGTTGTTCCTGTTGAAAACTCTAACGAGGGAATGGTAAGTCATACCCTTGATATGTTTATTAAATCAAATGTTAAAATTGTCGCGGAAATCTTTCTCGATATTCATTTAAACTTGTTGAGCAATACTGAACTTGATAAAATCACTACTGTTTATACAATTCCTATCGCCTTCGCTCAATGCAAAGACTGGTTTAGAAATAATCTGCCTAAAGTTAAACATATCGATACATACAGCACGGCACACGCTGCTGAAATCGTATCCGGAAAGACCAATGCTGCTGCGATTGCGAGTGAATTAGCGTCAGAAATGTACGGGCTTAAATTCCTGGCGCGTTCAATAGAAGATTACACTCAAAACACCACGCGCTTTCTTGTTATTAGTGATAAAATCTCATCAAAAGCCGAAAATAACAAAACATCGTTGCTTTTTGCCATCAAGGATTATGCCGGAGCTTTATACGACGCGTTAAAACCGTTTTCAGAGGCAAAAATCAATCTTTCGAAAATTGAAAGTCGACCGAATAAAGTACAGGCGTGGGAATATTTCTTTTTTGTGGATTTAATTGGCCATATTAATGATAAAAATGTATGCAACGCCGTTAAACAGCTTGAAAACCACTGCGATTTTGTGAAAGTTCTCGGCTCGTATCCATATTACCCGAATTCATAATTATACTTCACGTGACTTTTTATCGCATTTCTGGTAAAATATAATAAATAATAATTAAACAAAAAGGAGATTGAAATGGAAATTTCTGTAACCGGAATACATTTTGAACTTGAAGACGATACTAAATCTATATTAATACAAAAACTTTCGGCAGCATTGAAAGTTTTTCCCGGGCCTGTTACAAGCGCAAAAGTAAATATTGCTCTCGATGCTGATGAGTATGAAGGTACCGCAATTATTAATTTCAAAACACATAACACAATTACCGCAACGGCAAGAAACAAAAACTTGCGGGTAGTTATTGATGAGCTCGAAGATAAAATTGCCTCTCAAACACGAAAATTGAAAGACAAGATTTCCAACCATCATAAAAAAACTCACCAGACACCCGAAAAATAATTTTTCAATATGAAAAGCGGAAAAATATCAGTTACTGTTCAGGAACTTTTAGATGGCTTGGGAGATGAAATGAAATTTAAAGTCATCTCAGGCTTTAATGGTCTTCAAAGATCAATTACTGCCGCAGAAGTCAACCGCCCTGGTTTGGCTCTTGCCGGTTATTACG
>Ga0164318_10006668_pt1 | contig 11174 bp, 7 predicted proteins | sample GuaBasSedimGuay9_FD_113734 | JGI IMG/M metagenome (GOLD analysis project Ga0164318, IMG submission 113734) | Subseafloor sediment microbial communities from Guaymas Basin, Gulf of California, Mexico - Guay9, Core 4571-4, 0-3 cm | ecosystem: Environmental > Aquatic > Marine > Hydrothermal vents >... | reverse complement strand
TTTTGTAATGTTTGTAAAAATAATTATTTATTTGTTACTTGAATTAATTTAACGGAGATTCTTTTTGCAAACGATTGCAGATTTTGTATTTTTATTGTACAGGTAAGATAAATAAGGATACAAATATCTGTTATAATTAATAACACTTTAAAAGGTAAGTTCTTAAGAGTTATTTATTAATGTAAAATTGACAAATAGTTAAATATAATAGCTTCTGTCTTTTAATTAATAAGTGACTTATTAACAATTAATTAACATTTATAAAGCGTTATATTACAAAGAATCAGACAGATATGATTATGATATTTTTTTTTATTTTTATTTTTTTTTTAAATTGTTGAGAATAATATCAATATGAAGTAAATGAAAAAAACAATAGTAAATGGATTTTTTTTAATGGTATTTTTTTATCAAATTTACAATCCCAAAAAATCATACAAGTTATTAATCAAAAAAGTTCCAAAATTAGGATGAATAAAAACCATAAAGAAATCTGGCATAATTGTTTAAACGTTATTCACGATAACCTTCCTGAAGTTACATTTAATACATGGTTTAAACCTATTATACCCGAAAAATTAGACGGTAATGTTTTGACAATTAATGTTCCAAGCCAATTTTTTTATGAATTTCTTGAAGAACATTATATTGATTTATTGAAGAAAGTTTTAAAAAAAGAACTCGGCAGTAATGCAAAATTAAAATACAGCATTGTAATTGATAATTCAAATTTTACGAATTCAAAAGTTTTATACCCCGGAAATAATGGTGCAAATTTATCAAATCCGTCCATGAAAGTTCCTTTAAAGAATAATGATCCTATTCATCCTGATATTTTACCCGGAATTAAAAAGGTTCATGTTGATTCTCACTTAAACAATAATTATTGTTTTGATAATTTAGTTGTCGGAAAGTGCAATAATATTGCTGTTGCTGCCGGAAAAATGATTGGCTCACAACCGGGAAATAATCCTTATAATCCGATGTTTATTTGGGGGAAATCCGGAATGGGAAAAACTCATTTAGCTCAAGCAGTCGGAATTGAAGTAAAAGAAAATTTCGGTGAAAAGAAAATTGTGCTTTACGTATCGGCACGTCGTTTTGAAATGCAATTTACAAATGCGGCAAGAAAAAACACAAGAAATGATTTTTTGCATTTTTATCAAATGGTTGATGTCTTAATTATAGATGATGTTCATGAATTTGCCGGTAAGCCCGGAACGCAAGATACATTTTTTCATATTTTTAATCATTTGCATCAATCCGGTAAACAATTGATTTTAACATCTGACAGAGCACCTTCGGAACTTAAAGGATTGGACGACAGATTAATATCACGCTTTAAATGGGCTTTAACAACAGAATTACAAGGTCCTGATTTTGAAACTCGTGTTGCTATATTAAATAAAAAAGCAGAAAAGGAAGGTATTGAAACTTCTTCGGAAATAATAAATTATATTGCCGAAAATATCACCGGAAGTATTCGGGAATTGGAAGGTGCTTTAATCTCATTATTGGCTTATGCAACTTTAATGAAAGAAGATATAACTTTTGAATTTGCACAATCCAAAATTGATCGTTTGGCTCAAAAACCGAAAAAAGAAATTACTATTAAACATATTCAAAAAGTTGTTTGTAATTATTTTAATATTACTCAAGAAGCATTGCAATCACGAAACAGAAAGAGAGAAATTGTACAAACTCGCCAAATAGCTATGTATTTTGCAAAGAAATTTACAAAATATTCTTTATCAACAATCGGTGCTGAAATCGGCGGAAAAAATCATGCAACGGTTTTATATGCAGATAAAGTGATAAAAGATCAACTGTCTTATGATAAAAATTTGCAGTCGCAAATAGAAGATATTGAAAAGCGTATTGAGACTTATAAGTAAAAAGTAATAAGTTTAATTTATAAGTAAAAATCCCGACAATTCTGTCGGGATTTTTTTTTATTTAAAAACTTTTAAACATTCGAGCTTGAGAAAAGCCGGGCGCTTTAACATCTAAATCCAGAAAATAACCGAAAGGTGTTTGTGCTGTTTCATATTCGGCATTTTTTAATCGTTTTTCGGCTAACTCAAAGACTTGTTTGGTGAATCCCGGTGAAGCTTTGCTTTCGGAAAGATGTGCAAATGAGTGTAATACAACTTTGTTTGTATTGTTTTTTCGTGCTCCCCATTTTAAATTTTTCACTAAATTCTTTTCAACTTTTAAGATTTCTTTTTCGGTATCGTGCTCTTCAACTTGAATAAAACCAATAAGTGCATTTTCAAATGTTTTACCTTCGGTGTGCTCTTCGGCATCTTCAATTGTTTTTATTGTGGGAGTATAAGAGAATTTTTCTGCAAATATCATTAAGAGTTTCATATTCAGATAAAAGTATAAAGTTAAATGTAAAAAGTTTAATATTATTGATTACAAAGATATGTTTTACTTTTTTAATTTAATTATTATTGTCGATTTTTTATTGATTGTAATATTATCAAGTTTTTCATATTTCTTACCGGAAATGATATTTTTTCCTGTATTGTAATTCTTCAAAATTTCCGAAAATCGCGAACAGCCAATGGTTCTGCTTTCCGTATCATTATTATTCAGCATAATCATAACGGCTTCATTATCCGTGTATCTGAAATAAACATAAGTATTGTTTTCCGGTATAAATTGGAGTAATTTCCCTTCGGTAAGTGCTTTGCTTGTTTTTCTGAAATCAGCGATTTTTTTAATGAAATTAAATGCTTCGTTTTGTTTTTCGGTTCTGCCTTCTTTTGTAAAAGCATTTTTTTTGTCGGTTTTCCAACCACCCGGAAAATCGGTTCGAATGTGTCCGTGTCCCTGATATTCAAAACCGGTTTTCAAAATTTCATCACCGTAAAAAAGAACGGGAATTCCTCTCGCGGTTAACAAAACGCATATTCCCATTTTAAACTTATTCATATCTTCACCGACATCTGAAAAATAACGGTCTAAATCGTGATTATCAAGAAAAATAACAATATTCTCGGGGTTTGCATAGAGGAAATCTTGTGCAAAAATGTTGTAAATTCGCAGTAACCCTTCTTCCCATCCTTCTTTTTCGTTAAAAGCGGCTTTTGTTGCATAATATAAAGGAAAATCCGTGATGCAGTCGAGATGCGAATTATAATTACCCGAGATCGGACTGTTTGCTTGGAAGTATGCCGTGTACGGAACTTTGTGTAACCATGTTTCACCGAGCAAAGTAATATCGGGAAATTCGGCATGAAGTCGTTGTGCCCATTCCGACATAAAATCTTTAAAAGGGTAGGGATACGTATCCATTCTGATGCCGTCTAAATCGTAAGTCAGAATTCGCCAAATACTGTTTTGAATTAAATAATTTGCCAAAAAGGGATTGTGCTGATTGAGGTCGGGCATGGAAGAAACAAACCAACCTTCGGTCATCTTCTTATAATCACTTTGTGAAGCATGCGGATCTGTGATAGTACTGCCTCTGTAGTTGGTATGGAAATCTTTATTTGTATTCACCCAATTATCGGTAGGTAAATCTTTCATCCACCAATGATTTTCACTGCAATGATTAAAAATCATATCTTCGATTAACTTCATTTTTCGTTTGTGAAGTTCATCGGAAAGTTGCTTATATCCTTCATCCGTTCCTATACGCGGGTCGGTTTTGTAAAAATCGGTTATCGCATATCCGTGATAAGAATAGGACGGATTATTATTTTCAAGAACGGGGTTCAACCAGAGTGCTGTTACACCGATATTTTGTATGTAATCTAAGTGATTTATAACGCCTTGAATATCGCCTCCGTGTCTGCCGTCGGGATTGCTTCTGTTAATTTTTTCAAGCAAACCGTCTGCACTGTCATTATCAGGGTTTCCGTTTGCAAATCTGTCCGGCATCAGCAAGTATATAAAATCTGATTGAGAAAATCCTCTTTTTCTTTTCGGTTTCTCAGAAAGTTGATAAGAATATTTTGCTTTTGTTTTTCCTTTTAATTTGAATAAAATATTAAAATTACCGGGTTTTGCATCTTTGCTGATATCAATATCCAAAAACAAATAATTCGGATTTTGAACTTTTGAAACAACTTTTAATTCTGCTTTTTCAGAATTTATAACAACATCGGTTTTTGAAATATTTTTTCCGTAAACCAACAATTGCAAATGTGTATTTTCCATCCCGACAAACCAATTCGGCGGTTCAACTTTTTGTAAATTAATTTTTTGGGCAAATAATGAAGTTGTTGCAAATAAAAGTGATATGATGATAAGTTTTTTCATATTTTTTAATTTGGGAGACTTTCCAAGTTTTAAAAGTTTGGAAAGTCTGGTTATTCAACAATATAATTCCGAATGATATTAAATGAATGTTTTTCTTTATGAAATCGGATATAGTTTTCTTTACCGTTAAAATTCTCTAAAATTTCATGTTTTGGTAACTTTGACGGTTTCGGTATTATTATTCGTTCATAAGAACTGTACGGATAGTCTTTGAAATTATTTGTAAAACCATGATGGACAGGGTTTTTGTGTATATATTCAATGACATTATTTAAATATCTTATATTATCAATTTTAAAACGTTCAAAGTTTTTTTGAAAAAGACTGCCTGTTCTTTTTTCTTGATTATTTATTGCTTTTGCATATGCCATAAAGAATTTTCTGAATTGATTGCTGATAATCAGCCCCGCTATTTTCGGTAATTCAGATTTTGCAAGTTCATTAAATTTAGAAAGTCGATTTGGAATATCTTTCAGTTTTTCTGCAGTTTGTATAATTTGCTTTGTTGTATTTAATTTTACTAAAAGATGAAAATGGTTTCCGAGCAAACAATAAGCATAAGTTGTTAAATAATCAGAAAGATAATTGTCATATTTTTTCAGAAAATAGTCGTAATTATCTTTTTTATAAAATAATTTTTCTTTATTATTCCCTCTGTTAAGAATGTGGTAAAAATTGTCCGGTAGCAATGGTTTGAAATAATGTGATGACATTGTTTTTTTTTTAGACTTGGAAAGTCAGATAATAAATTACTTTTTTTCAATTAATATTTGATATTCCCAAGGTTTTAAAGAATAATTTTCATGCGGTTTAATTTGCATTTCTTTCCCTGTGAAATATTCCGTAAATGTCCGTTCAAAATCCTTTTCTAAATAATTGAATGTTGCTTCCTTATCGGATAAATTCATTATGACTAAAATTGTATTGTTATCTTTTATGCGTTTGAATGTCAGAATTTGTTCCGGATTTGACGTGTTAATAAAGTATGCGGGACTTCCTGCTTTACCATTCCAAAGTGCCTTGTTTTCATTTTTTAATTTTATGAGTTTTGCATAAAAATCCTGCATTTCTAAATGACTCCAATCAATGGTATCTTTATCGAAAAAACGAAGTCTTTTATTCAATCCGGCTTCTTGACCGCTGTATATCAGGGGCATACCCGGAGCAACAAAAGTTAATGCAGCAAATGTTTTGTAACTGTTCGGCATACGTTCGGAAACTGTTCCGTTCCACGAATTTTCGTCGTGATTTGACGTAAATGCCATTCGGTAAACTTTCGGAGGATATGTTTTAGGATCATTTTCAAAGTATTTTCGCAGACTGTCAGCATTTTGCTTGCCTTTTGCAATTTCGTTCATAATGTGATGAAAATTCCAAGCATAATTCATGTCAAAAGCTGTTTTTATAAGATCGGGTTGTTCGGCTTCCGAAAGCATAAAAACGGGTTTTACTTTGTCGAGTTCAATACGAGCACTGTCCCAAAAATCGGTAGGAACCATCATAGCAACATCACAGCGAAAACCGTCAACATCAAAATCCGTCAGCCAATATTTCATGGAATTGACCATTTCGTTTCGCATATCTTTATTGTCGTAATTCAAATCGGCAACATCCGTCCAATCAGGAACCGAAGGAATAATTTGCCCGGTACTGTCGTGTGTGTACCAATCGGGATGTTCAGTTATCCATGAATTGTCCCAACCGGTGTGATTGGCAACCCAATCTAAAATAACGAGCATACTGTCTTTATGAGCAGTCTCAATTAACTGATGTAAATCGTCTTCTGTCCCGAATTCAGGATTCAGTTTCTTGTAGTTTGCTACGGCATAATAACTTCCCAAACTACCTTTTCTGTTCTTTTGAGAAATTGGGAAAATCGGCATCAACCAAAGAATATCAACACCTGTTTTTTTCAAACGAGGCAGATGTTTTTCAAATGCTTTTATGGTTCCTTCCGGTGTATATTGCCTGATATTTACCTCGTAAATATTTGATTTATCAGTTCTTTCAGGATATTTGTTAATTGTAAGTTTATCATTTGTTTGACTGTTACAAGAACCGAAAATTAATGCAATAATTAAGATGTGAATGATTGATTTTTTCATTTTAAATTATTTAAGGTTTATTTGAAAGAATCACAAATCCGTTTCCGGGAATTGTAAATTTAACAGTGTTTCCGTTTTTTTTATATCCATCTCCTGACGGGCTGTTTAATTTAATCAAATCAAAACGTTTATCAATCGCTACTTCAGCTTTGTAATCCTGATGAGCTTTGTTAAACGCAATGATAAAAAACTGATCAAAATAGCTTCTTTGATAAATCAGGATATCTCCGGATACTTCCAGAAACTTAAAATCTCCGTAAATTAAAGGTAAGGAATTTCTTCTTAAAGAAAGTAATGCCGAAAAAGTAGATTTTAATTCATCTTGATTTAAATTGAGACCGTCAAATTTCATCATTCTGCGATTATCGGGGTCGTTACCGCCGGGCATACCGATTTCGTCACCGTAATAAATAACGGGAACACCCGGAATTGTAGAAATAAATGCCGCAAGTTGTGCGGATTTTTGATATGCAACCGGATTACCCGTTTCGATATCCCTTGTCCATCCTGCAAGTTTGGCATCTTCGTCAAATTTTAAACTGCCGCCGGCATAAGAAATAAACCGTCCTCTGTCCTGATTACCGGTAATGTTTCCCATCAGGTTGTGATATCCGTAATATTTGAAACTTGTATTCAAAACATCTGCCAAATGATTGAATGAAGACGTTCCTGCAACGGCTTGTGTAAATGCATCATACACATTAAAGTCAAATTGGGCATCTAATTGTCCGCTGTTTACGTAACTGCTGATAAGTTCCGGACTGCCGTATGTTTCACCGATTTGATAAAGTCGTCTGTTTTCAGGAATTTCAACTTCAGTTTTCAGTTTGCGTGTTAAGGTTTGCCAAAAAATATTCGGAATGTGTTTGGTTGCATCATGGCGGAAACCGTCAAGATTGTATTCTTTAATCCAATAAACGGCACTGTCAGACAGCATATTGTAAACTTCCGGTTTGGTTAAATCCAAAGACGGTAAAAAAGTATCAAACCAAGTTGTGAGGCGATGATCATCCCAGCGTTCAAGATTTAAAGTGCCGTCGGGAAGATGCAGTTGTGTTACATCTTCGGGATGTTGTTTGTAAAAAGGATGTTCCTTGTGAACATGATTTGCGACAAAATCCAATAATACATTCATATTATTTTCATGGGCTGTTTTTACAAGTTCTTTAAATTCTTTTTCAGTTCCGAAATGACTGTCAATCAATGTAAATGAAACGGGCCAATAGCCGTGATAAGCGGAAAATTTTGTTTTAGGTTTTGCATTATTTCCGTATGCACCTTCAACATTTTTTACTATCGGAGAAATCCAAATTGTATTAATTCCTAAATTTTGAAAATATCCTGATTTTATTTTATCGGTTATACCTTTAATATCGCCTCCGAAATAATTGGCTTTCGGTAAAATACGTTTGTCGGGTGTCGGTCTGTCATTGGTACTGTCTCCGTCAAAAAAACGATCGATAAAAACATTATATAAAGCTGCTGCTTCAAAATCAGTTCTTGTCAGTTGCATGGCATGATTTAGAACCTTACCTTTTTCAAGCGGTATAAACAAATCGTTTGAGAAACCGTAATCATTTGCTGCATACACTCGAATAAAAGTTCGTTTTTGATCTTTTGCATCTCCGGGGATAATGATGCGAATTGCAGTATCGGATTTTGTTACAAAATCACCTTGTTTTAATTCAAAATTTTTGTATAAAACAACATAATTTTTAATGTTATTTTCAAAACCGATGTAAATTAAATTGTCATCAGTTAATTTTGTGAATAGTCTCGGAAGTTTTGATTTATTTGATTTCCCTATTGTCATTACGGAATTATAACTGCCCATGCCGTTGCTTATTTTTTCAGGATTTTCCGTGTCGAGTATTTCTTTGCCGTCGACAACAATGAGGTATTGATAGTTTCCGGGTTCGGTTTCAAATTCAGTTTTCCAAATGCCGTTTTCAAACGTAAGATTGGTATTGTTCGGGTTCCAGGCATTCATTTCGCCTTTAATTTGAACTTTTTTGTATTTTTTTCCTTTCGGATTGAAAGTGAAAGTTTGCTTAATTTTTTCCGATTTTTTTAATAAAATGTCTTGCTCCGTTCCGAGAAGATAAAATTTCAGGACACTTAACTTAGGAAATTCATTAGAAATGACGGTCAATTTCACTTGAGAACTGTCTTGTGAAAACTCCGTTTTCAAATTTTTGTTTGAAGCAATGCTGTCAAAAGTGACATCTTCAGGAAAATAATCGTGAATATAAATAAGACTTGTATCCGTATTTAAATTAACCGGACTTGCCAATCCGACAATCGGATTAATATTCGGATATTTAAATTCCTGAACATTTACGGTATTTTCATTGTTTTTACATGAAAATGCAAAAATTGAAGTTGCTGTTAATAAAAATGGGAGTAATTTTTTCATCTGTTTATTTTTATAATTTTCAAAGGCCACAAAGCCTGCCTGCCGGTGGGCAGGGAACACCCGCTTGTGAGCTTTATTATTTTGCTTAATATTTGCAAGCAATAATCATTTCTTTGTGTATCAAATCTTTTGTCATGGGTGTTTCATACGTATATTTTTTACTTTTTACTCAAAGTTTGTTTTGGAAACCAAACAAGCCGGTTTATAATTAATTTCATTAAATATTTCATTCAAATTATTATTGATTAAAAATATTTTGTTAATATCTTCGTTTTTTGCAAGTTTTCGCAAATTTTTATAAGCTTTTGCATTTTTAAATGTTGAATATTTGACTTCTGCCGCATATATATTTTTCATGGTTTGAATGATAAAATCAATTTCTGCACCGTCATTTGTTCTGTAAAAATTAATACTCGCCGAATTGCTTATTATTCTTGAAATTTCCAGAAAAACATAGTTCTCAAATAAGGCTCCGTTGTCGTTACGAAATTCAATTTCGTTAAAATTGTTGTAAATGCGATTTCTCAAACCCAAATCGGTGAAATAAACCTTTTTCATTTTGCTTATTACCTTTCTTTTATTGGTAGAATAAGGTTCAACGAGTTTTATGATATACATTTGTTCCAAAAGATAAATATATTCATCGCATTTTTTATATGATAAACCGCTGATTTTTGAAAGTTCATTTACATTAATCAAATTTCCGATTTGAGAAGCAAGCAATCGTAAAAGTTTATTAAACCCGACCGTATCTTCATTCCTTATGTATGATCTTACATCTTTTATAAGGTATGTTTTATAAATGTCGTCAATGAGTTCTGTTTTTGTATCGTAATCATTTACAAGTGCTTGACGCGGAAACCCTCCGTATATCAAATATTCGTTTAGTTTTTGTAAAATACTTTGTTCAATAATTTCGTATTCGGTATCTTCCCTGTAATTTTGAAAAATTTTATGAAGTTTTTTGTCGGTAAATAATAAATATTCTTCAAATGAAAGCGAATAAACATTAATAATTCTTACTCTCCCGGCAAGACTTTCATTTACTTTTTGTATAATATCAAGACTTGAACTTCCGCTGCATAATATTTTTAAATCCGGATTGTTATCAGTCAGTAATTTCAGCATAACCGAAATTTCCGGGATGTATTGAAATTCATCAATTATTAAATTGCCTTTTAAATGATTGTTTAATCTTGGTTTCAGATAACCTTCGATTATTGAATATTTTGCAAAATAATTTGCAATTTCACTATCTTGTCCGTTTAAAAATATTGTATCGCCTTTTAAGTTAATACTTTTCATTAAATGGGTTTTTCCTACTTGCCTTGAACCGATTAAAACAACTATCGGAACATATTTAAATGCTTTAATTATTCTATCGAGATATTTTTGCCTTATTACTATCATTGTGAACAGTTTGATGCAAATATACAAATATTTTGCCGATTATTTTTCTTTTATGACAAAAAATAAGCTAAAATATATTCTTTACCGACAAATAATAAGCCAAATATTTTTCTTGGAGGATAAAAATTCGGCAATTTATTTGTCCGATAATATAAAAAATTAAATTCCGCAGGTAAACAAACTTAAGCGTTTCCTACAGTAGATTGTATTTTAATAATTTCTTTTTTTCTTATTTTTTGTATTTTATCAAATAAAATAATTTCTGCATCAAAATCACTTTCATTTGCTATTTTCATTTCATTTCTAAATATTTCAAACTTTAACCAAGCTTTTCGAAATCCGATTTTAAACGAATAAGATTTCCATTTTTTCGGGATGAAAGGTGAAAAGTTCAATTTGTCATTTTTGATGCGCATTCCCGCAAACCCTTTTACAATGGTCATCCAAGTACCGCCCATACTGGTAATGTGTAAACCGTCTTCTGTATCGTTGTTATAATCATCCAAATCCAAACGTGCGGCATTCAAATAAAAATCATACGCGTGTTTTTCGTTTCCGATTTTTGATGCAAGAATTGAATGAACACACGATGATAATGAGCTTTCATGTACGGTAAAAGGTTCATAGAAATCAAAATTGCGTCGAATGGTATCAAGTTCATAATCTTCTTCAAAAAAATAGATTCCTTGCAAAACATCTGCCTGTTTTATATAACAAGAGCGTAAAATCCTGTCCCACGACCAATTTTGATGAATGGGACGTTCGAGATGCGAAAGTTCTGAAGCAGGTTTTAATTCTTTATCCAAAAAACCGTCTTGTTGTATGAAAATTTTTCGTTTTTCGTCATAAGGGAAATACATATTTTCGCTTATCTCTTTCCAATGGTTTATTTCTTTTTCTTCAAATTTGGTTTTTTCTGCTAAAGTTTTAAAATTTTCGGGGTATTTTTCTTTTATGAAATCATTGCTTTC
>Ga0164318_10006667_pt1 | contig 11174 bp, 11 predicted proteins | sample GuaBasSedimGuay9_FD_113734 | JGI IMG/M metagenome (GOLD analysis project Ga0164318, IMG submission 113734) | Subseafloor sediment microbial communities from Guaymas Basin, Gulf of California, Mexico - Guay9, Core 4571-4, 0-3 cm | ecosystem: Environmental > Aquatic > Marine > Hydrothermal vents... | reverse complement strand
GGTTTACACTCTTTTTTTCCTTTATCCTGTTATCGGAAAGAACCTGTCTTGCCTTTGCAATATTGATAACCTCGTTTCCTTTTCCATCCCCAAAAACCGTCCGAAAAACCACAGCGTCTTTGGATAATTCCCGGCGATCATTTAAAACACCACTCTGAAAGCTTGTTTTATGATCCTTATCCTGAATAGTGATTTCAAGCCAGACCTGACGGAGATCGCCAACCCCTGTGGGGATTGAATGCCCGGCACCGGTATTTGAAACCATTATATCCAGCTTTTTTTGATTGATCTTGGATGTATCAACAGACAAGGTTGCGGCATTTTGAAGCCGTTCAATGGCCATCTTACCTTTTTTCTGCCCGCCAAATTTACCGGGAACCGAAGTATTGCCCCCCACAAAATAATGGGTAAAAATATGGGGCCTTTCATCACTGTCATCGGTCGCAGTTCCCGGATTTGCTGGCCGGTCGGTGGAACCTGTGGCAGGGATGCCAGGTCTCTGGTACATATGACAGCCCTGGCATTCAATCCTTTTTGCCGGATCTTTTGAATTATAAGGACTGTTTTTCCATTCCGTATAGGTGGTTTCAATGTCAGTTCCAAATGCTGCATGTTTTACATCATGACAGGTTCCGCAAATCTTTGATTCGGTATGCAGTTTGGAGTATTGGGCTTCATGAAAATCAGGGGTTGCATCGTCAAAAGGACCATACTTTATCCCAGGATCATCTTCACCCTGGCCAGGGTTTAATACAAGACCATTATTATACATCCGTGTTATCGTTTCAGCTGAATGGCAGTAGTCACATTGTATACCCTGGGTTGCAATTTCCGCTGTTTTAGACAAATCATCTGAAATTTTTAAAGGGAAACCACTCACATAGCCCACCGGTGTATGACATTTAACACAGGATTCAGCTTCCTCTATTTCTCCCTCATCCGTCAGCCCTTTACGAAGGAACTGGGACACCCTTGAATAGACAGGATCCTTATGGGCCAGGTTATGCATTGAATTTTCCCATTGTTCAAAAATTTCAGAATGACAACCGCTACAGGTTTCTGGTGAGATGAACTGGTCAATATGAATTTTCTTTTCAGATGATGCAAAAAGTGTTGCAGAAAACAGGATGACACCGCCTGTTGACACCGCCATGGATTTTATAAACATTTTTTTAAAATTCAACATTTCCCCCTCTTATTTAATCAACCCACCTGGATATTCTTTCGTTTCTCCCTCCAGTGTAAGGACCGTCCAGTTTCCGTTTTCTTCTTTTGCTGCCACCAGGCAGTCAAGCCTTGTTCCGTCATTTAATGTAATAAAACAAACACCTGATTCATTTAATGTATTTACTTGAACAAATTTTTTGTCCTTTGAAATCTGTCGAAACTTTTCAGCCGCTTTTTCAATGGCAATGATCTTGTCATACTCATTTTCATCTATTTTCTTAATTTCCTGTCTTAAGACATTGATCTGTTTTTTCTGGTTGGCAATTTTTTTTATAGTGGTTTCTATTTCTATTTTATTCTTCGATGGTATGGAAAGCAGGATCTGTTTATGCAGATCCATATCTGTTTCAATAAAATTAATTTTTTGTAACAATCCTTTTATCATTGCACTCATATATCACTCATTTTTTTATTTTTTTTTTTAATCTCAGCCTGCCTGACCGGCAGTTTACTTTTTAGGAATTCATGAGCTGCATATATCGCCTTTTTTAGCAGCCCTTTTTTGCCCCTCAATGATCCATTCCATAAATCTGATCACAAAATTTTTTTTCTTTTTTTTCTTCTTTATATTATCTTTATTCATGGGTTATAATACCTTTAAAATTTCTTCCAAGTTTCCAACAATTGCGTATAAATGTCAAGAAAATTACCGGCCTTATCAGGGAACATCGCAAGATAATTTTAAAAATTCAATCGCTTTATCTTTCTTCTCAATCGGGAAACCTTTCATATCTATATTCTTAAATAACCTGCCTTCCATATCAACCAGTTTATGAATCCATTTTTTCCGAGTTACAACGGCTATCCCGTTGAAATGTGACATGCCCACATCTTTCAAAAATTTAAACTTTTCAAACATTGCATCAAATTCAGCGCCTCCTATACTGACAACCTCTTGATATACAATCAATTTTTCTCCTTTCTCAATTTTTTCTTTAAATAGAGAAAGCACAGACAAAAAACCAGACCGAGAGAACCGAAAAATGTAATTAAATCAAACAGATAAATAGTGGTTTTTTAAAATCTTATACAAATACATTCACACCCTTTTTAGCCCATCATGTAACAAAGTTGTAACATATTTTACAAATTTGTTTTTCTATTCATTTCAGATGGTTATGTATATAGCTACGTAGTATTACAATTCTGCGATCATTTTTTTTTGCATTATATACCATTTTGTGGTACCAAATATCGTATACCATTTTGTGGTACTGATTTTAAAGATATAAAGCCAATCCTTAATAAAGGAGCGACAATGCCAATATTCAGTTTTCTTGCCTATCCTGAGAACAGCATGAAAGATCAACTCATCAAGGACCTCTCTGTAATGCAATATTGCGAGGTAAAGCCATCTGACAACAAAGATGTGTTGATTCTGTTAACCGATACCCCTGATGAAGAAACCAACAAAGATCTGATAAATAATATTAAAGATTTGGCATCATTGCAGTCATTGAGCATGACCTTTGGACATACAGATTAATAAAAATATACACTATTAACAAAAGGAGCGGTATATGACGATTACCAGAAGACATTTTATTCGGTCTATGGCCTTGAAGAGTGCAGCTGTAGCTGCAGCAACCATGTTTCCGGGCATCAGTTTTGCCAGCTGGAAACCAACGGATCTTCCTGCCGGTTCCATTCAATGGAACAAGACCCCCTGTCGTTTCTGCGGGACTGGATGTGGCCTTCTTGTCGGAGTATCAGGAGAAAAAGCCGTTGCTGTAAAAGGAGATCCAAGATGTTCTGTTAATAAAGGGCTGTGTTGTGTAAAAGGATACCATTCAGTGCAGATTCTGTACGGAAAAGACAGATTCAAAACTGCCTATGTCAGAAAAAATGGTCAGATGGTTCCAACGCCCATCGAAGAAGCTTTGGACCTTGTGGCTGAAAAGATGAAAACATCTATACAGGAAAAAGGCAAGGATTCCGTGTGTATTTATGGATCTGGTCAATGGTCAATTCCTGACGGGTATGCAGCGTCAAAATTTTTTAAAGGCTGTATCGGTACCAACAATGTAGAGGCCAATGCAAGACTCTGCATGGCCAGTGCCGTAACCGGCTGCCTGACGACCTTTGGTTTAGATGAGCCCATGGGGTGCTATGAAGATATTGATAATGCAGATGTTTTTATTACCTGGGGAAACAACATGGCGGAAATGCACCCGGTATTATTTTCCAGGATGCTGGCCAACCGGAAATCAAAAACGCATGTTAAAATAATAGATTTAACGACTCGTTCAACCCGTTCCAGCCAGGCTGCTGATAAATCCATGATCTTCAATCCCCAGTCTGACTTAGCCATTGCCAATGGGATCTGTCATGAAATTATAAAAAATGGCTGGATAAACGAAGCATTTGTTTCAAAACATGTCTCTTTCCATAAAGGTAAAACCAATATTGGGTATGGCACCGAAGACCATTTTAAGTTTAAAGACAAAGCTGAAACAGTTGATTTTGAAGCATTAAAGACATTCCTGGAGGATTACACGCCTGAAACAGTTGAAAAAATTTCAGGCGTATCGGCTGAAGATATTAAATATCTGGCGGCTCTTTATGGAGATCCGGCAAAAAAAGTCACCTCTTTCTGGACCATGGGGATGAACCAGCATACAAGAGGGACCTGGATCAATAACCTGGTCTATAATATTCATCTTTTGACCGGCAAAATTTCCGAACCGGGGAACAGCCCGTTTTCTTTGACGGGCCAGCCCAGTGCATGTGGTACGGTAAGAGAAGTGGGTACACTGACACATAAACTTCCCCATGGTGTGGTAATGAAAGAAGAGTCCCGGAAAATGGCTGCCAAAATCTGGGGCGTTCCTGAAACCAATATCGATCCTAAACCCACTTATCATACCGTTGAAATGTTCAGGGCTCTTGATCGGGGCGATATTAATTTTATGTGGATTCAGGTAACCAACCCCATGGTGACGATGCCCAATTTGAGACGGTATCGTGATGGTGCCAAAAAAGACGGCCGCTTTATTGTGGTATCTGAAATTTATCCAACCCCCACATCAGACGTTGCAGATGTTATCTTACCATCTGCCTTGTGGGTGGAAAGAGAAGGGTTTTTCGGAAATTCAGAAAGACGAACCCAGCATAACGCGCAGCTCGTACCCAAACCCGGTGAAGCCATGTGCAATACCTGGCAGCTTATACAGGTAGCACGGCGCTTAGGGTTTGAAAAACAGTTTCCATGGAGCCAGGATTCCTATATAGAGGATATCTGGAATGAATATACAAAATTTCATGATACCCCAAAACATCGTATGGCACCCTATAAGGTTTTAACAGAACAATCCGGGGTTCAATGGCCCTATGTAGACGGTAAAGAGACCCGCTGGCGGTATAATGGCAAATATGACCCTGCCTGCCAGGGTGATTCGTTTGATTTTTATGGCAAACCCGATCACCGGGCCTGGGTATGGTTGCGGCCCTATGAGCCGGCAGCTGAATCACCGGACAGGGAATACCCGTTCTGGCTAAATACCGGCAGGGTCTTGGAACATTGGCATACCGGATCAATGACCCGAAGGATTCCCATTCTCCATAAGGCCATGCCGGAATCCTATGTGGAAATCAATCCGGAAGATGCCAAATCCCTTGGAGTCGTCGAAGGCAGTAAAGTTAAAATATCCTCCAGAAGAGGATCGTTGGTAATGAAAGCCAGTATTAACGGTCGGGGAAACCCACCCACGGGAATGGTATTTGTACCGTTCTTTGATGAAAGTTATCTGATCAATGAGGTTACGCTGGATGCTTTCTGTCCTATTTCCAAACAACCGGATTATAAAAAATGTGCGGTAAAACTGGAGAAAGTCTAATGGAAAAACCAGATCTAAAATTAGGCAAATTTTTTTTCTTGTTTGCAGTCATTGGTGTCATTGCTTTGCCAATAATTATTTTTCAGGCCTTTTCCGTAAATACAGGTGAGGTTTTAGCAAAGGTAAACAATGCACCGGTTTCTGATTTTGATCATAACGCCAGACAACTTTATCATACATATAACAATACAACACCTGCTTATATGGAGGGGGCTTCAACAGCCCGTACGCTGAATTATTATTATTCTCTTCGCCAGTATCCAGGGTCACCGCCCATTATTCCCCATGATATGGTGGATGAAAAAGGCCAAGAGTATGTATGCCTTTCCTGTCATGAACGAGGAGGGTTTACCCAGAGTATGAACCGGTTTACACCGGTGACACCCCATCCTCAGCATAGCAATTGTGAGCAATGTCACGTTAAACCTGTTATTAAAGAACTTTTTCAGGGGACTGACTGGGTGAGTGTTCAACCTCCAAAATTAGGAAAATCGGCTTTGGCTGGTTCTCCTCCTGTGATTGCCCATCCGCTTCAGATGAGGGAAAATTGCATTGCATGCCATGTGGGGCCCGGAACTGTGGTTCCCATCAGGGTGGAACATCCCATGAGAGGCAATTGCAGGCAGTGCCATGTGCCCGAGGAAGTAAGAGAACTATTTTCCAGAAATCCTAAGTGATGAATAAAGAAGAGGTGGTATGAAAAACCCAAAAATCAAAAAATACCTTTTTTATATTATACTGTTTTGTATTCTTCCGGGAATTATGGTTCTTTTCTCTTCAATGGCAGCCTTTTCAAATGACCAGGGTGTGGCATCAAAAATCAAAAAGGCCACATCAAAACTTGATAAGGCCACTCAGGTTGAGCAAAGCATACCCCTGCCGAAAAATATCGTTAAGGCAACTGTAGAATACCAGGGAGGAACCTTTTTTACCCAGGCACGGAAAAATGAAATAAAACGCTTTCAGTGCAGTTCGTGTCACAATAATAAAAAAGTCCTTATAAATAATGCAGCTGATATGTCCCATGCCGATATTAAGGTGCTTCACGGAAATAAAGGCAAGCCCCTGTCCTGCGATACCTGCCACAATAAAGATGATCGAGATTTTCTTGTGTCAAGTACGACAGACAAAATTGATCTGGATCATGTCTATGATATGTGTGGCCAGTGTCATTTCAGACAGAAAAAAGACTGGATCGGAGGTGCTCATGGAAAGCGTGTGACCTACTGGGCAGGTGAACGGGTGGTAAAAAACTGTACGTCCTGCCATAACCCGCATTCTCCGCGTTTTGAAAAACAATGGCCCAAAACATATTCTGTTCCGCTTAAATAGATAGGATGACCGTATGGATTCTGATAAAAAGAAAAAAATAAATCGCAGAACCTTTCTCAAAGGAGCAGCATCCGCAGCCATAGCCGGCAGTACAGCCGTGACAGCCGGTTGTAAAGGCAAGGGTCTTTTAGGCAGTTCCGAAGCCTTTGCCCTGGAATTTAAGGAATACTTTAAAAAGCATTATCGCCTGATGACTCCGACTGAAAGACAGCAGACGGTTACCCGGCTGGAAAAACTTGCCAAACTCAGGCAGGATATCAATGTAAATATTGATACAACCGGACCTGCTGAAAATGTCCTGTACGGGTATGCCTTTAATGTCACCCGGTGTGAAGGCTACATGGAATGTGTCAAGGCCTGTGTGAAGGAGAACAACCTGGATCGAAAATCAAATACCCAGTATATCCGAATTTTTGAGATGGAGCATGGCCAGATGTCGCCGGACCAGGGTGATGGCAAATACTTCCATATGGTTCCAAAGGAAGGCCATTTTTATATGGGAGTGCAGTGTTTTCAATGTGAGAATCCGCCCTGCGTAAAAGCATGTCCCACCAAAGCCACCTGGAAGGAAAAGGACGGCATTGTTGTTGTGGATTATGACTGGTGCATTGGCTGCCGCTACTGCATGGCTGCCTGCCCATACTGGGGTAGACGCTTCAATTGGAACCAGCCTGAAATACCTAAAGAAGAGGTTACCACGCAACAGCATTACCTGGGGAACCGGCAGCGGGTCAGGGGTATGATGGAAAAATGTACCTTTTGTATCCAGAGAAGCCGAAAAGGCAAAGTAACAGCCTGTGTTGAGGCCTGTCCAACCGGTGCCCGGGTATTTGGTAACTTGCTCGATCCTGACAGTGAAATCAGGTTTGTGCTGGAAAATAAAAAAGTTTACAGGCTTAAGGAAGACCTGGGTACAGATCCCAAGTTCTGGTATTTTATCGATTAATAAGTCCTAAGGATATCAATATGAAAAAAGATATGGCTTCAAAAGGTTTACTTTCATTTGCTAAGGATACCCTTTTATGGAACCTGTCAGGCTCCATCGGATACCAGATATACCTGTGCATCCTGGTTTGCCTGATGTTAACCGGCGTATATGGCTATTTTATCCAGTTTAAGCTGGGTCTGTCCGCCACCAATATGTCCAACATCGTATCATGGGGATTTTATATCTCCAATTTTACGTTTCTGGTTGGTGTTGCTGCCGCAGCAGTTATGCTGATTTTACCCTCCTATGTATTCGGCGATAAAGATTTGCATAAGGTTGTTATCATTGGCGAAGTTGTGGCAGTAGGTGCACTTGTCATGTGCATGACATTTGTATTTGTTGATCTAGGCCGGCCTTTGCAGTTCTGGCACCTGATACCGGGAATCGGTCAGCTTAACTTTCCTTCTTCACTTCTTGCATGGGATATTCTTGTTTTAAACGGCTATCTTGCCTTAAATGCTCTGGTACCAGCCTATATCGTTTATTGCCATTATCAGGGCAAAGAACCTGTGGGAAAATACTACAAACCCTTTGTCTTTATCTCCATCGGGTGGGCAGTGGCGATCCACATGATTACAGCTTTTTTGTACCAGGGACTGCCGGCAAGACCGTTTTGGAACAATCCGCTCCTGGGCCCAAGATTTTTGGCTTCAGCATTTGCGGCTGGACCTGCTATTATTTCCCTGGTCCTTCATATCGTGAACTCGACAACAGACTATAAGATTGACAATAAAATTTTTAACAAGCTTCGGATCATCATTGTATCTGCGGCGGTTATCAATCTTTTGATGTTATTTTCAGAAATTTTCAAAGAATTTTATTTCCCAACCCATCACAGCCAGTCTGCCATGTACCTTTTTTTCGGACTGGAGGGTCATGATTCCCTGGTTCCATGGATCTGGACAGCTATATCCATCAATCTTTTAGGGACGCTTATCCTGGCATTTAACCCGTTCAAGGAGCGGCAGATCTTTTTGTTACCCGCCCTTGTCATGCTGATTGTGGGTATCTGGCTTGAAAAAGGTATCGGACTTATTGTACCGGGTCTGGTTCCGTCTCCCATGGGTGAGATTATCAGCTACTCACCCAGCAATGTTGAATTGTTCATCACTCTCGGGGTTGTGGGACTTGGCATGTTTGTGGTGACCGTACTCTTAAAACCGGCCTTGATTATTGAAAAAAGATATGAAGACAGGCATTTGACGGATTGATGTCCGGATAAAGTCTGTTTTATCTGTGCCTGTCGCTGCAATAGATTTAACTTATTTTATTTTTGAAATCATAGTGTTAATGATGTGCCGGTCGGTTTCCAGCATACCCTTTGTGGCAAGTTCACCGATGTTTCTAACGGTCTGTTCTACATCTTCGGCAATAATCCCATCCGTATCCGTGGTGCAGCTGCCTTCAATGGCCAGCAAAGCACAATAGACAGCCGAACTGACACCGGCAGATACCTTAAGCGCGCATCCCTGTTTGGCCCCGTCACAGATCATACCGGTGATGCTGGCGGCCATGTTTTTAATCGTGGCACTGATCTGTATAAGATCACCCCCCAAAAGGTAGCAGATCCCACAGGCCGCACCGGTTGATGCCGTCATAACACCGCACAATGCAGTGAGCTGACCGACATACTGCTTGATATGAATGGCCATCAAATTACTTAAGATAAGCGCCCGGATTAATTTTTCCTCACCGGCACCTGTTTTCTGTGCCACGGCAACCACGGGAAGGATGGTCGTAATCCCCTGGTTCCCACTGCCGGAATTACTCATTACCGTCAGGGTACATCCGTCCATACGGGCATCGGAAGCAGCGGCCGTTAAGGACATGGCATGGGATGCCAGATCATCTGCAATAAACTTTCTTTTGATATTCTTTTGTATGGTACTCCCGGTTTTAAGGCCGTATTTCCCTGTTAAACCCTGTTTTGAAATGGCTTCATTAAGTCTGGCACCTTCCAGTATAAACGCTATTTCATCAAGTGGTGCAAGGGTTGCAAATTCAAACACCTTTGCCACGGAAAGATCCAGTTTCAACTCTGGCTTTTCAGATTCTGAAAGGCTTTGAGAACCTCTAAAAATAGTTTTTCCGTTCTTTTCAACATAAATAATATTGGTATGACGATGGGAAATGATAGTCCGGCAAGTATGATTTTTTAATTTGCAGATGCTTTCAATATATAAATTATCAGTTCCTTCCTTTATCTTGATCTCAATTCGATTTTCATTCACCATCTTTTGTGCTGCTTCAAGGTTCTCATCATTCACATATTTGAGTACCTCAAGTCCGTCTTTTGAATGGCCGCATACTGCACCAAGGGCAGCAGCTATGGGCAGGCCAATCATACCTGTACCCGGAATACCCACGCCCATCCCATTCTTATAAACATTTCCGCTGACAAAGATTTCTATTTTGTCTGGTAATCCCTCCAGGGCTTCTCTTGATCTGGCAGTTGCCAGGGCGACTGCCACAGGCTCGGTGCAGCCAAGCGCCGGAACAACTTCCCGGTTGATGATGGCAATGATTCTTTGTCGTTCATCCATGTTAAGCATGTGTCTTCCTTTTAACCTTAAATTATTTTTTCACCCTGTATTTCATTAAAATGTGACCTTTATCAATACCACTTGCATCCATTAATTCCAACTGGATATCCAGGGATTCTTGAAACAGGGAGAGCCCCTTTCCAAAAATTTTTGGCACCATTGTAATATGAATCTCATCAATTAAATTTTCTTTCATGAACAAGGTATTTACTACCGAACCACCGATGACTGCCGCTGATTTAAATCCCTGTGCCGTAAGATCCCTGATGACTTCCCCCGGTGTTTGATGGGTGAATATCAAATCCTCATCCCGGCTTATTCTTGTTTTGTCCCGTGTCATGACAATATTTTTACGTCCCGGCAATACTTTACCAATGGTATCAAATGTTTTCGAGCCCATGATCATTACCCCTGCTTTCCGGGTAATATGAACAAAATATTTTTTATCTGCTTTTCCGGTCCAGTCGACTAATTCCATGGACCCCCTTGCAATCAACCCATCTGCTGTAAGTGCCATTAACAGTATCACTTTCATATTGTTTTACCCCGTATTCGAGCTTTTAAGTTGCAGGTCTTCAGTCACTGGGCCATTTCATGACTTTGTCTTCAGCAAAATAACAAAATCGGGCCCAACTGAATTCTTTTTTCGAAATCGGGCATCGAAGGGTAACTTCTGTGTCACTTAAGCCTGCAACTTCCCAGTCACCGGATCGTCTTGATCCTTCGATCCGTATTTTCTGTCCTTGTTTAAAGGGGTATGGTTTGAACACGGTCACATGATGATCCATTATATCGACCTCCTGTTTTTACAATAAATATTTAATACTAACCATACAGTTTTTAAGCCTTTTTTTCTATAGACATTATCCATGAAATAAGGCAACCTTTCTTAATTCTAATCAGAAGAAATAATGGGTCCCGTCATTTTCCGGGGATCCACCCATTGATCAAATTGATCTTCAGACATGATTCCAAGCTCCAGCGCAGCCTGTTTCAGCGTCATATTATCCTTATGGGCTTTTTTTGCAATCCTGGCTGCCTGGTCATAGCCGATATGGGGATTTAAGGCGGTCACCAGCATGAGCGACTTTTGAAGATTTGCTTCAATCGTTTTGTAATTGGGTTCAATACCATCCACACAATTATTTTTAAATGATAATGCTGCATCGCCCAGCAGCCGCGCTGATTCCAAAAAATTATAAATTATCACCGGCTTAAACACATTAAGTTCAAAATGTCCGTTTGAGC
>Ga0164318_10006665_pt1 | contig 11175 bp, 11 predicted proteins | sample GuaBasSedimGuay9_FD_113734 | JGI IMG/M metagenome (GOLD analysis project Ga0164318, IMG submission 113734) | Subseafloor sediment microbial communities from Guaymas Basin, Gulf of California, Mexico - Guay9, Core 4571-4, 0-3 cm | ecosystem: Environmental > Aquatic > Marine > Hydrothermal vents... | reverse complement strand
ATAGATGCGACTCCGTATCCATAAATTCTGCTGAATTTTGAGCGTTGTCGTTCGGCAAGAAGAACGATGCGAATAAGTAGGGCTAGGTACAGTAGAATAACTGAAGTAACTCCCACGAAACCCCATTCTTCGCCTACGGTGCAGAAGATAAAATCGGTACTTTGCTCAGGTACAAAATTATAGCGAGTTAGTACCCCATTACGAAATCCCTTGCCAGTTAATCCGCCGGAACCAATTGCAATTTTAGATTGGTTAACGTTGTATCCTGCTCCTCGTAAATCTTGTTCAATACCAAGAAGTACATTAATTCGTTTTTTTTGATGTGGTTCTAGTACATTTTCGAAGGCATAATTTACTGTAAAAACAAAGGCTGATGCTAATATTAACATGGCGAAAATAGGTTTCCATTGCTTTCGTAAATATTTAGATAATACCATTATTAATACGGTGGCACCCAATAATACACCAATAACATATAATTCGCTAAATAAAAGTGTGACTATAAATAATACGGCCATAACAACGCCAAGAACTAGTAATAAACCAGAAAATCCTTCGCGAAATAGAACAATAACAAACGAAAAATAAACCAGTGCTGAGCCAGTGTCATTTTGAAGAAGTATTAATAGGGCAGGAGCAATTAAAATTGTAAGTGATGAGATTTTTACTTTCAAATTTCGCATGTCGATATTCAAAGTGCTTAAGTATTTTGCCATAGCAAGTGCTGTTGCAAATTTGGCAAATTCGGCTGGCTGAATTGCAAATCCTCCAATTTTAAACCATGATTTTGATCCTGCTACAGTGCTTCCAAAAAACAGTACTCCTATGAGAACCAATAACATGCCAATGTAGATGTAAAATGAAAATGTGGTGAAAAATTTAGCATCGATAATTAATATTACAGATGCAAGAACTATGGAAAGTCCAATCCACATAAGTTGTTTACCATAGCGAGTTGATACGTCGAATAGGTCGGCAACATTTTCACCAGCTGATGCTGTAAAAATGCTGAGCCAACCCATTGTTACCAGTAGTAAGTATATGGTAACTGTTAGCCAGTCGATGTTTCCTGATATTTTTTCCCCTCTTCTCAATGCAAAAAATAGATGTATTTTAAATCGGGCGTAAAATTACTAAAAAGCTTGGGTTTTAGCTATATCAACTAAACATCAAAATATGCTAATAAATCTTCACCTTTTTAAGTTTTAGTTTCTCGCAAAGGCGCTAAGACGCAAAGTGTTTATTGTCAGTATCATAAAGTGAAATGTACGTGTATTGTAGTATTTGATTAAGTATTACTGAATAATTTCGTAGTTATCCTCTGCCTTTTTTACATAAGTAATCCCGAAAGGCTTACAAAGTATATTTAGAACTTCTTCAATGGGTTTTTGTTTTGAGAAAAATCCTGTGTATAAATAATTTAAATCACCTTGATATGTAATTTTGACATTGTAATAATCTTCAATTTCATCAATAACAAGTTGTAGAGGAACAGAAGTGAAACTAAAACCATCTTTTGTAGATGACGAATTAAAATCATTGTAACTATTTTTCGAAACTTTTATTTCTCCACTTTTATTTAGTTCGGCATGGTAGTTTGGACTAAGTATTACTTCCTGTTTTGTTATTGAAACAACTTTTACTTTTCCGGTAACACAGGTAACGTTATACTCATCACCACGCGAAAAAATATTAAAACTTGTGCCAAGCACAATTGTTTTGCCAAGTGAAGAGGTTACATTAAATTGTTTGCCTTTTTCAACATCAAAAAATGCTTCTCCTTCCAATGATACTTTACGTGATAATTGCCACCAAAGTGGATAATATGTTAGTGTTGAATTGGGAGCTAAACTTACTGTTGAACCATCAGGGAGATTTGTGCTAATATATTGATTTGGTGAAGATTTAATTGTTGTGGTGTAATAACGCAGAACAGAAAACATCCCTGCTATCAGCAGCATGGCTGCGGCAATACTATAAACTATGTTGAGTTTGAAATTACTAGTTTTATTAATTGGTGCAATAGTTGCTTTAGTTTCAGTTTTGCTAACTAGATTGTCCCATATTTCATCCTTTGATTTAGTGTAGGCTATATCAGTATTAGCAAAGAAATCATCAATATTATTCCTTTGTTTATTATTGTTTATATGTTTGTTATCGTTAGTCATTTTAGTAGTCAAGCTCCTTTTTTAGATATAAAAGTGCAAGTTTCATTCTTTTTTCCACAGCCTTAATGCTTATTCCAACTGCATTTGCTATTTCGTGATATTTCATGTTATCCATTCTGCTCATTAAAAAAACTACCCTTTGTTTTTCTGATAATTTAATTAGAGCAGATTCATATTTGTTTTCTAATTCTTTAAACTGCATACTATCTTCGGGCGATTGGCTTTCCACTTTAGGTGCTAAACTAAGTTTGAAGTTCAGCATTACTTTTTGTCTTCTGTAGTTGCTAACGAACAAGTCTCCTGCAATTTTAAATATTAATCCTTTAATGTTCTTTGTTTCAGTATCAATTTGCTTCTCCCATATTTTCATAAAGGTTTCTTGTGCAATATCGGTGGCAACTTCCACATCACCCGACCGGTAGTATATGTAGTTTCGCACAGCATCAAAATGATTATCAAAAATGTCTTTAAAAAACGTTCGTGTCAAAAGATTTGCATTTTAAGGTAAAGTAAAAATACTACATATTTTTTTATTTTAGTTATTTAATGGACAAATAGAGTATCCAAAAAGTTAGCAAGAACTGTCATTCTGAGCAAAGCGAAGAATCTCATACCTTTGAATATTATCAAAATAGAGATTCTTCACTATGTTCAGAATGACAAAAAGCCTTCCGTTTTAGACACTTTATTAGTGTTTTTTTTACCTTAAGAATATAGTGTAAGTAACTCCATTTACAAGTACTGTAGCTATATTATCACATTCACCTGTTCCATAATCTAATACCCTAAGAGCTAGGCCTTCGGGTTGTATTGCCATAGTTCCCGAAACGATCCATCTGCAGCTAATTTGAACACGCAATGGGTTAATGATTTCACGTTCCCAGGTGTCACCATTTGGTCTAATTCCGTTTGCAGTGCCAGTTATAAGATATACATCATCCCAGCGATTAAAAATAGTGAAGATACCTTCAACCCATTCTCTTTCTCTTGATGAATTCCAGCTAATGGTCCCGTTTTCATTTGCCAAGTGAATTACACCTACAATTTCTATGGTGTAGTACATATTGCCATCTTCATTTAGCCCCATATTTGTAATAACTTTTGTGCCATCCACATTGTTGTCATTTACATGATAATCGTCAAAGCCATAAGTTATTACAGTGCCAGGGTGTCGGTATCTGCCAGTAAATGTTACAATTATTTTACCCCTGCGAAATCTTCCATCCCTACATAAGCAGTTGGTGTTACCAAAGTCAATGGTTAGTTCGCGAGGCATAACTGTTGTGTCGAGCGTTACCGTGGCGCAGTTGCTTAAAAACTGACCTACATCGTCACCAGACTTAAATCCCCCTGTTCCAAAGTCATATGCTTCGTCGGCAATATTGGTTGCGTCAGTATAAATACCTTCAGCAAATGCATCATCAGCGGCTGCCGATGTGTTGTCAATTACTTGTTGATCATCTTTTTGGCACGAGGATGTTAGCGATACTATCCCCGTAATCACAAAAAGTGCGATAATTAAATTTAATTTTTTCATAGTTATGCAGTTTAAGTTTTAAATATTATTCGATTTATACTTGTATACCGCACAACAAATGTTTTACCCTACCTTTTATTCGTTTTTTTTATGAAGGGCGGTAGCCAGGCTATATATTTATAGTTGTTTGCTCCGATTGTGTTTTTGTAAGTAAACCTGAGATCTTAGATATAATTGAGGTGTTATTTGGCCAAAAGATTATTGAAAAGGTTGACTAAAAATTGATTTTCTTTTGATAGTTGAGAAGATCTAGTAATTAGAGCCACTAATTAACCAAGATATTCCTTAACAGCCTTTATCAACACAGCTTTGGTTTTAACACCAACTAGTTTTTTAACAATTTTTCCATTTTTAAAAATAATAATGGTAGGGATGCTTCTTATTCCAAGCTCAGCTGCAGTTTTTTTGTTTTCATCTATGTTTAATTTGCAAATGGCTGCTTTTTCTGCAAATTCATCAGCAACTTCACTAACTATTGGTCCTTGAATTTTACAAGGCATACACCAAGGTGCCCAAAAATCGATAAGTGTTACACCTGTTTTAATTTGTTTTTTAAAAGCTGCATCACGAAGTATAATAAGGTTTTCACTGACAGGAGCATTAACATCCATATTTTTAATCATTTTATACCTTTTGTAAAATGATACAACTAGTAATAATACAAGTATAATAAGGGGGATTAACCAATAATTCATAATAAGTGTTTTTTTATCTGACTAATTAAATATTCTTTACTCTCAATACCAGGCATTTGCATTACTTGTTTTCCATCCTTCATAAGTATTAAAAAAGGAATATTTCTAACACCAAACTTATCGGCAAGCACACGATTATCATTAACATCAATTTTCCCAATTTGCAAACTATCTGGAAACATTAAGGCAATTTCATCATAAATCTTGTCTTGAGCAATACAAGCAGTACACCATGGAGCCCAAAAATCTAATAATATCACTCCATGAGAAACATATTTTTCCCAGTTAACAAAATTGATATTAATAAATGTATTTTTTTCCATTGAGTGCGCAAATATAGGTAAATGTTTAAAAGAGCCATGTGCGATTGTCCTTTCAGGTCGCCATTTGCACCTGAAAGTCGAAACATTTTTGTAAAAGCAAATTTTAATATCAAATTGGTATAAATGGAGTATTCAATTTTCTCAACCTTTCAGGAAGAAAAAACCTGAAAGGTTAGAATCACTATCTACAAATAAACCCTAGTAATCCCCGATCCACCCATATCAATTGGCGCATCCCCAAACTTTTTAATTTCATCCACACTTTGCAGATATTCACGAATAATTTCACGTAATACCCCAAACCCTTTCCCGTGTAGAATACTAACTTCGTGCATGTTAAGAAGTATGGCTTCATCAATGTACTTTTGTAAATCCAACAATGCTTCATCTGCTCTTTTGCCTCGTAAATCAATACTAAGTTTGAAGTTGGCAGTTTTTTCATTTATATCATTAATAATGTCGTTGAAGCCTTTCCTTCTTACTGATTTTCGTGCTGGAGCTTTTGATTTAATTAGTTTTTTAATAGAGGTTTTAATCTTAATTTCATTCACGTTCAAATAGGCATCTTTACCTTCAATTGAAATAAGTTCGCCAATAATATCAGTATCTTTAATAACTGCATAATCGCCTACTTCAATTGGTCTATTGTCAACCTCATGGGTTTTGGTTGTTATACTTTTTACTTTTTGCTTTTCTTTCTTTTTCTTTTTAGAGAGCGGTGTAGGTTCTTTTTTTAGTTCAATTTTTTTCTCATCAAGTTCCTTACGTATTTCACGGGTTTTTGCTTTATCAGCACCAGCTTCTTTAATATCACGAATGGTTTTTTCAACAGCTTTATTTGAAGATTCAATAATTAGTAAAGCTTTTTCGTTTGCCTCTTTTACTATTTGCTTTTTATCTTTTTCCAGAAGGTTAACTAAGTTAGTATATTTTTCAATCATCTGGCTTAAGTTAACATCAGCAGATTCAGCTTTTTGAAGTTGTTTCTGTAGTTTTATCTTATCAATTTCCAGTTGTTGAAGTTGCTGATCGAAACGAACGTGCTTACCTCCACTTTTGTTTTTTGCATTGTTTAATACATTGTTAGGGAATCCAATTTTTTTTGCAATCTCAAAAGCAAATGAGCTTCCTGGTTTGCCAATTTGGAGCTTGTATAATGGCTGCATTTCTTTAGAATCGAAAAGCATGGCTCCATTCACCAATCCTGTTAATCGTTCAGCAGCAAGTTTTAGGTTTGTATAATGCGTTGTAATTACTCCGTAAGTTTGCTTATTGTTCAACTGCTCAAGAGTAGCCTCTGCAATTGATCCTCCCAACTGTGGTTCGGTACCTGTTCCAAATTCGTCAATGAGTACCAACGTACTATTATTTGCATGACGCAAAAAATATTTCATATTTAGGAGGTGTGAACTGTATGTACTCAGGTCATTTTCAAGCGATTGATCGTCACCAATATCTATAAAAAGATTATCAAATAATTTAAAAGTACTGTCAGGAGATGCACTCACTAGTAGTCCACACTGCAACATGTATTGTAATATTCCAACAGTTTTTAAACAGATTGATTTTCCACCTGCATTTGGTCCCGAAATGATTAATATTCTGTTTTTAGTTGAAAGCTCCAACTCTAATGGGATTACATCTTTGTCTTGCTCTTTGTGTGATAAGTATAATATTGGGTGAACAGCTTTTCGTAAATCTACATCTTTTGCATTTGATATAATAGGCTGATTTGCGTCTATTTTAATAGAAAAAAGTGCTTTCGCACGAATAAAATCCATTAATCCTAGAAACCTATACGCCCCAATAAGTTCGGGTATGGATGGGCGTAATTGATCAGTAAAGTCTATTAATATTTTTATTATTTCTCTGCGTTCCTCGCTCTCAAGTTCTTTAATTTCATTATTAATTTCAAACGAAAGTGGAGGTTCAACAAATACTGTTTGCCCAGTGGATGATTCATCATGTATAATACCACCAATGGATCTTTTATTTGCAACCATTAGTGGGATAACCGATCTTCCATTACGAATGGTTATTTCAGCATTTTCGGGAACAGATCCTATTTTTTTAGCATGCTCAAAAGCTTTTTTCGTTTCTCTAAAAACCTTCCTGTGTTTGCTGGTTATTGATTGCCTTATGCTGTTTAGGTTTGGCGAAGCTTTATCCCTAATCTCTCCTTTTTCATCAATAATTCTTTCGGATGCAGTTAATAGTTCATCAGGAAAGTATACTTGCTCAACCAGCTTTTTTAATTCTGGATAAGCATCATCTTCTGTTTCTTTAAAATAGGTGATGATTTGTTTGATAGTTCTAAGTGACACCTTTAGATTAAAAAGGGTTTCTTGCTCGATGTAACTACCAGGTGTTTTAAGATGAGCAATATCATTACGTAAATCAATGAAATCATTTGATGGAAACGACTTGCCAATTGTAAGTAATTTAACAAATTCACTTGATTGGTCCAGCAGTTTTTTAATTACAGAAGCATTAGATGAAAACCTAATTTTATCTACATAATGCTCTCCCATTGTGCTAATGCACATGTTACCAATGAGTTTCTTTATTTGGCTAAAGCCAACTTTTTGCTCAAAGTTATGCGGGTAGTTCATGGCTGCAAAGGTAACGAAAGGAGTTGGGAGTATTACAAAAGATTGTCATTTATCAACTAATGTAAGTTCATTTTTTTTAGCTCTATGTTGTTTATAGTGGGTTACAATTAAAGTAAAATTCCAATAATCAATAATACAAATCACAAATAAATAACATTACCCACCTAAATTGGTATAGAACCATTTTTTTATTTACATATTTGTAACTTTACCACAATTTTATCGTCTCCTTTCTGAAATGCCGAAAAAGATATTTGAAAATATAATAATGCCAGCTAGTCAAAAAATGTATCGATATGCATTATCAATATTAAAAAATGACGAAACAGCAAAGGATGTAGTTCAGGAATGTTTGATGAAGATATGGGATAAGCGCGAACTTTTGCCAACCATTAACAGTCCCGAATCGTGGGCATTACGCATAACCCGCAATCAATGCTACGACTGGGTTAAAACGAACCGATTCACCATCGAGCCCGACTCGGTAATGCTCGTAGCTGAGAGCGATGAAACTGACCACGAATCAATTTTAAATGATAGCATGAACTGGCTTAATAAAATATTGGATGAGCTTTCGCAGAAAAATCGTGAAATTTTTCATCTTAGAGAAGTTGAAGAGTTTACATATCAAGAAATTGCCGAAGTAATGTCAATAAGTATCTCGGATGTAAAAGTGTCAGTTCATCGAATACGTCAAAAAATAAAGTCTTCATTTCAAAAAATAGAAGAATATGGAATCGCAAATTAGTAAACTAACAAAAAAGTACTGGGAAGGAAATACTTCTGCTGAAGAGGAACGAATACTTAAAAAAGGTTTTCAAAATCAGTTCTCAAAATCAATGGAAAGCATGTTTTTTGCCGAACTTGAAAAACGCAAGGCTGTAAGCACTAGCAAAAACTTTACTAATCCTCAAAGAAAAACAACCATATTTCGGCAAATATCAGCTGTAGCTGCCATGATTATAGTTTTAGTTGCCTTAGCTATTGGTTTCTACGGTGAGAACGAAAATAATAATACGTATACAATAAATGATCCGCAAGAGGCATATGATATAAGCAGGCAGGCTTTAATGCTTGTTTCATCTAACCTAAATAAGGGGAAAACATACACTAAAAAAATTGATAAAATAAATGTAATCAAATATAATAATAATAAATAAATTTTAAATCATGAAAAAAATAACACTAATTTTAGCAAGTCTTATAATCTCAATATCAATGATGGCTCAAGAGTCATTAATAAACAAGTACTTCGAAAAATACTCTGATAATAACACCTTTACCAAGGTTACAATTAATCAAAAGATGTTTTCGTTGTTTGCTAACTTCGAAGGTGGTACTGAAGAAGAAACAGAATTTATGATGGCAATAAGCAAACTCGAAGGCTTAAAAATTTTGGCTGCTGATAGCATTGAAAACTCAGCTAATATGTTTAAGTCGGTAGCCATAGATATGGATAAAAATGGTTATGAAGAATTAATGTCAGTAACAGATGCAGATGAAAATGTAAAATTTTCTATAAAAGAAAAGGGTGGAGTTGTTACTGAGTTGATTATGCTTGTTGGTGGAAATGAGGAATTTGTACTTATGAGTCTATATGGTGAAATAAATTTAAGAGATGTTTCGAAAATTGCCAGCGGAATGAATATGAATGGCATGCAAAATCTAAGCAATTTCCATTATGGCGATGACAAACATGATCATAACGATGATGATTAACATTAAGTTATACATAACACTAATCTTTTTAACGATTTTCCTGTCAGTAAATGCACAGGAAGATCGTTTTAAGGAATTTGCCGAGCAACATAACGATAGGGCTTTTTGTTTTTATCCCAGCACAATACGCATGCTAAATATTGGTGATAATCCTGAATTTAACAATATGGTAAGCGGTATTGAAAAACTAATTGTTTACAAACTTGATTCAATTAGTATTAGCGATAGTTTGTATAATGTGATGTTGGATGATTTTGACTCTATGGATTATGATGAATTATTATCAATAGGTGGTGGGGGTTATAGTACGTTAGTTTTGGGTAGTCCTGAGGGTATTGAATCTCAATTTGTTGGAGTGGTTATTTCTGATAATATTTCGGTAGTATTTTTTATGAAAGGTGATATTAGTTGGGAAGAAATCCCTAAAATGATTAGTAGTTTTAACAGTGATGATTTTATAAATATACTTGATTTAAATTTTAAAGAATTTGATTAATACCATTGAAATAGTAGGTCTTTCGAAAAATTACGGAAAAATTGTGGCGGTTAACGAACTACATCTCAGCATTTCAGAAGGACAAGTTTATGGCATATTGGGTCCAAATGGAAGTGGCAAAACAACAACATTGGGAATGATTTTGGATGTAGTTGCACCTAGTGCAGGAAGTTATAGCTGGTTTGGCGGAATATCAAAAGTAGAAGCAAGGAAACAAATAGGAGCAATACTCGAAACGCCTTGCTTTTTACCATACTTAAGTGCTGTTCAAAATCTTGAGATTGTAGCTCACATTAAAGAAACCAGTAATGATAGAATAGATGTTGTATTAAAGCAGGTTGGTTTATTTAATCGTAAAGATGATAAGTTTAAAACATATAGCTTGGGAATGAAGCAACGACTTTCCATAGGTGCTGCATTGCTTTCAAATCCGCCAGTTTTAATATTAGATGAACCTACAAACGGGCTAGATCCTCAGGGTATTGCAGAGGTTAGGGAGTTAATTTCAGAAATTGCCAATCAAGGTAAAACAATAATAATGGCTAGTCATTTGCTTGATGAAGTGCAGAAAGTTTGTACCCATTTCTGCGTTCTTAAACACGGTGTTAAAATACATGAAGGTTTAGTAAGTGATACACAGGGAGAAATAAACAAGGTAGAAGTTAGTTGTGAGAATAACCAATTACTGAAATCACAGATTGAGCTTTTTGAAGGAGTGAAACAGATAACCCAAAGTAATAATTCGCTATTTATTATTTTAGCAGATGGCTTTACAGCATTAGATATTAATAAATTTTGTTTTGAGCATAATCTGGTTCTTAAAAAATTAGTTACCCAAACAAACTCATTGGAAAAAGAATTTTTGAAAATCCTAGAAAATCATGATTAGAGCATTAAAACTTGAATGGCTTAAAGTAAAAAACTACAGGGTTTTCTGGGTTTTAATGATAATGTATTTGCTTGCATTATTAATAATTGCATCAGCTGGTGGGTTGTTTTTAGCATGGTTAAAACAACAAGGTGCCGATTTTCAGGGTATCGACCCAACTATTATCCCAATTTTTGATTTCCCAGATATATGGCAAAATATTACATATTTAGGCTCATTTGTTAAAATATTTATTGCATTTATTGTTGTAATATCTGTAAATAACGATGTAACATATAATACATTAAGGCAAAATGTAATTGATGGTATTAGCAAAAAAGAATACATCATGAGCAAAATGATGATGATATTAACTTTGGCACTTATTAGTACATTGTTTTTATTTGTTGCAGGCTTAATAAATGGAGCAATTTATTCACATGTAGCGGGGATGGAGGTTATATTTGATGAATTGGAGTTTCTTGCAGCATATTTTTACGAAATAATTGTTTATTGCACTCTGGCTTTTTTATTAGCATTGATAATAAAAAAGGCAGGATTTGTTATTGTATTACTCTTTTTATACACAATAATGTTTGAACCAATTGCAGTTGCAATACTTGAGAACGCACCCTATTTTAAAGATGGCATATGGCCACAAATTGCGCAATTTTTCCCGGTTAAATCGCTAAATAATTTAATTAATGTACCATTTGGTCGTTATGTATTTATGGAGATTGAAGACAATATTTCTCTT
>Ga0164318_10006664_pt1 | contig 11180 bp, 10 predicted proteins | sample GuaBasSedimGuay9_FD_113734 | JGI IMG/M metagenome (GOLD analysis project Ga0164318, IMG submission 113734) | Subseafloor sediment microbial communities from Guaymas Basin, Gulf of California, Mexico - Guay9, Core 4571-4, 0-3 cm | ecosystem: Environmental > Aquatic > Marine > Hydrothermal vents... | reverse complement strand
GAGCGCAGACACTCAGAAGGAGCGGCCCGCTCGTAGATGGTGACTGTCACCGTGCCGGCAGCGCCCGGGATTCTTACATGCTCCCCGCCCCCGCCGCTGATTGACACCGCCTCGCCATTTTGATATTTTGCTACAGGGGAAATCAACGAGAGGAGTGATTGCCCATGAAGGTCTCTCTCATCATCGAGCGCGGCCCGTCCAAAGGCCGCGAAATACAACTGAAGCGGCAGACCACGCTGCTCGGCAAGAGCGAACAGTGCGACGTGCGCATAGCATCCAGGATTACGTCACGCCGCCACTGCGAGATAAGCGTAGAGAAGGACTTCGTCGTCCTGCGCGACCTCAACAGCCGCAACGGCACATTTCTGAACGGTGACCGCGTTAACGGCGAGGTGTTTCTCTCCAACGGCGACAAGATCATCGTGGGCGACGCGCTCTTCAGCGTCAGGATAACCGAGGATGAGCGCACCTCCACGCACGCGGAGATTGTGAAACTGGCCAAGAGTATGGAAGGCCCGCCGGCGGACAGGGTGCTCTCTTCCACGGCGCAGGATACCACGCCAGAGGCCCCCACTGCTGAAGAGACCGCACCGGAATCTCCTGAACCCGTCGCCGCCGTGCCCGTGGAAGAGGAACCGGTCCAGGCCGTTCCGGCAGAGGATGTCGCGCCTGCCGCGCTGAAGGTTGTCCCCGAGGAAGAGCAACCCGCGATGGTAGAGGAGGTGATTACCGCCGAAAGCAAGCCCTCCCCCCGCGCCTTTGACACCAGTCTGTACGAGCAGGTCATAGAGGGACTGGTTGCAGCGGGCGAGTCGATGTCGGTGCACTATCTGCGGACATCCCGCAAGGTCCGCAACGTCATGGCTCTTCTGACGCGAGTGCTCGAAATCGGCAAGGAAGAGGAGCGCGTGATGAAACTCGCCGCGATGCTCTATGAAGTAGGCAAGTATTACCTGGCGACCGACCTCCTGAACAAGGGCGAGGCGCTGACCCCCGAAGAGAGAAAGAAACTGGAACAGCATCCGCAACTGACCATCAGGCTGTTCGAGAAAGTGCCGCTGCCGGCGGGCGTGAAAGAAGCGATAGCGCACCACCACGAGCGGTACGACGGCACCGGCTACCCCGACGGGCTCAAGGGCGAACAGATACCCGCCGGCGCCAGGATGCTGGCGATAGCGGATGCAATGGCGGCGATGACTTCTTCACGGCCTTACAGACCGGCGCTGAGCACTCCGCAGGCGCTGGATGAGATGGAAAAGAACGCCGGCACGCAGTTCGACCCGGTCATGGTCTCCAAATTCGTCGACCACTGCCGCCTGCACCAGAACGAACTGCGAGAAGCCGTCAACCTCACCTGAGCGGCAACCCGTCATGAATGATTTGAAGAGCGGTTTCTCCTCACAACGCTATCTCACCGGGTTTCACGCCCGGGAAATCCCCCACCAGTTCGCCGACGTCATAGTTGTCGGCACCGGTGCGGCTGGACTGAGGGCGGCCATTGAAGCGGCGGGCCACTGCAACGTGCTTTTGCTCTCCAAGCAAACCTGCGAAGAGACGGCCACGGCTTACGCCCAGGGCGGCATAGCCGCCGTGCTGGACGCGGCCGACAGCGTGGAACAGCACGTGGAGGATACCCTGAGGACCGGCTGCGGCCTCTGCGATGCCAGGATGGTTCGCGCCATCGTCGGCGAGGGCCCCGAGAGAATCCGCGAGTTGCTGGACTGGGGGGCGAAGTTCGACAGGGAGGACGGCCGCCTGGCCTTCACCCGCGAGGGGGGCCACTCGCGCGCGCGAATACTGCACGCCGACGGAGACTCCACCGGCGCCGAATTGATGAACACGCTCATACGGAAGGCGCGCGCCCTGGACAAAATCAGATGGAAGGAAAACTGCTTCGCCATCGACCTGCTCACCAGAGACCGCACCTGCCTGGGCGTGCTGGCACACGACGGCGGGGGGGGCTTCATCGCGCGGGGACATCGCGTAATCCTGGCCACCGGCGGTTGCGGCAGGATATACCGCGAGACAACCAATCCCTCTATCGCCACGGGCGACGGAATCGCAATGGCTTATCGCGCGGGAGCCGATATAGAGAACGTCGAGTTCGTGCAGTTTCATCCCACCACTTTGTACCTTGCGGGGGCCTCGCGGGCGCTCATATCCGAAGCCGTCCGCGGAGAGGGGGCAAGGCTTGTGAACAAGTCCGGACAGGCCTTCATGAAAAACTACCATCTGGCCGGTGACCTCGCGCCCAGGGACGTAGTCAGCCGCGCCGTCCTTGCGGAAATGGACAAAACCGGGGATACGAATGTTTACCTGGACTTTTCGCACATGGACCCGCAGGAAGTCTATCTCCGATTTCCGAGAATAAAGAAACTCTGCGCCGCCTGCCACCTGGACATAACCCGCCACCCCATACCCGTACGTCCCAGCGCACATTACATGGTAGGCGGGGTCAAGACCGACGGCAGGGGCCGTACCACCATAAAGAACCTGTTTGCGGCGGGCGAGGTGGCGTGCACCGGATTCCACGGGGCCAACAGGCTGGGCTCCAACTCCCTGCTGGAGAGCGTTGTGATGGGCCGCAGGGCCGGCGCGGCGGCGGGCGAAACCGCCGCAAAGCGCAAGAGCCAGCCGAAACCTCTCCTGCTGCGTAGCGAAAAGGCCGCAATCGCCGGCGGCGACCTGGACCTGGCCGACCTGGAGAACTCCCTCCGCAGCCTCATGTGGCGGATCGGCGGAATAGTGCGCAACGGCCCGGCCCTCGAGGCCGCCCTGGGGCGCGTGCGCTTCTGGCAGAGTTACGTGCTCAAGCGGCAGTTCAGCGAGCCCGAGGCCTGGTCGCTCCAAAACATGATGACCGTGGCGGAACTGGTGCTGCGGGCCGCGCTGATACGCCGGGAAAGCCGCGGCGTGCATTACAGGAAGGACTTCCCGAACACGAATGACAGAAACTGGAAACACACGGTTATCCTTCGCCGGGAAGAGGCTGAACCCGGCTGACGGCAAGGCGGGGCGGTTCGTCCCGACGCCCCCGGGGGTTATCCTTCGCGAACGACAAGAGGCGCCTCCATGAGCAAAAAACCCGGCTACATAATCGAGAACGAACGGATAGAAAAAGAACTCACCGCTGACTTCAAAAGCATGTCAACGACGGTGGGTACGGCCAGCGCGCGTAAGCAGCGCACGGTCAACGTCCTGATATTCAGCGCGGTGGCGGTTTGCTTCTTCCTGGAGCTATTCCATCCGCTGATATTTCAATCCCTGCTCGGCGCCACCGAAGACGTGGGCAATTACGCGGGCAAGACCGCCCTCGCCATAGCGGTATTTCTGATTTCGGTGAAACTCGGCTATTACCTGCACAACGCGGTGAAGTTTAATCATTACACGTTCTGGGTGTTCGCCTCGCTGGAGGCGCGACTGCTGGAAATCAAAGAGCAATTGCAAGAGTATAATCGACGGCTGAAAACCCTGGAAAGGGAGAACACGACAGACAACAGATGAAGCGGACCGAAAACACCGCCACATCGGGCGGCGCGGAGAAAGCGCTGCTGGTGGAACTGTTGCTCAAGAACGACGCCGGCGCATACAGGAGGCCTCTCGAAGAGATGACGGCGCTGGCACAGACGGCAGGTCTGGAAGTCGTGGATACGGTCGTCCAGCGGCGCGTACGCCCGGACCCCGCCTACTGTATCGGCCGCGGCAAGGCCGAAGAGTTGGCGGGCCTGGTTGATGAGCGCGATGCCGACGTGGTGGCCTTTGACAACGACCTCACGCCGGCGCAGGTGCGCAATCTCGAAAAGACACTGGGGACCAAGGTCATTGACAGGAGTGAATTGATACTGGACATCTTCGCGGCACACGCGCGCACCGAGCAGGCCAGGGTCCAGGTGGAACTGGCGCAGTTGGAGTACTCGCTGCCCCGCCTCAGGCGCATGTGGACACACCTGTCGCGAATCGAGGGCGGCATCGGCCTCAGGGGCCCGGGCGAGAAGCAATTGGAAGTTGACAGAAGGCTGGCGCGCAAGCGGATTGGCGACCTGAAACGCACATTGAAGAAGAACGAGGCACGCCGCAAACGTATAGTGGCAAGCAGGAAGAACGCGTTCAACGTGTCACTGGTCGGCTACACAAACGCCGGCAAATCCACCCTGATGAACAGGATGACCTCGGCGGGCGTGAAGGTCGAAGACAAACTGTTCGCCACCCTCGACACCAAGACGAGTTCTTTCAAACTGCCCGGCGGCAGGAAGGTGCTCCTGAGCGACACCGTGGGCTTCATAAGGAACCTGCCGCATCACCTCGTGGCGAGTTTCCACGCTACGCTGCAGGAGGCGCTGGGGGCTGATCTTTTGTTGCACGTGGTGGACGCCTCGCACGAGGACGCCAGACTCCAGATAGACGTCGTCCAAGAGGTTCTTGAAGAAATCGGCTGCGGCGACAGGCCGAGGCTCCTCGTCCTGAACAAGATGGACCGTGTAAGGGAACAGATTGAGTTGCAGGCCCTGCTGCATGAGTTTTCCGACGTGGTGGCGATATCGGCGCGCACCGGCGAGGGGGTTGAAGAGATGAAAGCGGTTGTCGAACAGATTCTCGGCCGCGACCTCGTTACGGCCGAGATACGTCTGCCGCAGAGCGCGGCGGCCACCGGCGGCATCAGGGCGGCCATAAAGCGCGGCGCCGGCGTGCTTGAAGAATCCGTCGCGGACGGTGTTATCCTTATGCGAGTACGAATACGAAAGCGGGACTTCGGACGGCTCGCGAAGATGGCCACCGTGGATGTGCGTCGTCTATGATATCGCCATCCCGGAACGACGAAGCGCAAATGAATCCGCCCGCGCGCCTTGTTCTGAAATGCGCGGCAGGGCCGGTCTTTTCCCCTAACGGCGGCGTTTTGCTTGCGTATAAAAAACAAGTGCTGACCAGCGGCCTGCGAAAGGGTTTTGGTGTCTTGGCCGCTCCGCCTGTATAACTTTTGGAGGTGAGATTATGCGAGGCATAAGCTTGCTCACGGTCTTGCTGGTGGGGGGGGTATTGCTGGTAAATTCCGCCGCCCTCAGCCAGGAAGACATGACGACGCCCGAGACCGAAGCCGTCCCGGGCCGTACAGAGGTCTCCAAGGAACTCCGCCGCCAAGTTACGAAGGGCATTGACTGCCTGGTTACGGCCCAGGATCCGAAACTGGGCTGCTTCGGCAGCAGTAACAAACTGGCGACTACCAGCCTGGCAGGCATGGCGTTGCTTTCCGGCGGGCATTTGCCCGGCCGCGGGAAGTACTGCAAGAACGTGGATGAAGCCATAAATTTCATACTGAACCACGCCTTCAGCGCCAGCGGGTACATTCAGTATGAAGGTTCGAACATGTACAGCCATGGCTTCGCCGCCCTTTTCCTGGCGGAGGTTTACGGCAGCATACCACCTTACAAGCAATTCCAGCCCAAGGTGCGCAAGGCGCTTAAGAAGTCCGTGAAACTCCTGGAGAAGTGCCAGAGCCCTGAAGGGGGCTGGTGGTACAATCCCACCAGGACCGGCGGCGCGGACATATCCGTCACCGTGTGCGAAACGAACGCGCTGCGCGCCGCCCGCAACTGCGGAATAGCGGTGGACAAGCGCGTCATACAAAAAGCGCTCAAATGCGTCAAGAGGGCGGCCAACCCGAACGGCGGTTTCAGTTATCGCGTAAACATGGGCGGCGTCTCCGGCGGGTCGAACTTCGAACGCTCAGCCGGGGCCGTTTGCATACTGCAGGCCCTCGGCGCATACAAGAGCAAAGAATCCCAAAAGGGCCTCGATTATCTGCTCACGTTCAAGATCACCAGCCCCGGGACAAAGACGTGGAGCAGGTTTTACTACTACGGGGCCTATTATTCAGCCCAGGCAATGTTCATGGCAGGGGACAAATACTGGAACCAGTGGTGGCCGGGGCTGCGCGACCAGTTGCTGTCATTGCAAAGGCCTTCGGGCTTCTTCGATACCGTCGGCCGGGGCGGGCCCGCCTACTCCACGGCGGTCGCGCTCATCGTGCTGCAGATGCCGTATCGCTACCTGCCCATTTACCAGGAAGGCATCGAGAATGGCGCAAAATCCTCTCAGTAGGCGCGCCGGGGAACTCACCCGTGCGCTGGTGGAGGCCGGCGTGCTTACACGCGAGCAGGCCGGTAAGGTCGAGCGGCTCCTGGCCGAGGGCAGGCAAGAAAAGGCCGGCAAACTGCTGGGCAAATACATGGATGAAAAGACCAAATCGGGAAACCCCTGAGAGCCTATCCAAGTTCGGCGGGTGACAGTCGCTATTCTACTCAAGTTGACTGACTTTTTCTGGATGATGGCGGGTGCTTGATTATAATCTGCCGTTTCACAACACCTTACGGCGACAGTCACCGAGGTTAACAAAAACTCAGTCAACTTGAGTATTCTACGAACTGGTCCGCCACGACAAGTCGTGACGGCCTGCGCTCCGTAAATAGTGACGGTTACTCTTGCGCTAACATGTTATTCGGATAGGCCCTTAGGTCGCTTCCAGCATTTCGGTGAGGACCCGTGCTGCAACTTCGCGCAACTCCGGCGGGGACAGTATCTCCGCCTTCTCCTTGAATTTCAGCGCCCAGGTCACAAGCGTGCGCGGGTCGGCCATTTTCACCTCCAGCACCCCGCTGCCGTCCTTGTGCATGGTGAATTTCTCGCGGCGGACGTCACCCGATGCAGCCGCGCTCTCCGCTATCATCCACGCTACATCCGGGTGGAACCAGATGCGCACGCTCACGCGCTTCCGCCCTCGGTAGAGCAGCCAGCCGGGCAGGCCCACGTAATCCTCGACGCGAAAATCCTCCGGCGGCTCGAAGTCCGCCCGGGGCGACCTGCCGTTCAGCCGCCTTGCCTTGCCGGCAATTCTCTCTATATTCCACACGCGCAGGGCGTCGCGGCGGTGCGAGCGGCCGACCAGGTACCACCGTCCCTCGAACAGCGCCATGCCGTAAGGATCGACTGTCCTCATTCGCGGGCGGGAATCCTGCAGCGAGCGATATCTGAACTGCACGGTCTTTCGCTCCAGTACGGCCCTGCGCAACTCATTCAGGTTCTGCTCGGCCCTGCCCGGAGCCGCCAGGCCGGTATCGAGGAGCAGTGATTCCTCTCCTTTCCCAAAGGCCGCAGGCTCGGATGCGCGCAGTTTCATGAGCGCCGAGCGCGCACCATCCAGGAGCAGGTCGCGGCCCTTGCCGACGCCCGACAGGCAACTGAGCGCCAGCGCCTCCTCGGGCGTGATGTCCAGCGGCGGCAGGAAGCACTCGTCGCGCTCGATAGTATAGCCCTCGTCCTGGGTCTCTGTCGGCGGCAGGAACCGCACCGGGACGCCCATGGCACGCAGTTCGTCCTTGTCGCGTTCGAACCGCCGCCTGATCGTCCCGGGGGCCGCGTCATCGTCATAGCCGACTACTGTGCCCCGGATGCGCGACCACGCCACCGGGACGCGCGACTTCAGCAGGCAGGCCACCAGGTTCATCAGCCGCTCATATTTCGGTATCTTCTCCATCTTTCGTATCCGGAAGGTTGCGGCTTCCGATTCTATTGCGGCCTCTCCCAATCTCAAGCAGAAAATCGGGAGCATTAAAGAATTGCCGGTAAAAGGATACGCTCCCCGTACGGGTCGCTAAAGCCTGCGCAGCGAGGCGGCGAAAATGCCGGGTGAAGTCGAGAAATGATATAGCGAACCCGATATGCCGGAGACCGCTTTACCGGCCCCGGCCGCTCGTCCGGTCGAGCATGGCAAATCGTGCCGCGCGTAGCGGGCGTGAGTGCGGGCTGCCCCGGGCATGTGCTAGGCGACGTTGTGCTTGGCCAGTTCGATTACTCTCTGGAAGGTCTCAGGGTCATTAACGGCCATTTCGGCGAGCATCTTTCTGTCCAGTTCTACGCCTGCCCTCTTCAGCGCGGCGATGAATTTCGAGTAAGTCATGCCTTCGGCCCTGACTGCGGCGCTCAGACGTGTAATCCAGAGGCGTCGGAAATCCCTCTTGCGCGTCCGGCGGTCGCGAAAGGCGAACTGCCTCGCGCGCATTACGGTTTCGTTTGCGGTGCGGTACAGCCTGCCCCGTCCGCCCACGTACCCTTTGGCCGCTTTTAGTATTCTTTTGCGTCTCTTGTGTCTCGCTACGCTGCTTTTGGCTCTCGCCATCGAAGAGGTCCTTTCGTTCAAACAGACTGTATCCGTCTTTAGACTGCAAGCAGTTTCTTAATCTTCTTCACTTCAGAGGGGTGAACCAGTTTCGCGCGCCGCTGGCCTCTCTTGCGCTTGCCGCTCTTCTTGGCGCGCAGGTGGCCGGTGGCGGCAGCCCGACGGACGACTTTGCCGTTGCGCGTTACCCTGAATCGTTTCTTTGCGCCTTTGTTCGGTTTTAGACTTGGCATAATAACCCTTCCTTATCGCTCAACGCCTTGCGCCCGTACGGGCCGCAAGTTAACAGGCCGCCGTGCTACTTGGGCACGATTGTCATCGTGAGCCGCCGACCTTGGAATTTTGGAGGCCGATCCACCCGGATGATATCTTCCAATTCCCGGAGAATCCGGTTCATCCGTTCCTCGCCGAACTCCTTGTGTGCCATCTGACGGCCGATGAACCGCAGGGTCACCAGGACCTTGTCGCCCTTCTCAATGAGTTCGCGCATCTTCTTGATTTTTATGAGAAGGTCGTGCTCGTCGATGCCGGCCTTCATGCGCACTTCCTTGAAGTGCATCCGGTGGTGGCTCTTGGCGCTGTAGTTGCGCTTCCTTTGGCGGTACTTGTATTTCCCGTAGTCGAGAAACTTGCAGACGGGTGGATTGGTGTCCGGCGCCACTTCCACAAGGTCCAATCCCGCCTCGCGGGCAGCCTTCAGCGCATCCCGCGAACTCATCACGCCCAACTGCACACCCTTGTCATTGATTACCCGAACGGTCCTTGCGCGAATCCGCTCGTTCACCCTCAGGTCGCGTGTGATAACCTTACCTCCGTTTGATAAGCCTGGAACTTATCTCTTCGCCGATCTCCCGTACAAAGGAATCGAGCGAAACCGAGCCGCGGTCGGTGCCGCCGCACTCTCTCACGGCCACCGTGCGGTCTTTACACTCTCTATCGCCCACGACCAGCATGTACGGTATTTTGCGGAGGGTCGCGTCGCGTATCTTGTGACCGATCTTTTCGCTTCGAGTATCGACCTCATACCGCACGCCGGCCGCTTCCAATTCCCGGCCGACTTCGCCGGCATATTCATGGTGCCTGTTTACTATCGGCAGCACTATCGCCTGTACCGGGGCCAGCCACGTTGGGAACAGCCCCGCGTAGTGCTCGATAAGAAAGCCTACGAACCGTTCCACGCTGCCCAGGGCGGCTCGGTGGATCATGACCGGTCTGTGCTCGGCGTTGTCCGGGCCGATGTAAGTCATCTCGAACCTCTCAGGCATGGCGAAGTCCACCTGGACCGTGCCGCACTGTTGCGTACGCTTCAGGCAGTCGCGGATGTGAAAATCTATCTTCGGGCCGTAGAACGCGCCCTCGCCCTCGCTCACTTTATAGTCGAGTTTCATTTCGTCCAAGGCCCGATAGAGCGAGCCTTCGGCGCTTTCCCACATTTCGTCCGTGCCTATCGATTTCGTCGGGCGCGTGCTCAACTCCACGATGTAATCTGTCAGGCCGAACTTCTCGAGCAGGAAGATAATAAGGTCCACCACTCCCTTGACCTCGTCGGTGACCTGCTCGAGCGTGCAGAAGATGTGCGCGTCGTCGATGGTGAACTCGCGCACCCTCAGCAGGCCGTGCATTACGCCGCTCATCTCAAAGCGGTGCACCTGGCCGAGTTCCGCGTACCTCAGGGGCAACTCGCGGTACGAATGCTTGGTCGAGTTGTAAATGAGCAAAGTGCCGGGGCAGTTCATGGGCTTCAGGGCGAGTTTCATGCCCTCGCTCGTCGTGAAGTACATGTACTCCCGGTAATTTTCGTAGTGTCCGCTGCGATGCCACAACTCTTCGTTCAGCATCGCCGGCGTTCGCACTTCCTTGTAACCCCGCTGCCTGTGCACCTCGCGCCAGAAGCGCTCAATCTCGGTCACAAGCGCCACGCCGTTCGGGTGCCAGAAGGCGAACCCCGGCGCTTCCTCGTGGAAACTGAACAAATCCAGTTGCCTGCCGAGCAGCCTGTGGTCGCGTTTCTTCGCTTCTTCCAGCGACTTCAGATGTTCGTCGAGTTCCTTCTGCGTCGGGAACGCCGTGCCGTATATCCTTTGCAGGTTTTCGCGCTCGGCGTCGCCGCGCCAGTACGCCCCGGCGACCTTGGTCAGTTTGACCGCCTTCAGCATGCCGGCGCGCGGCACGTGCGGCCCGCGGCACAGGTCCATGAAGTCGCCTGTTTTGTAAAGCGATACCTCATCGTCCTCAATTTCTTCCAGGATCTCCACCTTGAAGTCCTGGCCGAGTTTCTTCATCTCCTCTATGGCCCTGCCGCGCGGCATCACGACACGTTCAAACGGCTCATCCCGCTGGATGATCTTCGCCATTTCCTCTTCAATGGGCTTCAGATCATCCTCGTTCAGGTTCTTCGGCAGTTTGAAATCGTAGTAGAACCCGTCCTCGACGGCGGGACCCACACCGAGTTTCGCCGAAGGATAAAGGCGTAGTACGGCGGCCGCCAAAACATGAGAAGCGCTGTGTCGAAGGACTTCCAGCCCTTGCGGAGTATCACCGGTGATAAATTTCAGGCTGACGTCGCCCTCCGGCGCGGCGCTTATATCGGTCAGGTTGCCGTTGATTTCAGCGGCCACAGCGGACTCTGCGAGTCGCGGCCCTACAAAACTTGCAATCACCGCGGCGCTATCGCCGGATTTGTACTGGATATCCTTGCCATCGGGCAAGGTGGCCTTAGGCATACCGCTCCCGTAGAAAATAGGATAAAGTTCACTGAAATTTCTAAGGCTGCATTATATCGACCGACTTCCCAAAGTCAAATAAAATCGGAGGCATTGGGAACATGTGAGAATCCCGGAAAGGCCGCACCGGTGATTGTCACCATTACCCATTCGGACCCTGACGGGTCCTCAGGGCGAGGACCCGGAACGGGCGGAGCGCAGACGCTCTGAAGGAGCGGCCGGCTCGTAGATGGTGACTGTCACCGTGTCGGCAGCGCCCAAGATTCTTACATGCTCCCGGAGGCATT
>Ga0164318_10006661_pt1 | contig 11183 bp, 10 predicted proteins | sample GuaBasSedimGuay9_FD_113734 | JGI IMG/M metagenome (GOLD analysis project Ga0164318, IMG submission 113734) | Subseafloor sediment microbial communities from Guaymas Basin, Gulf of California, Mexico - Guay9, Core 4571-4, 0-3 cm | ecosystem: Environmental > Aquatic > Marine > Hydrothermal vents... | reverse complement strand
CTGTCTCTGTGGTGCACCATCTCCTTCAGCAGCACCTCCAGCACTTACATTCATTGTAATCGCCAGCATAATAACAAGAACGATTAATAAACCTTTTTTCATATTTACCTCCAAGTAAATTTGCAATCATCTTAATTTCCTGAAAAATTCACAAAAATTGTACTAATACAGTTCTTTAATTTATTCAATCAGGGTTAAGTAATTACGGTTTAGGTTAGTTAGAATAAATCCAAAGTCATTCTACTCTAAAAACTGATATTTTACAAATATTTTTTTATGATCTTTTTTGGTTGTAAATGGATGATTTATTTTGTAAGAATTAAATTTTTTTCAGACTATCCAATAATAATTTACTATGATACAGTGTATATTAAATAATGAATATACTGAAAAGTATATACAACAAAATTATAGGAGAAAAAAATGCGAAGAATTCTAATTATTCTAGTTATCTCAGTTTTGGTACTTCCCGGCCTTTTTGCTGCTGGAGAAAAGGATACAGTAACTGAGGAAAATAAAGTTCAGGAAATGGTTATTGGTATAGTAACTGTACCTGGTTCAGCTCAGTTTGTTGCAGCTGAAAAATTTAAAGAACTGGTAGAAGAAAGATCAAATGGTCGATTTGTTTTTGATATTCAGCACAGTGCTTCTCTTGGTAGTGAAAGCAGCATAATTCAACAGGTTCAGATGGGTACTGTTGACGTAGCTGTTATTACAACTGGTCCTGTTGGTAATATAAGTAAATTGGCAAATGCTCTGTCTCTTCCTTTTTTATTCAAAAGCAATGAACAGGCAGATGAAATACTTGATGGTCCTTTGGGTCAGGAAATCCTTGATTCGTTATCAGCATTTGGCCTGAAAGGTCTTGCTTTCAGTGAAAATGGATTTAGAAATTTAACTAATAATAAAATTGAAGTTCATACAGTAGCGGATGTTGAAGGATTAAAAATTAGAACTATGGAAGCTCCTCTTCAGGTAAAAATATGGAGAATGCTTGGTGCTAATCCTACTCCTATGGCATGGCCTATTAATACAGAACTTGCTCAGGGAACAATTGATGGTCAGGAAAATCCTCTTTGGGTAATAGACAAATATAAAATATTTGAAGTTCAAAAGTATATGTCTATGACCAGACATGTATATTCTTCACATATCGATATGATGAATTTGAAAACCTTCGAAAATCTAAGCAGTGCAGATCAGGATATGTTTGTTTCTTCTATGAGAGAAGCAGCAGCATATCAGAGAGGTCTTAACAGAGATTCCAATGCAGAATATATGGCTAATATTGTAGCAAATGGTATGATTGTTGACGAAACTCCTGATGTAAATAGTTTTCGTGGCATGGTTGTAGATATTTATGAAGATTCAAAGAAAGATATTGGTGCAGATTTTGTAACAAGGCTTCTTGAAGCTGTAAAATAGATGCTTGTTTTTTTCAGGAGACAGCTTTTAAAGCTGTCTCCTTACTGTATAGAATTATTACTTGTAAATGGATGTTGTTATGAATGATCTGGTATTGAAAATAAGCGATAGATTAAACAAATGGGCAGAATATTTAATGATTGGACTGATGGCGAGTATTTCTTTATTAATATTTACTCAGGTAATTTTTAGATATGTGTTTAATTATTCTCTGTTTTGGTCAGAGGAGCTTGGGCGATATACTTTAATATGGATTACTTTTATAGGTGCTTCTGTTGGTTTTAAAAAGAAAGGTCATGTAGGAGTTGATTTCCTATATAATACATTTAGTTCACAAGTAAAAGATATCCTAACTGTATTTTCAGATTTTGTAATTTTGACACTTGCTTTAATACTAACAATTTATGGTGTAAATTTATCCAGATTTGTTCATATGCAGTCTTCTGCAGCACTATTAATTCCTATGTCAATTCCTTACTCAGCGATTGCAATAGGTGGTTTTTTAACTGTGTTTCATTCCTTAAGTTTTTTGTTTGAGGATATAAAACGGCTGAAGCCCGGTAAAAGGATATAAAAATGGCAACTATTCTACTAATTTCTCTTATTGTTCTTTTTTTAATAAATATTCCTCTTTCAGTATCTATTGCAGGATCTTCTATTATAGCCATTGTTATTTCCGGTAAGTTTCCTTTAATGATGGTAGTGCAAAGAATGGTTAATGCTGTTGACTCTTTTCCTCTTATGGCAGTTCCTTTATTTATGCTTGCAGGAGCTTTAATGGATTCCGGAGGAATCTCCCGTAGAATAGTAAATTTTGCTGATTCACTTGTTGGTTGGCTTTCTGGTGGGCTTTCTGCTGTATCCATTGTGGCCAGTATGTTTTTTGCCGGTATTTCCGGATCGGCAGCTGCAGATACTGCAGCTGTAGGAGCTATGTTAATACCCTCAATGAAGGAGAAGGGATATAAAAGTGAGTTTGCTGCTGCAGTTCAGGCAGCAGGTGGTTCTATTGGTGTAATTATTCCACCAAGTATTCCTATGATTATTTATGGGTTTATTACGGGAACGTCTATTGTTAAATTATTTGCTGGTGGAATACTTGCAGGAGTATTAATAGGTTTTTCTCTTATCCTTGTTGCTGTAATTATTTCTAAAAAAAATGGTTATGGAAGTGATGTTAAATTCAGTTTTAAAAATGTTGCAAAAACTTTTAAAGAAGCTGTCTGGGCTCTTGGAGCCACAGTAATAATTCTTGGTGGTATTCTTGGTGGTATATTTACAGCAACTGAAGCCGCAGCTGTGGCAGTTATTTATGGATTTATTGTTGGTAAATTTGTTTACAAGGAACTTGAGCTAAAACAAATCCCTAAAATGATGATGGATTCTGCTGTTTTGGCATCAATAATACTATTTATTATTTCTGCTGCATCAATTTTTGGGTGGATTTTAACAATGGAAAATATTCCTCAAATAATTGGAAACTATATAGTTAATCTAACCAGTAATAAAATTCTCCTTCTTCTATTAATTAATTTTATGCTTCTTATCGCCGGGACATTTATGGAAACTACTGTTTCTTTGATACTTCTTGTTCCTATAATAATGCCTATATTACCAATGATTGGAATGGATCCAGTGCAGATGGGTGTGGTTGTTGTAACAAATCTTGCTATCGGTATGCTTACACCTCCTCTTGGTATATGTTTAATTGTATCTGCAGGTATATCAAAAGATTCTATAGCAGGAGTTAGTAGAGCTATTATGCCTTTTTTGTTAATGACTATAGCGGATCTTCTTATTTTGACGTTCTGGCCTCCTATTACAACATTTTTACCAAGTTTACTGTAACAAATTTTTGAGCTGTCCTGTATTTTAAACTTTGAAAATACTTTTCTCTGACTGGCTTGATTCCTGGGAATAAGGTATTTATACTGGGACTATGAAATATAAATATTTAGGTAAAACAGGGATACAGGTATCGGAACTTTGTTTTGGTACAATGTCTTTTGGTGCAAACGCAGATAAAGATAATTCCAGGGCAATGTACAAACAGGTAAGAGATGCAGGTGTAAACTTTTTCGATTGTGCAAATGTCTATCAGAAAGGTGTTGCAGAGGAATATCTTGGCGAGTTTATTAAAGGGGAAAGAGATGATCTTGTTATAGCCAGTAAAGGTTTTTTCCCTATGACAGATAAGCCTAATGATAGGGGAGCTTCAAGGAAAAACCTTACAGCTTCATTGAATTCCAGTTTGAAACGACTTCAGACAGATTATATTGATATCTATTTTATACATGGATTTGATAAGAATACCCCCATAGAAGAGACTTTAAGAGTTTTGCAGGATTTTGTTTCCCAGGGCAAGATACTCTATATTGGAGTAAGTAATTTTGCTGCCTGGCAGGTTTCAAAAGCTATGTCAATTGCAGAATTCAAAAATTTAACTCCAATACACTGTATTCAGCCCATGTATAATCTTACAAAAAGACAGGCAGAGGTTGAGATCCTGCCCATGGCCAAAGAAGAAAATTTAGGAGTTATGACTTATAGTCCCCTTGGTGCAGGTCTTTTGACAGGGAAATATGGGCCAGGCAAAGCACCTCTATCAGGACGCCTTGTGGATAATTCAATGTACACCACCAGATATGGTGGGGATTTCTATTATAGAGTTGCTGGTGAATTTACCAGGATTGCAGAGAAAAGAGGAATACACCCGGCAAGTTTAGCTGTGGCCTGGGCAGCGTCTCACCCTGTAGTAACAACTCCTATTATTGGTGCCGGGAATCCGGAACAGTTACTACCATCACTAAAATCTGTAGATATTGTTGTAGACAATGAGTTGAAAGCTGAAATTGATAAAATAAGTCCGCCGCCTCCACCTTCAACTGACAGAACCGAAGAGCAGACTAAGTTCAATTATGGAGCTATGCTGCAAAAATAGGCAGTAGAGACGTGATTTATCGCATCTCTACTGTTTGAACCCTTGATTTTTTCGCTTAAATTGGTGTATAGTCCTTATCCTAGTGGAGGTACTGGAAATGAAAAGTACAGATATTGCCAGAAGTGATAGAGAGTTAAAACGAGCTCGGAAAAAGGCTGAATATATTGAGAACAAATTAAATAGAGATTCACTTTCTGTAGGAGATTATATAAATCAACTTCATGAGATGATGTTTTTTGATGCTCAGAAGGTTTACGGTATTTCAGAGAATGAAGACCTTCTTATGAAATTTGTTGAAATGAGAGTGGATCAGCCTGAAAAACAGTGGGAAACTATTATACGCAAAGCCGTTCGAAAAACAAAAGTAGCTCAAAAAGAAGAAGCTGTCAAAGAATTGATGGAACTTCTGGAATTTGCAGAGTAATTACTATTCTAATTATTAATAATATTTGAAGTTCTATAAATTAAAAAAGCCCTCCTGAAAAGGGGGCTTTTTTCTGTTCAATTCTGTTATAGAGTACGTCCAAGAGGATTCGAACCTCTGACCTACGGCTTAGAAGGCCGTTGCTCTATCCAGCTGAGCTATGGACGCAAGTAAATCGAGATCGTTATCCGGAAAATTTCTCTATCCGGTACGACCTCGAGATCGTAACTCAGAATTTGTTTTTCCGGTACGACTCGTTATCGGGATGAGAGGATTCGAACCTCCGATCCCCTGGTCCCAAACCAGGTGCCCTAGCCACTGGGCCACATCCCGTCAATGAAGGCTAATATATCCGTTATTGTATTTCAAGGTCAAGTGCCTACTGCATTTTTTAAGTGTAAATAGCCTCTGTATAGTCTTTTTAAATAAATTTTGGTAATATTATGGAATGGATAAATCTTCCCAGGTTAATGAAGTTTATAAGCTTCTTAAAAAAATATACCCCAAGGCCATTACTTTTTTGGATTATAAATCACCCTTTCAATTATTAATAGCTGTAGTTCTTTCTGCTCAAACTACAGATGCTCAGGTAAATAAGGTTTCCCCTGTTTTATTTGAAAAATATCCAGATCCTAAAGCATTAATGGAATCTAAAATTGAAGATGTTGAAAAGATTATCAGATCAACTGGTTTTTATAAAGTTAAGGCCAAAAATATAACTGGAGCAGCAAAAAAACTTTATTTAGATTATAATTCTGAAGTTCCAATAGATATGGATGATCTCATAACCTTGCCTGGAGTTGGGCGGAAGAGTGCCAATGTTGTAAGAGCCCATTGTTTTAATGAATCGGCAATTATAGTCGATACCCATTTTTCAAGGGTTACAAAAAGAATAGGTTTGACAAATTCTGTCAAACCTGAGGTTATTGAAAGAGATCTTCTTCTAATAACCAATAAAACTATTCAAACTGATTTCTCAATGATTATAAATACCCATGGTAGAAAAATTTGTATGGCCAGGAAACCTCTTTGCGGAGAGTGTGTATTAAGCAGTATATGTGTGTTTTATAATTAATGAGAATTAATTATTTTAATCCAATTTTCTTTAGTTTCTGTCTTCTCTATGATATTTGTATTTAAGTAGGTTGTTAAATTTCGAAACTGTTTTGCTGTTTCAGGTTTTATAACATGTTCAATTTGACAGGCCATCTTCTGAGCCTCCTGTTCAGAGAATAAAAAGATATTTTGAAGAAAGAGAGCAATTGCTTCATGTCTCTCTTTTACAGTTATGGCAATTGTTTTACCTTTTTGTGTTAATTGTATGTTTGAATTTTTTTCATATACAACAAGTTCTTTGCCCCTTAAATTTTTCAATGCTCCAATTACGGATGGCATCTGCACATTCATATCTTTTGCAATATCTTTAATTTTAACATTGTTATTGTTTAATTCCATATTAAGAATAGACTCTAAATAGTCTTCCATACTTGGTGTTAATAATAATTTATCTTTCATAGGCCTTTACTATATAGTAACCGGGTTAATTCTTCAATCTTCCCGGCAGCTTTCCAGTTATAAAACAAATAGTAGATTCCCATGGTAAGCTTTTGCCAGACAGATACTTAATAAGAAATAATTTTATTTTTTCAAGTTCTTCCGGTTTAATAATATTTCCCAGAACAGCACCATAACTATATTCAGATCCACCAGGGTTAAACCAGTTTTGAATATCATTATCTGTTATTGTTCTCTGCTCTTTATATATCTTTTTCTGAAAGTTGATAGTGCTATATCCTGTTGTTTCCATCCAGCTAATCAGATCTTTCTCTTTCCAGTTTGTTCCAGAATTATTATCAGACTCATATATAATTCGTTCTGCTTTTATCAATAGATTAATATATAATTGATCTGTTTCATTTAACACTTCAGAGAGACCTAATAATAAAGATGAAAGTCTTGTGGATTCTCCTGTGAGTGTTTCTGTAAGAATAATTTTACCTTCAGGAGTGCCTAGTTTTTTTATATTTTTTAGATAAGTAGGTTTATCTTTTATTCTTCCAAGGGTATTTCTTCCCATAATTACATCAAATTTAAGTTTTCCCTTATTGTTATAAGTAAATTCTTCAAGGTTTTGATTTAATATTGTTGGACGTTCCATCTCCGGGATCTGGTTTCCATATTGCTGAAGATATTGAAGAGTTTCTAAACTACTGGTAAGACCGTAAACACTTCCTTCTCTTACTCTTCTGGATGCTTCCCAAAGGAGCAGACCGCTTCCTGTATTTAAATCTAAAATAATATGGTGGGATCTTATTTCTGCAAGAGTAAAAAATATTTTTTGAATATCTTTTAAAATTTCTCCTCTTCCATGTTGTAATTTTTCAAACCATCTGTCCCTGGTTTTATCAGGAGGCGAGGTAGTTAGAATTTCAGGAAAGGATGATGGGTTTTGAGACTCAATTTGAGCTTCCCGTTTTCTTAATACTTCATTTTTTATATCTGCCTCATAACCCAGGCTCGATGGATTATAAAAAACCTTTCCCTGAAGTGCATCAGGTAAATATTGTTGTGCAACCCAGTGGTCTCTATATGCGTGGGGATAAAGGTAACCCTCTCCATGTCCAAATCCCTCCTTATCTCTACCTGCATCTTTCAGATGATTCGGAACCTGGCTGTTCTGTTCTTTTTCAATTGCTTTAAGGGCATCGAAAAAACCAAGAGCTGAATTGGACTTCGGAGCTGTTGCTAAATAAAGGGCTGCATGGGTTAAGTGATACCTACCTTCAGGGAGTCCCACTCTATCAAAAGCAGCTGCAGCGGATTCTACAATTACAAGACTATTGGGATCTGCCAGGCCAATATCCTCACTGGCAGATATAAGCATTCGCCGGAAAATAAAATGGGGATCTTCCCCGGCTTTTATCATTTTTGCCAGCCAGTAGATGGTTGCATCAGGATCACTGCCTCTTATGGATTTAATAAAAGCACTTATTATATCAAAGTGGTAATCACCCTCTTTATCGTATAGGACAACTTTTTTTTGTATACTTTCTTCTGCAGTTTCAAGGGATATAACAATTTGAGAATCATCTTTTGGTGGAAAAGTATCACCTGTAGTTTCTACAGCCAGTTCTATTGCATTAAGGAGAGATCTTGCATCTCCATTTGCTATATCGACCAGATGTTCAAGGGCTCCTGTCTCAAATTGTATACTATATTTCCCATAACCCCTTTCTTTATTACTTAAAGCCTGATTTGCAATATCCTTTAAATTTTCTTGTGTCAGTTCCTTTAACTGAAAAATTCTCGAACGGCTGACCAGGGCTGAATTAACTTCAAAATAGGGATTCTGTGTTGTCGCACCAATTAGTATTACTGTGCCATTTTCAACCCAGGGAAGAAGAGCGTCCTGCTGAGCTTTGTTCCAACGGTGAATCTCATCAACAAAAAGAATTGTACGTCTTCCGTGGAGGGTTAAGCGTTCTTTTGCTTTATCCAGCTCTTCCCTTAAAACTTTTACACCAGAAAGAACTGCATTCATAGATGTAAATACACTTTTTGTTGAATTTGCAATAACTCGTGCCAGAGTTGTTTTTCCTGTTCCCGGAGGACCATAGAAAATAAGAGATAAAAGCTGATCGGCCTGTATCATTCTGCGAAGGAGTCTTCCTTCACTGACAATATGTTCCTGCCCTATGTATTCGGTCATATTTTCAGGCCTCATTCTGTATGCAAGAGGCTGATGCTGTATATCATTTGATGATGTAAAAAGATCCATGGACGTATTATATTGTAAGTTCTATGTTTTAAACCAGTAGGGATCCCTTCTATACAATTGCTATGTTCTCCATTCTTAAGTAAAAGTTTTACAGAAATCTGCAATCACTCAGGGAACGGTGGTTCAGTATTCCGCTTCGGTTGCTGAGCTATTTGGTGTTCCGGTTGTCGAGTTTTTTGCCCCGGCAAAATGTATCGAGACAATTGTTACTAAAATGTTACTTGCTTTTTTTTGAAATTGTGCTTTAATAGTGTATGGCATTAGAAATTGAAGCTCAAAGCACAAAACTTATTGGTTTAAAACTATCTCTTACTAAGCTGCGTTATCGTACCTATTACATAATGGCAATGGTATTTCTTATTATTTTTGCTTTTTTAGTAATTGCTCCCTTAATTCAGATAATTCTTACTTCCTTAACTTTTCAACGTAATGATTTGCGAATGGTTCGAGGTGCAAGGGTAGGCGCCTTTACTTTTTATCATTATTCCAGAGTATTTGTAGGTCGTCTTGCCCAGGCTCTTTTTTATAAACCATTTCTTAACTCTCTTATGGTAGGGGCTGGAGTAACAACTCTTTCAATGATTGTTGGTTCTTCCCTTGCATGGGTACTGGTTCGTACAGATATTCCCTATAAGAAATTTCTTAACAGCGTTATTGTAATTCCTTATATGATGCCCTCCTGGGTTATGGCACTGGCATGGCTTTTAATATTTAAAAACAACCGAACCGGTGGATCTACAGGAATGCTTACTGCTCTTTTCGGCGTTGTTCCTCCTGACTGGGTGTCATACGGTCTTTTCCCTGTTATTATCTGTTTGGGGCTTCACTACTATGCATATTCATTTCTTCTTGTTTCCGGGGCTCTTGCTACAATTAACTCAGAACTGGAGGAAGCTGGTTCTCTGACGGGTCTCAATCGTCTTAGTGTCCTTAAAAAAATAACATTTCCCCTTGTTTTACCTGCTTTGGGATCATCTTTTGTACTTACTTTTTCACGAAGTATGGGAACATTCGGAACTCCGGCACTCCTTGGGCTGCCGGTAAGATTTTTTACTATACCTACACAGATATATGCATCAATAAATGCACGAAATAAGGGAGATGCTTTTGTCCTTGCTCTTGTTCTTGTTGTTCTTGCTGCTGGAGCAATCTATATAAACAGTAGAATAATTGGAAAAAGAAAGAGCTTTGTAACTATGGGAGGCAAGGGGTTTCGAAGCAGATTAAATAAACTTGGGGGAATGAAAGTTCCTGTTATGATAATTGTTATAGTTTTTCTTCTTTTAGTAATAGTTCTTCCTGTTGTATTGTTGGCATGGAATACGTTTATGCTTCTTCCTGATGATTATTCTCTATCAAATCTTACCCTGCATTTTTGGATAGGTGACAGCAATTATGAGCTTGCCAGTGGTCAGGAGGGCATATTTAAGAATGAGGGTATATGGGGTGGAGTCTTTAACAGCCTTAAACTTGGTATTCTTGCGGCAGTTTTAAATGCATTTATGGGACTGCTTATTGGTTATGCAATTGTACGAAGCAGAGGAACCCGAATGTCCAAAGCACTGGAAGCTGTTTCTTTTGCACCTTATGTCTTTCCAAGTATAGCCATGGGGGCAATATACTTAAGTATGTTTGCTCATCCATTTGGGCCTATTCCTGCTCTATATGGTACTTTTTATCTAATTCTTCTTATAGTAATTGTTAAAAATATGCCTTTTTCTTCCAGAACAGGTATAAGTGCCATACTTCAGATAGATAAATCTTTGGAAGAGGTTGCGCAAACTCAGGGTATTCCATGGACTACACGTTTTAGGAAAATTATTTTTCCTCTTTCCAAAAGCGGATTTTTTTCCGGTATGATTCTTACATTTATTACCTCTATGAGGGAGTTGTCTCTGATTATTTTGCTTGTAACACCTAGTACGAGACTGCTTACTTCGATTATTTTTGCATACAATGATCAGGATATGGTCCAGCACGCTAATGGTGTAACCCTTATTTTAATGATAATAATTGTTAGTGCGAATTTTATTGTAAGAAGGTTTTTTGGGGCCGGAGGTGTTTTAGGCCTCAAACAAACCTGATTACTGAAATTATAGAGATAAAATGGGGGCTGGTCGCAAACAAGTTTGCTGCTCGCCAATGCATCCTTTTGACACGAAGTGTCAGGGACCCGTTTTAGTCAAACAAAGAGATAAAATGGGTGACACGTAGTGTCAGAGACCTATTTTAGTCAAGAAAAAGGAGTGCATTATGAGTAAAAGATTATTAATTTTGCTGGTTGTTTTTTTAATTATCAGCAGCAGTTTCAGTTTGTTTGCTGTTGGGGCAAAAGAGGTTCCTGTTGATTATCCAGCAGAGATGGATGCCTGGCTTCAGGAAGCTAAGCTTGGACCATATGAAGGAGAGCAGGACTGGGACGAAATAGAGAGACTGGCAAATGCAGAAGGAGAACTGGTTGTTTATTCTTCATCATCCCGGGTTGAAAAAGTTGCTGCTGAATTTGAGAAGAAATATCCAGGGATCAAGGTTATGAGCCATGATCTTGGATCGGTAGGTACAGTAGAAAAAACAATAAATGAACAGGATGCAAATCTGTTTAATGCAGATCTTAT
>Ga0164318_10006660_pt1 | contig 11188 bp, 9 predicted proteins | sample GuaBasSedimGuay9_FD_113734 | JGI IMG/M metagenome (GOLD analysis project Ga0164318, IMG submission 113734) | Subseafloor sediment microbial communities from Guaymas Basin, Gulf of California, Mexico - Guay9, Core 4571-4, 0-3 cm | ecosystem: Environmental > Aquatic > Marine > Hydrothermal vents >... | reverse complement strand
GACGCTTGTGATTCCCAATCTATCTCTCAAAACATTTGCAAGAGTTTCATCTGGATCTACATCTTTAACCTCAACTTTTCGCCCATTTAATATGAATTCTACATCCATACAAATACCACCTTATTCTTTTAATAATCTTAATATTTTTTCGGGAGTTGCGGGAAGTGAATCTACACGTTTACCAATTGCATTATATATTGCATCTATTATTGCTGGACCACCTATTTCAAGAGCTGGTTCAGCTAAACTTTTAGCCCCAAATGGACAATTTGGATCTGGATTTTCAATAAACTCTATAGATATATCTGGTGCATCAATTGCTCTTAAAATTTTGTATTTATCAAAATTTATTTGTTGTGGAATACCGTTTTTTAGTTTAAAGTCCTCAAAAAGTGCAAAACCTATAGCCCACGATAAACCGCCATATACTTGACTTCTGGCTGTTTTTGGATTTACAATTCGTCCTGAATCGTGCAATGCATAAATTCTCAGAACTTTTACATTTCCTGTTTCAGTATCTACTTCTACTTCTGCTACGTTAGTTGTATACGAAAATGTAAAATAAACAGATCCAGTTCCAGTTTCAGGATTCCATGTTAACGGAGGCGCTGAATACCAACCTGACTCTGTCATTACCTCAGCACGTTGATGACATAAAAGGGCTAAATCTTTAAAAGAAATCCGCTTTGATTTGTCAGTTCTATCAAATACAACTCCATCTTCGAATACTATGTTTTCCTCCTTTGTTTTTAGAACTTCAGCAGCAACCTTAGTCATTCTTGATTTTATTTTTATAGCAGCTCTTGATAGTGCATGACCGCCCATAACTGTTCCACGAGACGCCGAAGTGGTTAGTGGATTTGGCACAACCCCAGTATCACTATCTAAGTAATATACATAGTCATATGGAATGCCAAATACTTCCGCGACAATCTGAGATAGTACAGTTTTTGCACCTTGACCCCCATCTATTATTCCTGTTGCAATAGCAACACTTCCATCCTCATGCACCGTTATTATGCCATTAGCATAATCAAACCCCTCTCCACCAAAGCTAACGCCACGAATGCTATTAGCAATACCAATACCACGTCTATAACGGCCTTTATCTTGCTTGTATAATTCTCTCTTTTTCTTATATTCTGATAACTCAATCGCCCGTTTTAATAACTGTCGAGAACTCACAACATGGCCATCTAAAATCTGACCAGTAAGAAGAGTAGATCTATTTTTTACTAAGTTTTTCATTTTCAAATCAACAGGATCCATATCAAGCTTTGTTGCAAGTATCTCGAGTATAGAATCAATCGCAAAATTAACTTGTGGTGTTCCGAATCCTCTCATTGCACCAGCAAGAACATTATTTGTGTAAACCACATAACTATCTACTTGAACATTGGGAAATTCATAAGGGCCTGTACTATGCACATGTGCTCTGAATAGAACAACAGCGCTTGAGGATGGGTAAGCACCCCCATCAGCTATATTTAATGCTTTCAACGCAAGTAATTTTCCATCATTTGTTGCACCAACTTTATAACGCATAATAAACGGATGACGTTTGTTACTTTCAATCATTGACTCTTCGCGTGTATATACAAGCTTTACAGGTTTGCCTGTTTTTAATGCTAATAAAGCTGCTTTACCAGTACACCAAATTGCACTACTATCTTTTCCACCAAAGCTGCCACCAAGAGGAGGTGTTATTAATCTCAGTTTATTGAGAGGTATATTAAGTGAGTGCGCAAGAGCATATCGTGCAAAAAATGGGTACTGAGAATTAGTAATTATCGTTAATGTGTCTCCCTCAGGGATTGCAACTGCTGCCTCGGGTTCTAAGTAAGAGTGCTCAATACGTTGGGTTCGAAATTCATGCTCAACAACAGCATCTGATTCATCAAATCCTTTTTCAACATCACCCTTTTTAGTATGTAATTCATTCATAAGATTTCGTTTTTTAGCACCTACTTGGGGTGCGCCTTCTTTCATAGCTTCTTCTGGATCAAAAACGGCAGGTAAATCTTCATACTCAACTTTGATAAAATCTAATGCTCTTTCAGCCGCTTCTTTCGATGTGGCTGCAACAGCAGCAATTCCTTCACCATAATAGCGAACCTTCTCAATAGGTAAAATCCATTCGTCAGGATAAATATACCCAAAAGGTGCTTTATTAGGCAAGTCTCTACCCGTCACAACGGCAACTACACCTGGCAGGCGTAATGCACCAGATGTGTCAATTTTTTTAATAATAGCATGAATGCGATCACTTCGAAAAACCTTTGCGTATAACATTCCAGGCACATAATAATCTGCCGTATATCTAGCAGTTCCTGTGACTTTATGAATAGCATCAATTCTACGAACTGCCTTGCCAACTATTTTCAAGTCGTTTTTAGTGAAAATTTGCTGAAGTTCCTTTTCCATATGATTATCCATGATTAGCCCCCAAAAATTGATTTCCGCCAATTACTACTTAACCATAGAGAGCACGGACACACTTTCTTTTTAATATTAATAATATTTTTTCTAAAATTTTCATGGTTTATTGCGAAAAAAATACTATTAAAGTAGAAAAATTAAAAATAAGTTATTTTTACTCATTCAAAATTACTATTTCGCCAGCACTTCCATCAATTTTAACTTTTGAACCAGTCTTTATTTGTTTCAATTGCTCTTTTGAAAGTTTTACAACAGGTATTTTTGCAAGAATTGCACCGATAATTACAGGAGGGTCTGGAATCACCATACCAAGACCTGCTGGTGCTGTTCCTCTCCTACCCATATAATAAAGATATGAGGATGCACCAACAGAACCACGACCACTATGAAAAAATAGTATTTTCCCCTTTAAGTTGTGTCCTTTCAGAGAATGTCCTAATTCAACAATTTCGCCAGTTTCTACATCTGCACCGCCCAAGAATGAAAAGTTATCGAGAGTAACTAGAGCAATACCTTCTGCAACACCATCAACTAAACCTTCACATTTAATCACTTTTTTATCGTTCATGATAATCACACCCATTTACCAGTAAATGCTGCCTTAAGCACTTTTTCAGTAGGACCAAATCGATATCTAGAGCCGAGCATGGGGACTCCATAATAGCATTGCTTTGCTGAATTTGTAGCGAAAACCTTAGGTAAATCTGGTAATGCCCCAAACAATAGGGGACATGTGTCTGAAATAACCATAGCACCACTTGTCTCTATTCTCTGAATAATTCCCTTTTTCTCAGCGATTTTTTTGGTATGATATGATGTAAGAATCCACACTTTTACACCTGGTTTAACTTTTTGATTATCGATATAATTTGCCAAACACTCCAAGTCATTCAGCGAGTAATGTGGGCAGCCCAGAATAACACCTTGTATTTCATCATTACCTGTATTTAGTTCATCATATGTGGACTGAAGATCCTCGTCAGTAATTACAAGCTTATCCTCAGGAACATCACCTTGAAATGCATCATTTAATGTTTTTGCCTCAGGGGTTACACCAATCATATGAAACATTGGGATACCCCCCATGAGAGCTAAACCAGCAGATAATGCCCTAAAATACGAATCGAATTTTGGTTTTGGAACGCCTTCAAAGACTGGAATAGATGGTCCTAAGACTTTCCCTACATAATAACCAAGAGCACTGAAATCAGATTCGTCAGATAATTTTGCTATTACTTTCACATGATGAGTCCCCTTCCGCTCTTCAGTTATATGCATTCCAAATTCAGGAGTCCTACCAGTAATTGCTGCAAGTAACGCGCTCTGAGCACACTCTCTATTCGTTCTAGCCCCCCAAATTGAATTAATATAAGTAATTGCAGATGATTCACACCAAGCCACATGGCTTCCGAACTTTAAAGGTTTAATAATTATATAAGGAGCACAAGTAAACGTAAGTTCAATTCCAAGTTGTTTAAAATAATTAATTATCTTCATTTGCTCTGCTACAAATTCATCACTAAATCCGAGCTCTTTATAACGCTCTCTATCAATAGCCATAGTCTGTGATGTTGATGGAACAATAACTTTTGCGCCTAGAGAAACCATTTCTTCTAAAAAGCCAAGACCATATTCTTTAGGCGTTGTCATACTAACATGAGCATGCTCAATAGGTATCATACGTTCAGCACGCATAGCTTTGCCATACTTAACGAGAATCTCCATCGCACGTTGTACGGCTGGTCCCTTCTCACCATTTAGCATTGCTTCTTCTTCTTTTGTTAAAAACATAAGTGCACACCTAAGAGCTTAAAAAAAGTGTTATAATTTAAAGATTTCCATAAATGACAAAATTAACAAATTGGTAGGATCAACAAATAGTAAATAACGATAGTTAACATTCTATATTTTTCATTTGAACTTCAAATATTTTTAAATGTTCACCAAAAACCATAAAAAAATAAGAGCTTGATGTTACTTTTTTATATAGGTTTTATATTGTATGAATGAAGTTTACTAATGTAAATAAAACGAATAGGTTGGGATGAAAATATGACAAATGTTGACTTATCAGTTGAAATTGCTGGTATAAAACTTAGAAATCCAATTATATTATCGTCCGGCCCTATGAGCAAAGACGGAGAATCCATCAAGAAAGCCGCCGAAAATGGTGCTGGTGCGGTTGTTACTAAAACTATTTCTTTTGAAGCCGCAAAAGTTGCTCGGCCTTGTATTATCAAAGTCCCAAAACATGGAATTTCTCCACCAGTTGTCATAAATGCTGAAGAGTGGTCTGATTTAACACTTGAAGATTGGCTTGAAAGAGAGATGAAGATAGCCAAAACAGCAGGAGTCCCTATTATTGGCTCAATATGGGTTCCAGAAAAAGATATCCATAGAGTTGGTGAGTTAGCTCAAATGGTTGTTGATGCTGGTGCGGTAATGATTGAAATTCCAGGATATGACCCAGAAGAGGTAATTCAGCTTGTAAGTGAGGCGAAAAAGAAAGTTGACGTTCCAGTCATTGCTAAGATTGCCATGAAAAACTTTGAAGTAGAACCGTATATTAAAGCCATTCACAAAGCAAAAGCAGATGCAATTTCTGCTATAGATACAATGGGACCAGTTCTTAAAATAGACATCAACACTGGTAAACCATACCTTGGCGGCGCAAAAGGTGGTGGGATTGCTGGTGCTGGTAGAATTTCAGGTCAAGCGATAAATCCCTTCGCAGTTTATTGGATTGCAAGAGCTAGACAATTGACCGATTTACCACTTTTGGGGATAGGTGGTATCACACGTGCAGAAGACGTTGTCGAAATGCTCATGGTTGGTGCAACAGCAGTTCAGATTCATACTTCGGTAATATTGTTTGGCTATAAAATATTCTCACGGTTAGCAAAAGGTCTTGAGAAGTTTCTGACTGAAAAGGGATACAGTAGTGTTAAGGATATTATAGGATATGCACAACAATACTTAGACACCACAAAGCATGAAATACCTATTAGATATGGCGGAATTGTATCAGAGATTGATAAAAACAAATGCACTGGCTGTACACTTTGTGTACAAGTTTGTCCATGGTCTGCAATACATATGGAAGGAAAAATTGCTGTTTCAGATCCGAAAAAATGCTATGGTTGTGGACTGTGCACGAGCGTTTGTCCAGTAGATGCTATATCACTCATTGAGACAAAATAATAAATAACGTGCGATAAACCAACAAAAAAAATAAAAAATATTTTTTAGATAAAATTACATCGTTCCCAGAGTGTTTTTGCAATCTCTCTGCCTTCCTCTATTATTTTTTCTCTGTCGACTGTTATTATTTTACCATCCTTGACAACAAGTTTTCCGTTTACAAATACCATATCTATATTTTTAGGAGTTACTTCGTGCACCAGAACAGGATATAAACTTAGGTACGGTGTTGTGTTGGCATGCTTCATGTCAATTACAACAATATCTGCTGATTTTCTCGGAGTAATGCTTCCTATTTTGTTTTCTAAACCTAAAGCCCGTGCAGCATTAATGGTAGCCATTTTTAATACGTACTCAGAAGTCAATGCACCAGTATCATTTGAGAGTAGTTTATGAAGAAGAAGAGCAGTACGCATAACAAAAAACATATCTTGAGAGTAACTACCTAGACCGTCCGTCCCTAATGCCACATTTACACCTTTTTCAATCATGTAAGGTACTGGTGCCGCACCAAAAGCCAAATACATATTACTTACGGGATTATGGACTACATGAACTCCACGTTTAGCAATTATTTGAATATCAGATTTATTAACCCATACTGCATGTGCTATAGTTGTACGAGGGCCTAGGAGCTCTAACTGTTCCATGTATGCTATTTCAGTCATTAATTTCTCCCACATTATTGAAGAAACAGATCCTTGAGTCCCGGCAACATGTGTATGCAACCAGAGGTTCATTTCCTTTGCTAGTGCTGACACTTCTGTTAGTGTTTCTTCAGATGTCATACCCCAACCAACTGGACCTATATCTACACGAATTCTTCTATTCTCAGCATTGTTCCATTTTTTGTGGAAGTCTCTAAAACGATTAAGAGATTCTTTTGGATCCCTAATAATGTAATCAGGAGCACCTTCATCGATTATGCCCCAAGCAAGTATACATCTTATTCCTGTCTCTTTTGCGGCTTCAGCAAGGCCGACAATACTGTTCCAAGTTGTATGGAAATAATGTGTGTCAGCAACAGTAGTGGTTCCAGACTCGAGCATTTCAATCATCGTCAAATATCCAGCATATTTTGTTGCTTCTTTATCCATGTACTTGGCTAGTGGAAATACATACATGTTATCCCAAATAGCAAAGGGAATATCGTGCATAACACCTTTCAGCATAGTCTGATAAGCATGATTATGAGCATTAATTAACCCAGGAATTACAACTTTACCCTTAATATCTATGATTGTGTCTGGCTTTCCCATAGCCATTATTTCTTCTAGTTTATCACCAACGTACTTTATTCGACTTCCTTCAATAAGCACGTGCCCAGGACTCAAAATACCAAGAGAAGGGTCCATTGTAACAACTTGTCCATTTTTCAAAAGGGTTGTCTCAACCATAAGGACACACCATCCATAAAGACATCACATAGGTTATATTAAAAACTAATCTGAAAGAATACAAACCATAAAGTATGATACCAGTATAAACAATATAGTTTGTTAAAAAAAGATAAAAAATCTAAAAGAAGAATCATAAGATGTCTCTTAAATTAAGGAGATTTAGAATCTAGTGTGTATATTTTTCTAGCCACTCTTCAGGAGTCAAGACAATACAATTTATTTTGTTCTCAAAGTGTTTTTTGTTCCATGTTACAAATACATCAACATCATTTGATTCTATAGTGTATATAATTAAGGCATCAGAAAAATGAACCTTCCTATTGATTATGGTCATAAGGTCTTTAGCAAACCCTCCCCAGGAAACAGGAAGTTCATGAGTTATTATTCTCATATTCTCGACCTTAAGCAAATCAATATATACCTTTCTCGCAATCTGAACATTCGTTCCTATGACTAAAAGCCCGTATAATTCAAGTAAGTTATATAGAGTAATTATCCTTTGGAATTTTGCGCTTTCTTTCAGAAATTCCATTGTTATCTTATATCGTTTGTCTCTCTTGAAAAGATATGCTATAGCTAACACATCTGTGTCAATGGCAATAAGTTGTGTCATAATCGTCGCCTCAGTCTATTTATTATTTCATCAATATTTTCTGTGCCAAAGTATTCTGATATATTCTTAAGTATAGTATCTTCATCAACGTCTATAGTGATGTCAGTTAAGTCAAACGACTTCTTTTTTGGCACCTTCCCTAAAATACTTAGTTCAGTAAGCTTTTCTATTTCGTCTTTCTGCTCATATCTTTCAAGAAGATGTCTAATAGCATCTATAATTACTTCACCTTTGCTGCGATAATATCCCTCTTTGCATAATTTTTCGACTTTTTTTAACAGCTTTTCTGGAATTCTAACTTGTACCAAAATTGATTCAGGCATGATTGACACCTTATATTTGAAGTATTATTTTTGAAATATTAATTTTTTATTATTGATATCGTAAGATTTTAAATTTAACATCATCACACGACAAACAATGGAAAATTAAGTTACAATTTTTGATGAATAATATACATTCCGATAACTATTAATTATGTCAGAATTATATGATGTTTGAGAAGTAAAAGACTTATTCTGGTAATATATTGATTTCTGAATTTGTTGTAAAAGTCGGTAAAAAGGGTGAAATATACTTACCTATTAAGATTAGAAAAGCAATTAGTCTTAAGCCTGGAGATATGATAAGGATTAAGGTTGAAGGAGATAAGATTATTCTAGATAAGGAAAAAGATATCGATGATCTAATTGGAGATTATGTTCTAGAGATAAGTGTTGAGGAGGCAGAGAAAATTAGTGAGGACGCCCAGCGAGAGATAAGGATAACTAACCGAAAAACAATTACATAATTTTTAATAGACAAGATATGCCCTAAATTATAGGTTCGATGGTCAATGATAAGATAAGGTGTAATTTTTAAAGGTTGATAACTTATGACGATTGATAATTCGAATATTACTGAGGTTTTAGAAAGGCTGAAGAAAGAAATTAAGAAGTACAAATCTCCAGCAGTAACTTTTTTTGCATTAAGAGGTGATGATCCTTTTAAAATTTTAATATCAACTGTATTAAGCTTAAGAACGAAAGATGAAGTCACATATGCAGCTGCAGAACGACTTTTTAAATTTGTAGATAACCCATATGATGCCTTAAAACTCGGCGAAAAGAAAATAGCTGAACTCATTTATCCTGTCGGATTTTATAATATGAAAGCTAAGAACATCATCAAAATTTCTAAAATACTTACTGAAAAATATGATGGAAAGGTCCCTGACAATCTTGAAGAGTTATTAAAACTGCCAGGCGTGGGTCGAAAGACTGCAAATCTTGTGCTAATTTTAGGATTTAATAAAGAGGGTATATGTGTAGACACCCACGTTCATAGGATTGTCAACCGCTGGGGATATGTGAAAACAAAAACACCTGAAGAAACAGAATTTGCTCTTCGTAAAAAACTACCGAAGAAGCACTGGAAAGAAATAAACAATATACTTGTAACATGGGGACAAAACGTTTGCAAGCCGATAGGGCCGCGTTGTGATATTTGTGTGATTAATGATGTATGCCCAAAAATTGGAGTGGCACAAAGAAGAGAAAAAAACAAAAAGCAATAATTTTTTAGATCCCTCTTGACGCTCTTTTTCGCTTTATGATTATAGCCAGTATTAGTACTGCAATAGCTAGAAATAGTAATCTTTTTACAGTTAGTGAAAAGCCCATTATATTTACAATCTCTGTATCTAAAAGATAATTGAGCTCATCTTGAACAGCAATGGTACCTAATTCTGTCTTAGTAGTTCCACCATCAGGATCTTCTGCAACAACCACGATAGTATATGTGCCCACACTAAGGTCATCTGTACTAATAGAGACATTAACCTTTGTTGTTTGAAGCTGTGTACCAGTTTCGATTAGTATGTTCCCGTCACTATCTACAACTCTAACGAGTATATGTACACTTGTAATAGCATTATCTTTATCAGATATCTCCAGCGAAACTATGAAACTATCACCTTGCTTAACCCTGGATGGAATAAGCCTCCCAGTTACATTTGGTGGATTATTGAGAACACTCAACATACCGATGTTTACTTGTGTTATGGCACCATTACGGTCCTTTACTGCAATTGTTGCATTATATTCACCTATTGGAAAAGACGAATTAAATGTAACATCGAGTTCACGATATGTCGCATTAACATACTCAAATTCCATCTTAAATGAATGTTCTGCAGATGTTAGATAAAGATAAACCAAAATCTCATCAGATGTTAAGTTGTCTTGATCGTACACATTTGCTAATATCTTTAATTGGTCTTTAACACGATACACTGACGATGAAGAGAGCCAGTATGATAGTAATTTGGGTGGAACATTTTTTACAATTATTGTGCCAAGTAGAATAGTTACTGTACCATTGTCCGCATCTGTGATAACTGCAAATACAGAGTAATTGCCTGTTGGAGAATTCAATGGAATTTCAAGCATACCAGTCCAGTAAAGCCCATCAAATGATGTGGTTACATTTAGCCAGTATGTTGTATGATTTGCGGCAATTATGACCGTAATATCAGCAAGCGACAATGAATCAATATCAGAGACATATAATATAAAATCAAAACTTGAATTCCCACGCCAAGCAACAACTTCAAAATCTTTACGACTTGAATAAATCAAATAGGGCAAATTATTTTTGACATCAATATATCCACCATCTTTTACCGTTGAATTACCCGCGGGGTTACGTGAAGTCACCACAATATGCCACAGACCCACTGGATTTGTTTTGTTGAAAGGAATTATTGTAGTAAAAGCGTTCAATGTAGCATTGTAGTAAGCTTGTTTGCTAACATGAGTGTCTATACTAATACAAGTAAGATTAACAAACACTTGAAGATTTGTACCATAATCAGCATCTTCAGAACGTATCTTGAAGTAAACACTTTGCAACCTGTAGAGCTCAGATACATTATAGTAGATATAATAAATTACCGGGCGTTTTACAATAAATGTTAAATTAAATTCGAATGATGAACTATAAATGGGATCTTTAGCAAAGATGTACGCAGTCAGATTCTCATTAGCGGGATATTCTGATGTATTAACAAAGATCTGCCATAATGCAAGTGTATCATTGAAATACATATTTGTTTCATTTAGTACAGTACCTTGAGAGTCCTTTAGCTTAAAGATAACAGTCAGATCATTATTGGAATTTGTTACATCCGTGATATTAGCAGTTACATTCAAATATGCACCTTGTAAGAATTCATAGCTCTGACCTTGTGTTATTTGTATGTCATCAATTACGACATTGTTTATTGTTGGTGCGGGATAGCATACCGCATGCGATGCATTAACCTTGCCATACCCCCAAGAGTAATTAGGTGTTGTCCCTGTGAGGCTATCATTTGTTGCTGTTTTCTTCAATACATCTATAACTTCAGAAGGTGTATAATTTTTGACTTGAAGCATAAGAGCTATTACACCTGCAACATGTGGTGCTGCCATTGATGTGCCAGCCATGTATTTATGTGAACCGAATGTCGCAATAGCACTAGATGCTGCAGATAGTATGCTTTCTCCAGGTGCAG
>Ga0164318_10006659_pt1 | contig 11188 bp, 8 predicted proteins | sample GuaBasSedimGuay9_FD_113734 | JGI IMG/M metagenome (GOLD analysis project Ga0164318, IMG submission 113734) | Subseafloor sediment microbial communities from Guaymas Basin, Gulf of California, Mexico - Guay9, Core 4571-4, 0-3 cm | ecosystem: Environmental > Aquatic > Marine > Hydrothermal vents >... | reverse complement strand
CATATTTGAAAAAGTGCTGAATGAGTTATGAGAGTGAATTAATTAGGCGAATCTGAAGATTCGCCCGACACAGAGAATATCACACTAAGCAATAATTTCCTGGAAAAGTTAATGAAACTTACTAATGCCACATTGAGTGAATCACACAATGTGTGTTTAAGACATAAAATCACTATTTAAAAAACGCTGAACTTAAAATACTTTCTTGGGTTTTTTTCAATATCCGTTATCAAATTATTTACTCGTCCCAATAAATTGGTGAACTCACTGTACAAAGTAGTATCATTAACAAAAAGGCCCAAAGTCCCTTCGGCTGTGTTTATTTTATATAAGATAGAGTCAAGTTTAACAGACGTTGCCGCAAGATTATCATATAGTTCAGGGTCATTGACAATTCTTCCAAGCGTCCCCTTGTTTTCATTAACTTTATCAGTCAAATCAGCAACGGAGTTTGATGTTCTTTCTACCGACGAAATTATACGTTCCTGATTTTTTTTCAAATAGGTGGTAACTTTCGTCAGGGATGCAATTAACAAAGTCAAGTCAGTATATAATTTATCATTGGTTGACAACTGCCCTAATGTTCCCTCACCTCTTTCCATCCTGCTTAAAATGCTGTCAAGATTGTTTACCAACGACCCAGCATCTTTAAAAGCATCTTCACCAGCTTTAAACATATTAGCGACATCGTTAGCATTATAAGTAGGTAGAATTGAATTCTCAGCAATAGCCGGTTTTCCGGTAGTTCCCGGAATAATCTCAACAAATTTATCTCCAAGAAAACCTATTGTTCCTAACTCAACATGGGAGTCTTCAGTGATCATTTCCCAAATAGTTTTTTTTACTTTGCATACTACTTCCACCTGGCGTAATGAGTCAAGATTAACAAAACTAATAGATTTTACATTGCCGACTTCAACCCCAGACATCCACACCGGAGAACCTTTAACCATGCCGTTTACATTCTTAAAATAACAGACAAAATTACTCTTAGAATCAAAAATAGAGGTTCCACCGCCGGATAGTGACGCCCAAAATAGTGCCACCACTGCAACTGTAATTAATATTCCAACTTTTAGATTGCCCCATTTAACAGAAGTACTTTTTTTCATATTCAACCTTAATTCATTCTACTATATATTAACAGACTATTAATTGCCTGCCAACAATTTTTTTTCTAAAACATTACCCATTGAATTAAGAAATGGTTTCAAAAACGTTTTAACTCGTTCATCCTGACTATCCCGTAATTCAATAAGATTTCCATCAAAAGCGACTTCGCCTTCATATATTACAACAAATCTGTCCGCCAAATTAACAGCATCGTAAATCTGATGAGTCACAGTAATATTTGAAATAGCTTTTTCCGAATACAATTTTTCAATCAAATCCAGAACATTATGGGTTGCTTTTGGATCCAATCCGGTTGTTGGCTCATCAAACAGCATAACCTTTGGATCTGTTGAGAGAAGTGCCCTACCAATAGCAACTCTTCGTTGCATTCCGCCTGATAATTCTTCGGGAAGCTTATCTATAATTTCATTTGCATCCAACCCGACAAAACCAAGCATTTCTCTAACTCTTCTTTCTATCTCTTCGTATTTCAGATTTGTATGCTCAATTAGATAATAACCAGTATTTTCACCAACAGTTAAAGAATCGAATAACGCCCCGTGTTGAAATACCATCCCTATTTTTTTCCGTAATTTCCTTTTATCCTTCTCTTTCATAACGCAAATATCCTGGTTCTCAATCTCTATGGTTCCTTCTGAAGGACGTTCCAAACCAAGAATTAATCTTAAAATTGTTGACTTACCAGAACCGGATGGTCCCATAATAACCAGAGATTCGGAGTTATCTACTTTAAATGAAATATTTTTTAAAACCAGATTATCTCCATAGGAAAAACTTATATTTTTTATATTGATCATAAATAACCTTTAATCAAACCAAATACAAATTTTGTAATGATAAAATTCACCAACAATATCAGAATCGATGACAACACGACCGATTCAGTTGTTGCTTTTCCTACCCCTTTGGTTCCACCTTCGGAAGTAAAACCTTTATAGCAAGCAACAAAAGCAATTACAAAAGAAAATGCGATTGGTTTAACTATCCCAATAAACAGATTACCAAAAACCATTTTTTCAAAAGCAGGAGACCAATACATTGTGGATGTTACATGAGTGATAAAAATCGATACAACCCAACCTCCTATGAGAGCAATTATATCGCAAAGGATAGTCAAAGCCGGCACCATAACTATCAACGCAATCATTCTTGGTACTGCTAATTTTTTTAAAGGATCAATCCCAAAAGCAACCATGGCATCAATCTGGTTAGATGCTTTCATTGCTCCGATTTCAGCTGTAATGCCAGATGCTACTCTGGCGGCCATCATTAGGCCGGTTAATACTGGTCCCAACTCTCTTATAATTGAGATGGACATAATACGTCCAAGATAGTTTTTGGCGCCAAAATCTATAAGCTCCATAGAAAAAGCAAAAGCGAATCCCTGCCCTGCAAATATACCGGTTAAAACTATCAAAAACAAAGAGCCTATACCAATAAGATACATCTGCTCCATTGTTTCAGCTACATATATTCTACGAGAAAAAAACGCAAAACACATCCGGACAGAAAAGAAAAACATCTCCTGGCAAGAATAAGCAAAATGCTTCAAGCCTCTGTTGATTGCTTTAAAAATTAGTAAAGTCCTTTCTTTGCAGTCCATTTTAGGTCTTACTTCACATGAAGTCAAGAAAACCTTATATAATAAAATTGATAAAAATTGAAAAATATATTTCATAGTTATGTTAAAATATATTATCATGAAACACTTTTAATTGAGGAAACAGAAAGAAAAAATGTCCAAGGAGAGAAAACAACCGCACTGCATTGCTTTATTCTCAGGTGGGCTGGATTCCGCTCTGGCAGTATTACTTATGTTACGCCAAAACATCAAAGTAACAGCACTGACTTTTTTGACTCAGTTTGGCTGTGATATTGGAGACAAATCTTCATGTGGGTCCAATCCATATCCAGCCGCAGAAAAGTTTGGTTTTGATGTCAAACTAATGCATTTAGGTGATAAATTTATAGAAATAGTTAAAAATCCTAAATATGGACATGGGAAAAATATGAACCCATGTACCGATTGCCGAATTCTGATGTTATCCGAAGCTAAAGAACTCATGGAAATGATTAATGCTGATTTTATTATTACAGGCGAAGTTATGGGACAAAGACCAATGTCACAGGTAAAAAACAAAATCAATTTGGTAGCTAAACAATCCGAGTTAGTAGGAAAACTACTAAGACCATTATCAGCAAAACTATTGAACCCAACCGAACCCGAGTTAAATGGTTTAGTTAATAGAGAACTTCTGGAAGGAATCTCCGGACGAAGTAGGAAAAGGCAAATGGAAATGGCGAAAGAATTCGGGCTTGAGGATTATCCGTCTCCTGCTTCAGGATGTTTGCTTACCGATGAACCATACTCAAATAAACTTCGCGATCTCTTCGCTCATACCGAGCATACAACTTCTGATGATTTAAGTCTGTTGAAAATCGGTCGTCATTTTAGACTGAATAGTAATACGAAAATTATTGTCGGCAGAAATGAACAAGAAAACGAATCTATCATTCACATAAAAAAAGCACAATATCCTACATTGGAAGTACTGGAACATGGATCACCGGTAACCATTTTAATCGGTGACGCAACTGAAGAAAACATTCTTAAAGCCGCTCAAATTACTGCCCGATATAGTAGTGTTAAAAATCTTCCAAATGTTAAAGTTTCATTGCTAAATTCTGATAATGAAACTGCTAAAAAATCATTTGATGTTTCCCCTGCCTCAGATAAACTCATAAATGAAATTAGAATATAAAAACAGAAGGCCTCAACATAGTTGAGACCTTGCTCTGTCCTCACCATCGAGAATATTATATCAGGTAACCGCCATGAACCTGTTATAGAATAAGAACTTAAAAATTCTTAGATTCTCGATACTTATTTGTTATACAAAAATCATGCCAATTTGACTCAATATGTTAATCTCATGTATTTCAATATCTTACACTTACTGCCCCACGAGACATAACAGTAAATCGCAAAGTTTGCATCATATATTCGCAATTATTGACAGTTAACAAATAATTTGAAACAAAAATAAAAGCCCCTCACAAAAGTGAGAGGCTTCTGACGAAATTTAAAAAGAATTTTCTTCAACGTAAGTTTGGGCGAACCTGAAAATAACTAATTACTTCAATAACATCATTTTCTTTGTTTCATTGAAGTTATCAGTTGAGATACGATAGAAATAGATGCCACTGGCTCTATCTCGTGCATCCCAATTAATCACATGTTGTCCGGCTTCCATCATGTCATCCTGAAGAATTGTGACTTCCTGTCCCAATACGTTGTAAATTGAAAGCTTAACATGAGCAGCTTCTGGCAAAGCAAAAGCAATGTCTGTTGCTGGGTTAAAAGGATTAGGATAATTTTGCATTAAAGCATAATTGTCCGGAATCTCTTTAGATGCAACTTGAAGAGTAATTGATTCGAACTCCACAACCTCACCTTTATCACTACTATTAGTGATAGCGTTGCTTGAGGGAGTTCCATCAGCATCAAATTCATGATATACAAATGTCAATTGATGATTAGGGTTCACAGTAGATATTGCTTCAATTGTAATCTCAGTAATATCCGGATCAGTGACCTTAAACACCAAATTAGCAATCACACCAGAACCTGCTTTAAGATCAGGCTTATGAACCGGTGACATTTGCGGTAAAAGACCAATTATGACTGTATTCTCTTCGTTGTTAATATTAGCAATCTTTAAATCAAAATAGTCAACACGGGTGTTCTCAAAGTTAACTTCCTCTAAAGTAACTCCTTCTGAGAAACTTAATGGAATATCAAGAGCTGTCAGATTAGCTCTGTTGGTAATTTCTAAAGGTACGACAATCTGATTATCACCTTTATCAATAACCTTAGTAGCTCCGAAACTATGAGCACCTGCAAATACCAACGATGGTATTGTTAAGATTACGATAATAATCGCAATCAAGTGAAAACGTTTCGTCAAGATTCACCTCCCTACGGTAGAAATCCTTGTTTTCTGTTATGGTTTTATAGTCATTAAACTATAAACCTGTTTTTTTCCGTAATATTAAATCGAAAGAATACCCAACTGCGAATTACTTTTCATCCTATTAAGTTTGTAGGAATTGCCCAATCCTACAATAAAAATACGTTTGACATCCTTTTATGTCAAGTTATTTCTTTATGATACAATAGCTTAATCACATTCGTCAAGAATACTAACAAGATTTACATTCGTAGTACCCTATCAATTTTATCTTTATACAAAAAAAACTGTATTATAGTTCCAAAACAACAACAATTTTTTATTATTTATTTTTTTTATTATGCAATCCCCATCAAATTCCGAAGAAAGCAAAATCTGCGTTTTTTATCGCATCACATAAAAATTGAAGCATTTTCATGAATCAAATAGTAAATAGTTGACATATATTAACTTTCCTCTAATTTTAGGTAATACGTAAAAAAAACTTGTATTGGAGGAATTGTGAGCGGTGTCGAACAAAATTCAAACAGTTTTAAACCGGTAATTGACGCAAAACAAAACATTGCTGAAGTTACATGGAAAGCGATTATTTTAGGAATTATTATTTCCGTTCTTTTTGGAGTAGCTAACGCATACTTGGGCTTAAAATTTGGGATGACAGTCTCTGCTTCGATACCGGCGGCTGTTATATCAATGGCAGTTCTTCGTACACTCTTTAAAAAAGTAACTGTTTTAGAGAACAATATCGTTCAAACAATCGGGTCAGCAGGTGAATCTCTGGCGGCAGGAATTATATTTACTGTTCCTGCATTCTTTATCTGGTCAGCAAACGAACAACTTGCCGCATCAGGATATTTTCATGAAGTTTCCCAAATGCAAATCTTTTGGTTGTCAATGTTGGGTGGTACTTTGGGAATATTGCTAATGATTCCCCTGCGAAAATATCTGGTAGATAAAGAACACGGCAAATTAGCTTTTCCCGAAGGTACTGCATGTGCTGAAATTATTGTAGCAGGTGATGAAGGCGGCAGTAAAGCAAAATTAGTATTTGCAGGGATTGGGTTTGGTGCACTTTATAAAATTTTCATGAATTTACTGAAATCCTGGTCTGAATCGGTTAATTATGATTTCAAGGGGGTTTTAAAAGGCGGTACAATAGGTATTGATGCTACTCCGGCACTTTTAGGTGTCGGTTATATTATCGGACCTCGAATTGCGGCTCTGATGATGGGAGGAGCGGTTTTAGGTTATTTAGGGATTAGCCCTCTTCTTGCTTTTATTGGTGATCAAATTCCCGGAGTTGTTATTGCACCCGGTGTCATTCCTCTTAACGAAATGGATTCAGGACAGTTAAGAAATTACTACATAAAATATCTTGGTGTCGGCGCGGTTGCTTTGGGTGGTTTTGTATCACTCATTAAAGCTTTCCCGATTATTATATCTTCGTTCAAAAAAGGTTTTGGTCAGTTAACTGGAAAACAACAAAATTCAGACGTACCTCGAACCGACAAAGATGTCTCAATGAAATGGGTAATGCTTGGAGTTTTAGGTGTCATCATTGCTATCTGGATTCTCCCCGGTACAGAACTTCATTTCCTTGGAGTAGTACTTGCTGTTTTGTTTGGCTTCTTTTTTGTAGTAGTTGCCGCAAGAATTGTTGGTATTGTTGGTTCATCTTCATCGCCTGTCTCAGGAATGACAATTGCAACTTTACTGGTCACCTGTTTATTGCTTCTTTATTTTGGCGTATCAGGCGTAAAAGGAATGATCACCGCCATGTCGGTCGGAACTATTGTTTGTATAGCAGTCTGTATGTCCGGTGATATTGCTCAGGATTTGAAAACCGGCTTTTTGTTAGGTGCCACACCGATCAAGCAACAGCTTACTGAGTTTATCGGTTTGTTTTTCCCTGCGATTGCAATGGGATTCACAATTTACTTTTTAAACGAATCATTTGGTTTTGTTGAGGGAGCAACGGGAAGAACTCCGCTTTTAGCTCCTCAGGCAAATGTTATGGCAACAGTAGTACAGGGAGTAATGAATCAAAATCTTCCATGGTCGCCAATAATTGTTGGCGGTTTTATTGCTTTAGCCGTGGAACTACTTGGTATCTCTTCGCTTCCTTTTGCAATTGGTTTGTATCTGCCACTTTCTCTTTCATCACCAATTATGGCTGGTGGGCTTATATCAATGTTAATTAAAAAGATTTCCAAAAAAGACGATGAAAAGAAGAATAACGAACAAGGTGTTTTGTTTTCATCGGGACTTGTTGCAGGTGATGCCTTGATAGGTGTTCTGGTGGCATTTATGATAGGCTCATGGACATACTATGCTGACTTTTATGATGGTCACGAAGGAATGATGAATACCCTAAGCGGTGCATTCGGCCCCTGGCTATCATTGATAATGTTTGCCTTAATGACTGCAATATTAGCCCATTTGGCATATCGTGGTTTTAAATCTAAAAAGTAAGGACTAAATATTTAATAAATGTCGAATAGTTACTTAAAAGATAAATGGCTCTGGATATTAGTTGTTACGACTTTTGTCGTTAGATTAATATATCTTATCCAACTAAGTCAGGATGCCGGCTTTCAAGTTCCAATAATTGACGAACTATGGCACTGGCAATGGGCGCACGAGATTCTCGAAAAATCATTTTTGGGTGACACTGCATATTTCCGTGCTCCTTTATATCCTTATTTTCTTGCAATTTTAGTCAAGCTGACCGGCAGTTCAATTTTTTATAGTAAACTATTACAGACTCTTATCGCCTGCGGAACGGTTCTGTTTTTGTACAAATTGAGTTACTATCTGTTTAACAAAACTGTCGCTATTATTGTCGGATTTATTTATGCCTTTTATGGGACAATTATATTTTATGAAACAATGTTTCTTATTCCTGTTTTGTTTCTATTTTTTACAGTTTGGGGAATGTTTCGATTGATTGCTTATAAAGATTCCCGTTCGTTAAAAACATGGCTTATAACAGGGGTAATTTTTGGACTTGCTGTTATTTCAAGACCTAACATTTTGATTGTTCTTCCTTTTTTGGCTTTATGGTTGTTCTGGCAGATGCCATCAAGAAAATCAATTTCACATAAAATTAAACTCCCACTTATAATGATAGTAGGCGTAATTATTATAATTGCACCAATAACTATCAGAAACTTTATAGTAACAGGCGAATTTATTCTAATTTCATCTCAGGGCGGTGTTAATTTATATATTGGAAATAATAGTGATGCCAGCGGGCTATCGATGCGTATGCCTGAAATAGACAACCAAGATTTAACAAACTGGAAATATTTCCAAGATGTCACCAAAATAGCTGCCCAAAAAGAAGCCGGACGAGAACTAAATGAAACTGAGCAATCTTCGTTTTGGACAAATAAAGCTATAAACTTCATGCTTGAAAACCCAAATAAGTTTGGAGATCTTCTCTGGCAGAAAACTGTTTATCTTTTTAATGGATTCGAAAATAGCGACAACTCTGACCTCTACTTTCAAAGACAAAAATCATCTCTCTATTCGTTATTAGTATGGAAAATCGAGAATTTTTTGATGTTTCCGTTTGGATTATTAATCCCTCTTTTCTTTGCGGGAATTTATGTCCTCAGAAAAAAAAGAAAAGAACTTCAACCAATATATATTTTTATTATTACTTACATTCCTTCGATTATTCTCTTTTTAGTAACTGCCCGCCACCGTTTAGTGTTGATACCTTTCATGATTATTATTGCCGTAGCAGGCATATATACTCTAATAAAAAAATCAAAAAAATATAATTTCAAAAATTGGATAATAATAGCTCTTCTGTTTTTGATTCCGTTTATTCTGGTCAACAGAACATGGTATCTGCTTGGCTATTCCAATGAATATCAAAGCTATTTAAACGAAGGCATCAAATATTTTAAGATGAAAGATTATGTTCATGCTGAACAAAAGTATATTTTAGCTGACAGAGCATATTCATATTCTGCTCCGCTCCAAAATAATTTAGGCTATACCCAATTCTTGCTTGGAAAATATAATAATGCTGAAACTAATTATCTTCGTGCAATTCAAAATGATCCAAATTATTATAAGGCTTATAACAACTACGGCTTGTTACTTGACAAACGAGGTCAACTGGATTCAGCAATCAACATGTATAAAATGGCAATAACCTTATTTGATTCCAGCTCGGCTGAATTGAGTGAGCAGAGCAGATATTTTATTAATATGGCTAATACTTATATTAAGATTAAACAATCTGATTCTGCAGAATTAGCTTTTGATGCGGCGATGAATGTTGCTCCTAATAATGGGAATGCGTTCCTTAGTGTTGCAACATATTATGCATCTACTGGTAATATTCATAAAAGCGATTCATTGTTTGCTATAGCTAATCAAAAAACAAAACTTTCTGCACAGAATTATCTTAATTGGGGTTTGATTGTATTATCTGATAAAAATTATGACAAGGGCATAGACTTAATGCATAAAGCATTTAGGTCGGACCATCAATTATTTCAGGCTCCTTACTGTATAGGCAGAGCTTATTATGATAAAGGAAATGCGGTTGACTCGGTGTTGAAGTATCTGGACAAAAGTTTGAGAATTAGCCCGTATTTTGCACCCGCATTAGAGCTTAAGAGTAGAGTTTTAGAAAAATAGATTTATAAGTAAATTAATATTTTTGGCGGCGTTCAATCATATAATTGGAACCGTCTTTCATTTTAACCGCTTTTTTTAAATCAGCCAACATATGCGACAACTCCCCAACATGATCAAATTTTCCATTGGAATTAATAACAACTGCTATTGATATGGTCAACAGCGGGAATTCTTCAATCTGACCTTTTCTATTTACCGAAGTTATTATGCCTCTTTCTCTATCTTCCGGTTTATACCGAAAAGGGATCAAAGTATCAAATGTTTTAATAATCTGACCACAAATATCATCGACTAAATCAATAGGGATAATACAAATAAAATCATCACCAGCAATATGCCCGACAAAACCTTCCCTGCATAAATCAAAAACCGTATCACGAATTATTTTCGAGGTAAGTCTGATTATTTTGTCGCCATAATGATACCCATAATAATCGTTGTAAGCCTTAAAGTTATCCAAATCTGCATAGCATATAGCAAATTCTGCTTGCATTTCCAACTGCCGCATAATTTCATCTTCGATTATATTTGTTCCCGGAAGCTGTGTAGAACCATTAATTGATAAATCCCGACGGTTTCTTTCAATAGCCTTCTCAATCCTAACCTGTACCAAACGATCAACCCATTCACCATGGATAAATTCTTCGACTCCGTTTTCATAAGCGGCTATTATTTGGTTTTGCTCTGGATTTGGGTGATATAAAATCACCGGTATAATGGATAAAAAGATATTTTGCTTAATAGAATGAATTAATTCTAAATTTATTTCTTTATTATCATCAGAACCAATCACAATAGCATCAATCTGATTTCGCTGGCAAATAGAAATAAGTGAATCAAAGTTATGAATTCTATGAAAAGTTACTTTTTTATCGTGGAAAAATTTCTCAAAATAAAATTCTAAACTGATACCCTCCTGCAATATAGCAAAATGGTAATTTTTTGTCTCTTTTAATTCACCTTCTTTTGGTCCTTGCCAATTCTCTAGGATGATATTTTTTGTGTTCTGCAACAATATATTCCCGATCAATTTCCATATAAATTTGTGTTGTACTTATATCGGCATGACCGAGCATTTCTTGCACTATTCTTAAGTCTGCTCCACCCTCTAAAAGGTGAGTTGCGAATGAATGGCGAAAAGTATGAGGTGATACTTTTTTTGAAATTCCTGACTCAATAACTCTTTTTTTGATAATCTTCCAATACCCTACTCGCGACAATGCCTCGCCTTTATTGTTGACTATCAGCAACTTACTGCCCTCACTTAAAGTATTAGTCTTAGCATGATTAAGGTACTCATCAATTGCTTTTCGAGAAAATTCACCTAATGGAACAAGTCGTTGTTTGTTTCCTTTTCCGGTTACCTTAATAAAACCTGCTTCAAATTCGATATCTGATAAAAGAAGATTTTGCAGTTCAGAAAT
>Ga0164318_10006658_pt1 | contig 11188 bp, 14 predicted proteins | sample GuaBasSedimGuay9_FD_113734 | JGI IMG/M metagenome (GOLD analysis project Ga0164318, IMG submission 113734) | Subseafloor sediment microbial communities from Guaymas Basin, Gulf of California, Mexico - Guay9, Core 4571-4, 0-3 cm | ecosystem: Environmental > Aquatic > Marine > Hydrothermal vents... | reverse complement strand
TTCTTTAAAGTTTCCTTTACTCTATTTTATCAACGGAATAGGGACACTACCTCTTTCATCCTCATTTTTAATGCACTTTAAAAGTCTCTTATCAAAAGTTTTTATTGTGTCGTCTCTTGAATATGCGCATAATAAACAATCCACAAAATCAAGGTTTTTTTCCATGTGATATAAAAACTGTTTGAGTTGTTAAAATCTCTTCAGCGATATTTGCCATCTCAATATTATCATTCATCAGATAGCGAATAATATAATTTGTATCAATACGAATCAATAATTCTCTTTTTTATAATGTTCAAGAACATACTGCTGCGAAATACTATCTTCTAACGCGATTTTAGAGACATCTGCATATTTTCTAAAAACACCCTTTAGCTTACTTCGTGCTTTGTCAGAACTCTTTTTTTCTGTCATAGTGTGATTTAATATTTCAACATCATTAGATAGATTTCTTAAAAAAAAAAGAATATTATTATAAGCATTATCTTTGATATTTAAAGTCAATGTATGCATTTCCCTACTCCTCTTTAAGAGAATTATAACGTATTTAGAGAAAGACCAATATCCAAGATGTCACCGAAATCTCGAACTTGTTCGAGGCAAATGTGAAGTTCAATCAACCCGAGCCCGAAACAAGTTTCGGGTTCCAAAATCTTATCAACTTGCCAGTTTTACTTTACCGGTTATATATTGATGGATAAGTGCATTGATAAGTGTCTGGTGACCAATATTAATTTCGACATAAATGATTGGAGACAGAAAACTAGAATGAACTACTCCGCTGAAAGCATCGGGGAAATCTTTGTTGATTATAGTAGAATATTTACGATAAATAGTAGTTAAAAAAGATCAGCAATTTTCCAGTGTCGTTTTACTGCAAGATACCCAATAGCCATCGCAACGATAACCGAAATTAAAAATAGCATGGAACTATCCATAATTGACCTCCAGATCATCAAGTCGTTTTTTAGTAGTATTCAAATCAAAGTAATTGATTATGATACCAATTGTAAAGAAACTAAAAAGTACAAAAAGTCCTATTTGAGCGGTACCATTTGTTGCAATTGTATAACTTCCGCTACCACCGGCAGCCGCCAACAAAATGATAGTTTTTTTATATATGATATCTGCCTTTTTACTCAGCAGGTCTACCAAATCATTGTTTTTCATTAACACATTATATCACAAGATCAACTGTGTTTAAAAAAGAAAAAGTAGTCTGATTAGAAGGTAAGAGAAAAAATGCAAAATTTATCTACCTTTTGCTAAAATGGCACTCATGCGATTAGAACAAAAAGCCACCTTTATCTCTTCCCTTACTGCTGCCGTTTTGGTAACCATAAAAATGATTGTCGGAATTATGAGCGGTTCCGTTGCGGTGCTTGCTTCCGCCATTGACTCATTTTTAGACTTTTCCGTTTCCATCTTCAACTTTTATGCACTGCATCACTCCGATAAAGCACCGGATGAACAGTTTAATTTCGGACGAAGCAAACTCGAACCGATCGCTGCCGTAGTCGAAGGTACGATCATCTCTCTTTCGGGGCTTTTCATCTTTTATGAAGCGATGGTCAAGATCATTCACCATCGTCCGACGGAGTATTTAAATGAATCGATTGCCGTTATGCTTGTCTCTATCGTCATTACGGCTCTATTGGTCGGTTTTTTAAACTACGTCGCCAAAAAAACTAACAATATGGTCATTCGTGCTGATGCCCTGCATTATAAAACTGACCTTTTTTCCAATGCGGCCATTTTAATTGCACTGGTGACAATGGCCTACACTGACCTTGGCCTCATCGATCCAATTTTAGGAATCTTGATAGCCATCTATATGATCTACAGCGCATACCCTATCATTAAAGAGGGTGTCATGATGCTCATGGACGCTGCCCTGAATGAAGAAGAAGTCCGCAGTATTAATACACTTCTCGTAAACAATCGTGATATTACCAGTTTTCACCATCTGCGTACACGTCAATCAGGCTCAGACAAGTTTATCGCCGTTCATGTTGTCTTTAACGTCAGCATCACCCTTTACGATGCCCACCGGATCAGCGATGACATCGAAGAAGATATTCGCAAACTGTTTTTGAATGACAAAGTCCACTCCATTATCCATATGGATCCCTATGATGATTCTGAAATAAATGAAGAAGAGTATTGACGTGATAAATTCTTAATACTTATCTATTATAATTATGAAAATAATAATTTAGGATTATATATGAAAACATCACGCCTTCTGCTCCTTAGTGCTATGACAGCTACACTCGCCCTTGCTAACCCATATGAAAGTAAACAAGAGGAGATTGCATCTGTCGTCGAAATCGGTCAAAAAGCTTCAATGACACTACTTAAAACACTCGGAAGCAATCTGAAAAAACATATGAAAGCTGAAGGCCCGATCGGTGCTGCACAGTTTTGTGTCACTAATGCTTATCCCTTGACGGACAAGGTCGATACAGAATTTGGCAAAGATGTGAGTATCAAACGTATCAGTCTAAAATACCGAAACCCTGCCAACCAGCCAGATACGGGTGAAGTAAAAGTACTGCAATCCCTTCAGATGCTTCAAGACCAGAACGTCATTCTCCCTAAATATCTTGTTGAACAGGTCAATAAAGATACCTACAAATACTATAAACCACTCAGTATCAACAAAGGTGTCTGTCTTAAATGTCATGGAAATATTAAAAATGATAGACTTGCATCCATGATAAAAGACAACTATCCGAAAGACAAAGCCACCGGTTATAAAATGAATGACCTGCGCGGTGCGATAGTTGTGACTGTCAAAAAATAAATTTTAGGAATAGACTATGGTCGATAAAGCCTGTAATAATGAGAAATGTATGAAACATGAGGAGTGCGCACGCTATGAAGCGTGGCTCAAAGGGGATCAGAACTTTAAAACATTTAAAGGAACTGAGCAGAAAGCCTGTGGGCAGTTTATACAAAAGTAATAGGGAACAGTTGCTGCTCTCTACGTCCTTCTACCGTGCATACTCAATTGCACGGCTCTCACGGATCACCGTGACTTTAATATCTCCCGGATAATTCACTTTCTGCTGTATCTGTTCTGCAATCTCACGCGACACTAAAACCGACTCATCATCCGTCACCAATTCCGCATTGACAATCACACGAACCTCACGGCCTGCATTAATGGCATAGGCCTGTTTCACGCCGGGCTGATGCGCTGCAATTTCTTCGATCTCTGTGACACGTTTCAAGAAGCTCTCTAATACTTCTCGACGTGCACCTGGACGCGCCGCAGAGAGTGCATCTGCGGCACAGACTGCGGCACATTCGACAGTTTCGATCTCCTGCTGTCCATGATGCGCATAAATGGCATTAATCACCACAGGGTCTTCATTATAACGACGGCAGATATCTGCACCCAAATCAACGTGACTTCCTTCAAAATCATGTGTCAATGACTTGCCAATATCATGCAGGAGCCCTGCCCGTTTGGCTAACGTTGCATCTCCTCCCATTTCAGCGGCCATAATTCCAGCCAAATGTGCTACTTCAAGGGTATGAGCCAAAGCATTTTGACCATAGCTGGCACGATAACGCAGTCGTCCAAGCAGTTTAAGCAGTTCAGGATGAATGGAGTTTATCCCCATCTCAAAGACCAACTCTTCACCTTCGTGCAAGACGCTCTCTTCAAACTCTGCCGTCACTTTGGCAAAGATCTCTTCGATACGTGCAGGTTGAATTCGGCCATCTTCGATCAACAGCTCCAATGTTCGCGTTGCAATTGCACGTCGGTAGAGGTTGAAGCTACTGACAATGATCTCGTTTGGCGTCTCATCAATGATGATATCGACTCCAAGGAGCATCTCAAGGGTCTTAATATTGCGTCCCTCTTTCCCAATAATACGCCCTTTAAGGTCATCATCGTTTAAATGGACAAAGTTAATGAGACGCTCTGACGCAAATTCACCGGCGAACCGTGACGTCGCCTGCGCCAAAATAAAGTTGGCTTTACGCTGACCTTCTTCCCTGGCTTCATTTTCATAACGTCTGACAATATGGGCAATGTCGGCACGAGACTGTTCTTCTATCTGCTGAAGCAATCTGTTTTTAGCTTCTTCACGCGTCATTCCCGCACCACTTTCAACAATTTTCATTGCATCATCAATGCGTCTTTCATAATCGGTTTTTAAATCATCTAAAGCTTTTTTTCGGCGTTCTGCATCTAGAAGTACACTCTCAAGCCGTTTTCGTTCACGTTCCATCGTTTCACGCTCTTGCTCAGCTACTCTTCTACTCTCTTTTTCACGCTGAGTAATCTTCGATTCACGCGTGGAAAGATCGCGTTTGGCCTGATCCCTTGCTTCTTCATACTTTCGCTTGGCATCATGCTCGATTTTCTGGGATTTCAGGTGAGAACGCTCAAGCATTATCTCCGCTTCATTTTCAATGGCCTTGGCTTTTGCCTTCGCCTGAACAACGTAGACATCAAAGTTTGCGCTGCTGATTTTTTTAGAGATTACGAAACCGATTACTCCGCTCAGCATGGCTATTCCGCCGCCTAAGAGTATTTCGTTTAACATTATTTATCCTCGTTGTACTATAAACAACCTGAGGGGTCAGAAGCAGGTCCGCCGAAATATCATAATCATCGCATATACGTTCATTGGTATAACAGTGTTTAGATTGTACAAATATAATTAGTGGTCTTTTTTTTAAACCGGCGAAGAAACGATCATACATTCCTTTACCGAAACCTATTCGACGTGCCTGGGCATCTACACCCACTGCCGGCACAATAGCTACATCAATATTTTTAATTTTTTTAAGGGTATTACCCGCTTCGTAAATACCAAATGCTTTACGTTCCAGCGGTAATCTAAATGGTACCATTTTGAAACTAACACCTTCCATAAATGGAAGATAAAGCACTTTTGAGCGGCGTAGTTGGTGTAAACTGTTACGAATATCCGGTTCCATATCCAGTGGCCAGTAAAACAAAATACGCCTGGCATCAAGCTTTTGGATCTCACTCATCAAACGCTGATTAAGCCGATGATCGTTATAAGCCTTATTATGTTTGGGTAGATTTTTTAATTTTTTTAAACATATCTGGCGCAGCGACGCTTTTGTTATTGTCATAATTTCTCTTTATATTAGGATACCTCTAAAAACTCTATGTGGTCTCAGCATTACAGAGAGATTCTCAATCAAGGCAGTTTCTTCCTTGCGTAGCCATAGCTACGGATGAAAGCAACTAACGCAAAGTGAGTATTTCTCTGTATTGCCCTTCGGGAGGTAATATGAAGCACGATCTTCATTCCTTTCTTTGTTCAACTTAGCTAAAGCTAGGCCTTCACAAAAGAAAGAAACAAATCTCATGCTTCATATTACCTCTGAGATCCGCATAGAGTTTTTAGAGGTGTCCTAAGGACTCTTTTAATATAATGGCGTATATTTTAGCGAAAAGGCTTTAAATGCTTAAAAAAGCGCTCTTTCTAGGTACCATTACTTTCTCTTTACTCTTTCACGGTTGCAGTGACTCTGTTCAGGAGACAGAAGAAGTAAATAGCATGGTTTCAGGTACAAACTTTAAACTCACCGATACAAAAAGCAATATTTTTAATGTCGAAAAAAAAGGTAATGATTTCATTCTTAAAGGCTATGAAGACAAAATAGTCATCTACGATATATTTGCAACATGGTGTCCGCCTTGTCGTGCAGCTGCACCCAGTTTAACGAGATTACAAAACGAATTTGCCAAGGATCTTTTGATTTTGGGGATTACCATTGAAGAAGATATCTCAAATGCCGATATTTTAGCCTATAAAACAAAATACGGTGCCGATTACACGATTGTTAACTCTAAAGACAATGTGCCGCTTTCACGCTCAATCGCCTCAACGATCAAAGTGGGTCAGCGTTTTCCAATTCCATTAATGGTCATGTATAAAAACGGTCAGTATGTTACCCATTATGTGGGTGCTATTCCTGAAGAGATGATCATCAGCGATATTAAAAAGGCGATCGGTCAGTAATGCTGGACTACTTTAAAAAAGGGCTGAAAAAAACAGCGGATGCCATGAAGAGCGTTGCACCAAAGCAGCGCAAAAGAATTCCACTCGATGAACTTGAAGACATTCTGTTAGAAGCAGATGTTGAATATGAGTTGATCGAGATCATTATGCGTGAGCTCTATGAAGATACAGTGACTCGCTCACAACTTGAATCAAAACTGCTCGCAACGATGGCTTGGGCAAATTATACCAAACCTGAATACTCCAACCCTTTTGTAGACCTTATCATCGGCGTTAACGGTGCGGGAAAAACCACCACTATCGCTAAACTCGCACATCACTACAAATCTGAAGGCAACCGCGTTATGCTGGGTGCTTCAGACACATTCCGTGCGGCGGCCATAGAGCAGCTTACCCGCTGGGCCGATAAGCTGGATGTACCTATTGTTTCATCCAAACAAGGTCATGATCCATCCGCCGTTGCCTACGATGCTATCGATTCGGCAAAAGCAAAAGGCTTTGAGCATGTCATTATAGACACGGCAGGCCGCCTGCATACACAGACAAACCTCTCCAATGAGCTGAAAAAAATTGTCCGTATCTGTGACAAGGCACATTCCGGTGCACCGCATCGCAAAATGCTTATTCTTGATGGAACGCAGGGAAATTCTGCTATTGCACAGGCAAAAGCTTTCAATGATATTATTGGTGTTGACGGCATCATTATCACCAAACTTGACGGGACAGCCAAAGGGGGATCGATCTTTAGTATTGCCTATGCCCTTCAGCTACCAATACTCTATGTCGGTGTCGGAGAACAGCCCGAGGATCTGGTTCCCTTTAATAAATATGCTTTTATTGAAGATTTTCTGGATGCTATCTTTATCATCGAAGAAGACAGTGTCACAACGGCCTTAGGAGAAAAGACAGCTATCACACTGACGGAAGCAGACTATCAGACACTTTTCAAACTGATTAATGCCGATGGATACGATGTGCTTTCCAAACATTTTGTTCGTGAAAAAAGTACATGGAATGAATTCAAACTTATTGCAAACAATGATATACAACAACTTGAAATCGTAAATCAACAAGGAGATGTATTACATCATTATCCTCTTGACTCTATTACAGCACCAGAGCCGCTTAATACCTTGCCTGCTGATAAAAGGAGTGAAGAGCCTGTCGTTGAGATTAAGCCTGTTATTAAAATTCAATCACTTAATGAAGTACAACGAAAAACACTCTATGGATTTATTAATAATGACGGCTATGATGTACTGTCAAAACACTTTGTACGTGAACAGAGTACCTGGAACGAGTTTAAGCTAGTCGTTAATGAAGAGCTTCAGCAGATGGAAATACAGGAACGATCAGGCAACGTTATTAAAGCCTATAAAGCTGAGACTCTGGTTTAGGGGTTCGGAAGCGTAAGAAAACTTGACACTTTGTCAAGTTTTTTTGTTATGTTTCTTACTTTCTATATAATCCATATTAAAAAGTATTAACATGCATAAAGCTAATTACGAATCACCATTCACCATTCACTACACACCGCATCGAAAATGCTTCCATGGCTAAGAAGAAAAAAACACTCTTTGAGTGTCAACACTGCGGATTTACCTCACCAAAATGGATGGGGAAATGTACCAACTGCGGCAGTTGGGATTCGATGATCGAGCTGAATGAGCAGCAGCAGGAGATCGTTAAGATTACCGCTTCACCTTCAGGCTCAGCCAAAGCACAGCGCATTACTGAAATTGCAGAGAACAGTATTGAACGCTACAGTTCTAACGATATTGAACTTGATATGGTACTTGGCGGCGGTATTGTGCCGGGATCACTCACCCTTATCGGCGGCAGTCCCGGCGTCGGAAAATCAACCTTGCTTCTTAAAATCGGCGCAAACATTGCCGCTCTTGGAAAAAGTACACTGTACGTTACCGGCGAAGAGTCCGAAGGTCAGGTCAAACTCCGTGCAAATCGTCTCGACGCCAATCATGAGAACCTCTATCTGCTTAATGAAATTCGTCTGGAACAGGTACTTATGGAACTGGGCGAACGTAACTACGAGTTTATCATCATCGACTCCATTCAAACCATGTACTCTGAAAATATCAGCTCGGCTCCGGGTTCCGTAACACAGGTACGCCAAATTACATTTGACTTGATGCGACTGGCTAAAGAGAAGCAGATCTCTATTTTTATCATTGGACATATCACTAAAGAGGGTTCCATCGCCGGGCCGCGTGTACTGGAACATATGGTCGATACCGTACTCTATTTTGAAGGGGATAGTTCGCAGGAGCTTCGTATTTTACGCGGCTTTAAAAACCGTTTCGGCCCTACCAGTGAAATCGGGGTGTTTGAGATGCGGAATGAGGGGCTGATCTCTGCCAAAAATATCTCATCACGCTTTTTCGACAAAGATAAAGCCCAAGCCGGGGCAGCACTGACGGTAGTGATGGAAGGATCTCGTCCGATTATTTTAGAGGTCCAGGCACTTGTCAGCGATTCCCATGCCCCTAACCCCAAACGTCAGGCGACCGGTTTTGACAATAACCGCTTAAACATGCTGCTTGCCCTGCTGGAGCGCAAGCTGGAAATTCCGTTAAACCACTATGATGTTTTCATCAACATTACCGGCGGTATCAAAATCACCGAAACCGCCGCCGATCTTGCCATACTCGCCGCCATTATCAGCTCCTACCGAAACCGTGCTATCTCCAAAGAGACCGTCTTCATCGGTGAAGTCTCCCTTGTCGGCGATGTCCGCGAAGTATTTCAGCTTGATGCCAGGCTTAAAGAGGCACATATGCACGGCTTGAACAAGGCCCTGCTTGCGAAGAAACCGCTTGATACCCATGATATGAAATGCTACGTCGTCGATGAAGTAACCAAACTTATTGACTGGATGTAAAATGTTGCGAACCTTACAACTTTTTGATGTATAATTGCACTAATGAACCAAAGGATGATAATGTCAGCACAATGCATTGATGCAGAATATAAAGGCGAAGAGCGCTATACAAAAATTTCTCTGGCTTACAGTACCCAGAAACAATACAAGGAAATTAATGGTGCACTTGAAAAAGTACATAAAGATTATTCATTAGAGCAAAATATTTATGAAAGTGACATTGCAAACGGGCGTAAAGTCATTGTCATCGAATACCATGATGATTATGACCGTCAAGCCGGTGCGATTTTTGAAGAACTAATGAAAACTTTGCAGATAGACCACTGCTAACAGTCAGGTAAACAGAAATGAAAAATTATGCTGAAGGAAATGAACTTTTTCAGCGCACCTACTTTCAAAAGCATGAAGAAGAACTGATCGAGCTAGTAGATAAGGGGCAATCGCCCAAAGCGCTCTTTATTGGATGTTCAGACTCTCGAGTGATTCCAAACATGATGATACAGTCTAAACCAGGTGACCTGTTTGTTATTCGTAATGTGGGAAATTTTGTTCCGCCTTACAAACCCGATGAGGACTACCATGCTACTGCTGCAGGCATTGAGTATGCTGTCAGTGTTTTAGAGGTCGAAGAGATCATTCTCTGTGGACACACACACTGCGGTGCTTGTAAAGCCCTCTATGAACCTATTACTGACCCCTCTTTAATTCATACTCGTAAATGGCTTGACCTTGGGGAGAAGGCCAAAGAGCTTGCGACTGGCGTGATGGGACTGCATGGTGACAAAGAGGAGTTGCTGCGCCTGACTGAAAAATTTTCTATTCTGACACAGATCGACAACCTACTCACCTATCCGTCCGTCAACAAACGTATTAATAATGGCTCACTTTTTATTCATGGCTGGTACTATGATATCCAAACTGGACACATCGACTATTACGACCCGGATAAAAACGCTTTTTTACCACTGCGGGAACTCGCGCAAAAATGTGAACTGCAATACGATGAATAACACGACAATATGATAGGTATTGATCTTATAAAAATTGACCGTATGGCACGGCTAATGGAAAAGTTTGGCAATAAAGCTCTCCAGCGATTTTTATCTGACGATGAAATTCTACTCATTAAATCTCCCCGGAATGCAGCCGGATTTTGGGCTGCAAAAGAGGCCTTTTCTAAAGCACTCGGCACCGGGATAGGCAGCCAATGCGGCTTTCACGACATCACACTTTCCAAAAATGACAGAGGTGCTCCAAAGCTGGCTTTTTCAGATAAACTAAAAGATGAATTCAAACTCAAAGAAGCAGCCCTTTCCATTACGCATGACGGTGAATATGCCATTGCAGTTGTCACCATAAATAAGTCGTAATTATAATTTAGTTTTGGCACACAATTGATATATATCATCATCATATTTTCTATAATGATTTACAATACTACTATTCCCCCTACTTATGAGTATCGTTAAAAAAGTGCACGTATCTCACAAGTATTCTAACGAGGTTTATATGCAAAATTCGACAATTGATACCGCTAAAAGAGAGATGGTCGTCAAAGAGCGTTTCACACTCAAACAAACATTCTGTGACATGATTCAAACCAAAACAGCTCATTTTGGTTTTGGAGGCTTTGGGGAAGCGACCTACTATCGTACCTATAGCCGCATCAAACCTGACGGATCGCAGGAGCATTGGCCCGACACCGTTATCCGAGTCGTTAACGGGGTAATGTCCGTACGCAAAAATCACTATGTTATGAACCGCCTGGCATGGGACGAGGCGCACTGGCAGCTTTATGCACAACGCCTCGTCAATGCGATGTTCGACATGAAATGGCTGCCGCCGGGACGCGGATTGTGGGTGATGGGCACTGATTATGTTTATGAGCGCGGCGGCGCAGCACTGAACAACTGCGGTGCGGTCGATACCATCGAACTTTCTCTAGCGGCAGACTGGACGATGGATATGCTGATGTCCGGGGTCGGAGTCGGTTTTAATACTGCCTGGAAAGGTGAGAATGTCACCATACCGGATAAATTGCGTCCCGTCCCCTTTATCATCCCTGACAGCCGTGAAGGATGGGTCGCCTCGGTGCGCTTACTCATTGAAAGCTATACCAAAGACGGTGCCTGGTTCAGTTTTGATTATGATACCATCCGTCCAGAGGGCTCACCGATCAGCGGTTTCGGTGGGACAGCTTCCGGACCGGCACCACTGCAACAACTGCATGAGCGCATTGAAGAGTACCTCGACTCCTATTGCCATGGCA
>Ga0164318_10006656_pt1 | contig 11189 bp, 6 predicted proteins | sample GuaBasSedimGuay9_FD_113734 | JGI IMG/M metagenome (GOLD analysis project Ga0164318, IMG submission 113734) | Subseafloor sediment microbial communities from Guaymas Basin, Gulf of California, Mexico - Guay9, Core 4571-4, 0-3 cm | ecosystem: Environmental > Aquatic > Marine > Hydrothermal vents >... | reverse complement strand
TTTCTACTCAGACAATGAGCTCGACCTCCAGGTTGGCGATCCGCTCTTCCCCAATTTCGAAAAAACCCGGGCCGGCTTCGACCTGACCTTTTGGCACGACACCGAGGATTCGGTCATGTTCCCGCGCTCCGGCAGTGACACCAGGATCAGGCTGACCCGCACCCTCGATGCCATGGGTTCTGAGAGTGATCAGACACAATTTTCCCTCGCGATGGGCAAGGCCTGGAGCTTCGGAGAATACACAGTCGTTCCCTACCTCGAATACGGAGAAAACCAGGATTCTACAGTCAACAACTTCACCGACCTCTTCTTTCTGGGGGGCCCCGGACGTCTCTCGGGTTTGGGCAACGAGGAGCTCTACGGCGACACCCTCGTCCTGGCCAGAATCCAGAGCTACCGTCGCCTGAAGAAAATCGACCTCGCCGGTATTTCAATCCGGCTCTACACAGGAATCAGTCTCGAGGCCGGCAATACCTTTTTCCTCGACAAATCAGCATCCTTCGACGAACTCCTCTACGGTGGCACCGTCTTCATCGGCGCCGAAACTCCGATCGGCCCCCTCTACATGGGCTACGGTTACACCGAAGGCGGACGAAGTCGATGGTACCTCGCGATCGGGGATCATTTTTAGCCCAGCGATTCCGGTTTACTGGGAAGCAATTCTTCCAACCGGCAGGCTGACTGCCTTGGAATTTCTTTTGGCGGGACCAGATCCGCTCGACCGCCCGTTTCACGGTACAAGGCGCCTTTTATTGCAGCGGAACATTGATGAACAACACTGCTGAAGACAACCGGGGATCCGACCTATGTGGGGCCGGTCGTTCGTTAGCGACCTCTCCACGCGCTGCTTCGGAGCATCGAGACAAAAGCCCTGTCAGCCCCTCAATACGGCAACTGAGCCGGTCGCCGCCACGAACGAGACCTCAACTGTGGCGGCGGACGTCTCGCCCGTTGCATCTCTGTCGGCAAACCCAAAAAACCCACTGTGGGTTGGATTAAGATATCATCCATCATCATGAATCGATCAGTTTTCAAAGCTGCTGTCTTTATTAGCGTACCCCTGCTCCTTGTGGGCTGCGGCGGCACGAAGAGCGTGTCCAACCCTGTACCGCCCCCGGTCACTGTACGCGAAGTGGCCATCATTGCCGTTCCGCGTGCCATTTCGGTTTCCGGCGTACTCGAGGCTGGGATCGAGGTCGAACTCGGCTTCGAGGTTGGCGGGCGAATCAAAGAGATGCCACTGCATGAGGGACAGGCGGTACGCCAGGGCCAGGTGCTGGCGACCCTCGACGCCACCGACCTCAAGCACGCGCTCGCAATTGCCGAAGCCAAACTGGGCGAAATCGAGGCTGAGCACGGACGCCTCTCACGCCTGTATGCAAAGGGCAGCCTGACGCGCCACGATTTCGGCCGAATCGAGTCCGCTCTTGCCGAGGCGCGTGCCAACGCCGAAATACTGCGTGACCAGGTGGCGCATACGGTACTTCGCTCCACCCTCGACGGGATCGTGTCACACCGGCGGGTCGAAAAGGGAACTGTGGTGGCCCCAGGTCTGCCGGTCGTGGCAATCATTGCTGTCGATCACATCAAGGCTGCGGTGGCCGTACCCGAGTCCGACATCTCGGCTGTGGCACTGGGGCAGGAGGCCGAGGTGGAGATTCCGGCCCTCGGTGGACAGCTGTTTTCGGGCCGGGTCGAGGGAATACAACCGGTGGCTGCGGTCTTGTCGCGCACCTTCAAGGTCACGATCGGCCTCGATAACCCTGAAGGAGTCCTGCGACCCGGCACCGTGGCGATGGCCAGAATCCAGGTGGACGGCGAGGCCAGGTCTGCGACGGTTCCCGGACAGGCTATCCTGACCACTCCCGAGGGCAGGCCTTTCGTCTACCGGATGCAGGGTGACGGAACCTCTGTCAGCCGACGGCCTGTGACGGTCGGCGGCCTGCAGGGCGTCGAGGTCGTTGTGACCGAGGGACTCGAGGCCGGCGACATCGTGGTAATCGGGGGACAACACCGGCTCTCAGACGGTTCAGTCGTCAGCGTGGTTACGGAGACTCCGTGAACCCAATCCGGATTGCACTGAGGCAGCACAGGGTTGTTGTGGTTGTCAGTCTCCTGCTTCTGGCGGCAGGTGTTCACGCCCTGTTGACTATGCCGCGGCGGGCGACCCCCGAAATCACCATCTTCGACGGGTTGGTCATCGCCCTCTACCCAGGAGCGACGGCAGAACAGGTCGAACAGCAACTGACGCGCAAACTCGAGGCTTACCTTTTCTCGAAGGCGGAAGTGAACCAGGCCAATACTTCCTCAGTCAGTCGCGACGGTCTCGCGGTGGTGACGGTCCAGCTCAACGAGTGGGTCGAGAGTACCGACACGGTCTGGTCCGAACTCCAGATCGGTCTCGCCGAGCTTCGCCTCATCGTGCTCCCGGACGGTGTGATCGGGCCACTGGTGGACTCGGATTTTGGCGATGTGGTAGCCCTGTTGATCTCTGCTCACTCCCCGAAGCGGTCGTACGAGGAGCTCCAGCGTGCTCTCGATCGCGTCTCCGACGAGATTCGCAGCCTCGACGCGACAGGCAAGGTGTGGTCCTTTGGTTACCGCCCCGAGAAGATCTACGTCACAGCCGATTCCGAGCGCCTGGCCCACTTTGCCGTCGGTCTCGACCAGGTTGTGGCGGTGTTGCGAACACAGAACGTCGTCGATTTCACCGGCGCCCTCGAGACCGAGCACGGTGTGATTCCCCTGCATACGACCGGCGCCTACTCGACGGTAGAAGACATTCGCAGGCAGCGGGTGCTGACCACACCTTTTGGCGAGGTTGTGCGGATCGGCGATGTGGCCCAGATTGAGAGGCGACGCGGCGAGCCGACCTCGACGATCCGAATCAACGGGGAGGATGCCCCGGCCATGGTCCTCGCTGTCGAGATGCAACCGGGCCATAACATCGTCGATTACGGCAAAGAGGTGCAACAAAAGCTCGACGAGGTCCGAAGGTGGCTGCCGCCGGATATCGAGTTCACGACAATCAACGACCAACCGCAGGTTGTAGCCGACAGCGTCAACGACTTCGTTCGCGAGTTCCTGATTGCCATCTGCGCTGTGATCCTGGTGACCATGGTGCTGTTGCCCTTCAGGGTCGCGTCGATTGCCGCGATGGCCATCCCAGTTACCGTTGCCTTCACCTTTGCGGCCCTTGACCTGTTAGGGATCGAGCTTCACGAGGTGTCACTGGCCGCCCTGATCGTGGTCCTCGGCATGGTCGTTGACGATGCCATCGTGATCGCCGACAACTACGTCGAGAAGCTCGACGAAGGCCTGGACCGTTACGAGGCGGCCTGGAGGTCGGCCAGTGAACTCTTCGTCCCGGTACTGACCGCGACCGTGGCAATCATCGCCGCATTCGTGCTGACCGGCGCGGTCGGCGAGTTCATCGTCGCGTTGCCGATTACGGTTGCAATCTCTCTCTCCGCTTCTTTTGTCGTCGCCATGCTGCTGACCCCCTTTCTCTGTTACACATTTATCCACACCGGATTGAAGTCCGGAGAGGATTCGGACCAGGAGGCGGCCCCCCACGGAATCCTCGGTCAGGTCCAGCAGGCCTATAGCTGGATCCTGTCGGCAGCGATGTCCCGGCCTTTGCTGACGATTGCAGCTGCTGTCATCGTTATCGCCGTCGGTGCGGCAATGATGCTTCTTGTGGACGAGAAGTTCTTCCCCGCAGCGGAACGCTCACAGTTCGTCATCGAGGTGGAGATGCCGCTCGGCACTCCTTTCGAGGTGACCGAAGGCGCCGTTCGCATGGTCGAGCAGACCCTGGCCGACGATGAGCGCATTACCGACATCGCAGCCTTCGTGGGCGCCTCGCCGCCACGCGTCTACTACAGCTTTGCACCGGTCTTCCCGCGCCCGAGTTACGCCCTGTTGCTGGTCAATACCGTTTCGGTCAAAGAGACCGACAAGGTTGTCGCCGACTACCAGAAAACACTGCTGCATGTAGTTCCCGAGGCAGATGTCAACGTTCAGCGCTTCCAACAGGGAATCCCGGTGGGGGCGCCGGTGGAGGTTCGGCTGGTGGGCTACGAGATACCGGTGCTCGAAGAACTGGCAAAACAGGTCGGCGGTTGGTTGCGCTCAGTGCCCGGCAGCCGCCTTGTTCGTACCGACTTCGATCAGGGCTACTTCGTCAACCTACGGATCGACGACGAGGTTGCAGGCAGCCTCGGCTTCACCTCTGAAGCAATCGCTCGCAGGGTTGCGGTGGCCTTCGAGGGAGCGCCGGTCTCCCGCCTGTGGGACGGAGAAACGGCGGTTCCCATCGTGCTTCGGCTTGACGAGCAACATCGGCAGCAATTTGAGGACCTCGAGAATTTCACGCTTCGGTCGCCGCTGACCTCGGCAGCAGTGCCTCTGCGCCAGATGGTGCAGCTCGAGCCGCGTTGGCACAATCGGAAGATCTCGCGCAGAAATGGGCTCCGAACACTGACCGTTCAAGCCCACACCGAGATCGGTGTACTTCCAGCCGACGTGCTCGCCCAGGTCAAGCCACACCTCGCGGAACTCGACCTTCCTCCCGGCTACAGGGTGGAAATCGGTGGTGAGTACGAGGGCGAGATGCAGACTTTCGCCAAGATGGCGAAGGCCGTCGCCATCAGTGGACTGCTGGTCTTTTTCATTCTCCTGATCCAGTTCGGCAATGCAACCGAGCCGCTGATCGTCATGTTGGCGATTCCCTTGAGCCTGTTCGGGGCAGTTTTGGGCCTACTGCTTTCGGGCAATCCCTTCGGCTTCACCGCGTCGGTGGGCCTGATCTCGTTGATCGGCATCGTCATCCGGAATTCGATCATTCTCGTCGACTATGGCGACGAACTGGTGCGGGACCACGGGCTTGCCCCACGTGAGGCGGCGTTGGCATCGGGCGAAAGGCGCATGCGGCCGATCTTCCTCACCTCGATGGCAGCAGCGGTCGGCGTGGTGCCGATGATCATCTCGGGTTCGCCCCTGTGGGCGCCGCTGGCAAGCGTCTTTGCGGTCGGAGTCATCTTCTCCATGGTCATGACACTCATTATCGTGCCCGTCGTCTACGCCCAGGTCATGAGTCGTAGTCCAGCCCTCTTGGCCGAGCCGGAAGGAGAGAATCCATGAGGCGATGTTTGCCTATCCTCGCGGTGATCTTTTTCTTTGTTCTCCTGTTGATCCATCCCGCTCGACCATGCGCCTCTCAGGAAACTCTCCGCCTCGACGAGGCGATCGCCTCGGCACTGGAATACTCGGACGGCGCCCGCATCGCCCGGGCCAAGGTCGACGAGGCACAGGCCAAGATCGATGAAATCTCCTCAAAAAAGAAAATGCGGATCCTGGTGGCCGGCACCGGTGGCTACAATACCAACCCGATCGACGAGAAGATCGGAAAGGGCGCATTCGACGAGGCTTTCGCCGATTTCATCGACCACCCGGAATGGGGGGAGGCCATCGAGGAGTTGATGCCGATTCCGTCGAAAGACGTCTCTATCTTGCAGGGCGATGACTGGTTCTACGGCCTGACACTGACCGCCGTACAGCCACTGAGCCAACAGGGGCAAATCAACACGGGAATCAATGTCGCACGGGCCCAGACATCACTCGCCGAGGCTGAGGCCGCCTCCATCGAGGCCGAGATTCGCTACGGCGTCGAAGAGCTGTACTACGGCCTCCTGGTCGCCGACCGGAAGATCGTCACAGCCAAAACCCGGATCGCGGCGGCCGGAGCACAATTACGACATGTTCAAAACGCCGTCGAGGTTGGGGAGGCACTGCCGCTCGCGGCCTCCGGCCTGTCCGCAGAATTGATGAAAGCGCGAGCCGATCAGGTGGAGGCCGCCGCCGAACATGATCGTTTCCGTCTGGCTCTCAACGACCTCGTTGGGCGACCTGCCGAGCAACCGACCCGGGTCAGCCAAGACCTGCCCCCCTCGCCTCCCCCGCAGACTTTCGAGACCTACCTTGCCTCTGCCCAGGAATACAACCCCGAGCTCCTCAGCGCAAGGCGGACCGAAAGTATGGCAACCCTCGGCGAGCAGGCGGCCGACCAGGCAAAGACCCCCGACATCAACGCATTCGCGAGCCTCGTTCTGCAGGGCGGTCTGCCGGTCATCCCCCGGCAGTTTGGCCTGATCGGCCTGACCTTTGCCTGGTCTGCGGTCGATTTCGGCGAACGCGAGGCCCAACTCCGGCAGAGCAAAGCCCTGCACGAACAGGCCCAAGCCAACGCGAGCCGCATCTGCAAGAAGATTGAACGGGAGATCCGCACCGAACTGGCCAACCTTAGGCACGCCGACGCCCTTGTCGATCTGGCAACACAAGCGCGGACCTTCAGGCTCGAGGCCCTGCAACTGGCGGCGGACCTCGTCGAGGAGGGCATGGAGCTCGACACCAAAGAACTCGAAGCGCAGGCCGAACTCGCCCAGGCCGAATCAGACCTTCTTGGGGCCAAGGTCAACCGCCGCCTCGTGCTCGCCCGGCTCGAGCGCCTCGCGGGATCTGCCCAGGCTCCAACCGGGGCGCCCTCCGACCAGGGACAATAGATTGGGCTAACACAACAAGCTCATGCTCAATATAATCATCATCCTCGTGGCCCTTGTTCTTGCCGGGCAATCAAAGACTCTCCCCCACCGGCGCCTACGACTCGTCAGGTTCGGCACCACTTTCATCGGCGCGGAGACCCCGATCGGCCTCCTCTACTTCGGCTACGGCTATACCGAAAGTGGCCGATATCGTTGGTGCCTGGCGATCGGGGATCATTTTTAGAAGCTGTCCGCTATCAGCTCCTTGAACGCCAGCGCGTCACTACAAGGCCTCAACGGCCAACCTCATTCCACTCTTTGCCGTTGCCAAGCTGACAACAACTGAGAGCTGATAGCTGACGGCTGATAGCTACTTCCCCAGCCCCCTCCGTGCGACGAGGGCATCGATCGAGGGTACGGCGCCCCTGAAGCGCTCATACAACACCATCGGGTCTTCACTGTCACCCTTCGAAAGAATGTTCTCGCGGTAGCTCTTGGCCAGATCAGTATCGAAAACTCCCGCTTCCTTGAAGGCCTCAAATGCATCGGCGTCCAGAACCTCGGCCCATACGTAGCTGTAATAACCCGCCGAATAACCGCCTGAGAAGATATGGCCAAAATAGGGCGTGCGATAGCGCGACACAATTTCCTCGATGATTCCGATGCGATCCATCGACGCCTTTTCGAAGGCCTCCGTATCCTGGGCAACCGGCTCGTCGAGCGAATGCCAATCCATGTCGAGGATGCAGGCCGCCAGGTACTCGGTGGTCGCAAAACCCTGATTGAACTGCTTGGCCTTCTGCAACTTCTCGATCAATTCGGCCGGGATGGGTTCACCGGTTTCAACATGGCGGGCGTAGGTCGGCAGGACTTCCGGGTCAAAGGCCCAGTTCTCCATCATCTGGGAGGGCAATTCGACAAAATCGCGGGCAACATTGGTCCCGGAAAGGCTCGAATAGGTCACATCCGACAAGAGACCGTGAAGGGCGTGGCCGAACTCGTGGAAGAGTGTGGTCGCCTCATTCAAACTGAGAAGGGCCGGCTTCCCCTCGCTGGGCTTGGAGAAGTTGCATGTGTTGGTAACGATCGGCCGAATGTCCTTGCCGTCAACTTTCCATTGGCGACGAACGTCCTCCATCCATGCCCCGCCCCTCTTGCTCTCACGGGCGAAGTAGTCGGTGTAGAAGACCCCAACATGGGACCCATCGGCATTCTGGACCTCAAAAGCTACTTGGTCCGGATGGTAACCCGGCAGATCGGCACGTTCGATGAACTGCAAACCCCAGAGCTTCCCCGCAACGTCAAAAGCCGCCTGCCGAACCTTTGAGAGTTCGAGGTAGGGCTTGACCACACTCTCGTCGAAATCGTACTTGGCCGCACGCAGTTTCTCCGAGTAGTACCACCAGTCCCACATCTCCAACGTGATGCCGTCACCCAGGCGGTCTGCCAGCGACTGGAGTTCGGCCAACTCAGTCTTTGCCTTGGCCAGGGCCGGCGTCCACAAGGTGTTCAGCAGTTCGTAAACCCGCTCCGGCGTCTCGGCCATGTTGTCATCGATGACGTAGGCCGCATGGCTCTCGAAACCCAACACCCGCGCCCGTTCCACTCTAAGAGCGGCAATACGGGAGGCCAGAACCCGGTTGTCGGTCTCTCCCCCACCCGCACAGAGATTGGTATAGGCCAGGTAGAGCTTCTCACGCAGGTCCCGCCGTTCAGACAACTGCAAAAACGGTGTCCAACTGGTACGCTGAAGGTTGAAGGCCCAGGCCCCCTCATGGTCCTGGGCTGTCGCCACCGCTGCAGCCGCATCACGGACGGACTGCGGCAGACCGGCGAGGTCGGCCTCGTCTGAGATCAGGAGGGCGACCGAGTTCATCTCTTTGAGAAGATTCTCACCAAACTGAGTCGAGAGGGTCGTCAATTCGGCGTTGAGTTCTTTGAGTCGGGCCTTGGCCTCAGGCCCGAGGTTGGCGCCGCCGCGGACGAATTTCTTGTAATGCTTGTCCAGCAGTCGTGCCGACTCGGTATTGAGGTCCATCTCTTCGCGGGCGTCATAGACCGCCTTGACCCGGACGAAGAGCCCATCATTCATCAAGATGTCATCACGATGGCCCGCCAGCTTGGGGTTGATCTCCTTGGCAATGGCCTGGATTCCCTCGGAGGTGTTGGCGGCGTTGATATTGAGGAAGATCAACCGGACGCTGTCGAGAAGGCGACCGGAGAGGTCCAACGCCTCAATCGTATTGGCAAACGTCGGTTCGTCGGTCTGATCGACGATCGCCTGAATCTCGGCATTGTGGACCGCCATCGCCTCCTCAAAGGCCGGCGTGAAGTGCACCTCTTCGATCTGGTCAAAAGGCGGCGCACCGAAAGGCAGCGTGCTCTCGACAAGAAGCGGGTTGTCGCCACCGTCAGATGTACACGACTGGTCACAGTTGCATCCGGTAGCAATAACGAGAACGGAACAGGCCAGCAAGGCGAGGGCTGATTGATTCATGGGAACTCCTTTGATCTCAGCGTAAGCTACGCCGAACGGCGAGAACTATAGCAATTCGTCGGACGAATTGCATGGCCCCTTCGGGGCGGTGGCATGCAAACAAATCGGGATAGATTGCAGGAAGACGATTGAACCGAAGAGTTGACACATAGTAGCGACGGGCGTCTCGCCCGTTGCATCAAGTGATCTGGAGGCCCGGCTCGTACGGCTTTTCCTTCGTGGTTCAGCCTTGTTGGCGCCACACGACCGGAATGGTCGTCGGGTCCCCGGTGGTATTGTCGACGACAGATCCGTAGGCCCAGATGGCCGCGCCGATCGTTACGGGCTCAACGATGGCGTATGCGAGATCCTGCTCTCCAGCCCCCGCGGCCAGGATCACCTTGTCGATCTGCTTCCAACCCCGGGCCGGGATTGTACGCTGAAGGGTCTGCCCGATCTGGGTTCCAGCCGCGTCGAAGATGCGCACCCGAACAGTCGCCGGTTGCTTTCCGAGGTTGACCAGGCCCAGATTGGAGCGCCACTCGTTATTCTCCCTGAGGCCCATCACGCAACCGGTCATGCCTTCGGGGATTGCGTTCCCGACTTCAAGGCCCGGCAGAAACTGACCGAAGGTCCCGCCGTCGGTCATCAGATTGTAGGTCCGAGCGTTGATGGCGACCGAGCTGGAGGCCTCGACGGTGATCACGCCGGCGCCTTGGGACCCGAAGAGGCTCTCGACGGTATCGATCGATGTCCAGGTTTCACCTGGTTCCAAGATCCGGCTGCGAACGATCGGTAAACCGTTGCTTCCATCGTCAAAATTCATGGTCAGATCCGCCGCAACTGATCCGAGGTTGACGCCAGTCACGTCCGAGCGCCAGGTGGAATCTCCAGCCCCGTCCGCGTGGGCAACGGCCGGAATCAACGTGCTGTAGGTCATAGCGACCCCGTGCCCGTCCCACCCTGCCAGACGTGCCATCAGCCACCAGAAGGCATGGCCCTTCTGCACACAATTGAGAGCCTGCGAATGGGCACAGTCATCGCAGTGGCCTGCCTGGGAAGCCCTGTCATTGCCTGAATTGGCCGCGAGCCATTCGTCGGCCCAATTGCCGTCGCCCCAGGGATTCCCGTCCCCGTCGCTGTCGTACTCACAGCCGTCGGTAGCATACAGCTCCATGAAATTCGTCATGCCGTCGGGGTCGTAGCTCTCGATGTCGGCAAAATCAAAGAGCACCTTGTTGTTGTCCCAACAGTAGGCCCGAATCTGCTCGTTGCGCTGGTGAAGATTGCCGCCTGAACCCGTTCCCTCCAGATGACCGGTCATATAGACGAAGACAACATCGGGGTATTCCTGTTCCAACTGATTCATGGCGTCAAGATAGGCTCGAATACCCGCCGGAGAATTGTCACCGACACCGCCGCACCACGACCAGATGACCACGTTGCGATCGCTGCCTGCACCGTTGAGCATCGTCCGGGTCGCATCACGCCAGGCCAAATCCCCGTTATGACCCAGATCCGAAGCGTCGTCGTTGGCCCAGTAATCGTTGAGAAAAACTCCAGACTCAGCTCCCCACCAGCTGATCGGAAACTCCATGTCTGAGTCCCACGATGCCAAGGCATCGATCCCACTGACCAACTGGCTTCCGTGAGACGTGTGGCTGTAGCCTACGCGAAGGTCATCAATAGCACTTTCAACCCACTCCTGCGGAATCGAACCCAGATCGGCAGTAGTGTGGTCGATGATGATGGGGCCCTGAGCCCAGACCGACATCACTGAAACCGTACCAACGAACACCAAAACGACCAAGAAACCCTTGCTCTTCATACAATCCCCCGAGTCAATATCTTGTGTACTGCCAATAGCTTTGACAGAGACCTTGAGAACGACACCGTGATGCTGCCTCTTGTGCTCGGAACGCCGCATGGCCTCGTTCGATTGATTGCCCTGCACCAGGGCCTCCAAAGCCAGAGTCTGCAATCCGGTCCACGGGTTCCATCGTGGTATCAAGTCTAACCTGACCCCTCGAGATCTTCCCGGGCCTTAACCCTAGGAGGGTGTAGGGCATTGAATCACCAGCGCCTTTCGGGTGTCGTTAAGACCCTTTTTCGTTGCATCCTCGGCCCGTACGGGGAGTACAGCGTCTCAAATGCGCCTCAAATGGCACTTA
>Ga0164318_10006655_pt1 | contig 11190 bp, 11 predicted proteins | sample GuaBasSedimGuay9_FD_113734 | JGI IMG/M metagenome (GOLD analysis project Ga0164318, IMG submission 113734) | Subseafloor sediment microbial communities from Guaymas Basin, Gulf of California, Mexico - Guay9, Core 4571-4, 0-3 cm | ecosystem: Environmental > Aquatic > Marine > Hydrothermal vents... | reverse complement strand
CCCTTTCAAGAACTCGATACATTGTAGTTACTCCTTCTGGCCAGCCCCGTGACCAGCCCCAAGCATTTGAGCAGGCTCGCATTCCGCATAGAAAATCTCCTACATCGTACGACAGGTCTTCTTGATCACGTCTACTACCCGCCATTCCACTCTGACTCCGAGAGTTGGCAAGAGAAGTGAGGCATCAAGAAGGATTCTCCGTGAACCTCGACTGTTCCTCATGGCTAATCGTCTCTACTTCTTCGATACTGGTCGTGGCATACTTCTCACCACGTAACGCCAGAGAAACAGGATTGAGAAGGGGTTCCATGACGATTCTGTCCCCTTCAACGGTGATTAGGACCTTCATTCCCGCCCTCAACCCGACTCTTTCTGCCATGGCCTTTGGAATACATATTGTGTTTCTCTTTCCCACACGCGTTTCTGCCTTCAGACCCAAGTCATCTCACCTGAATGGGTGATCCTTTCCGACACCAGTATCTTTGCCAGAATCATGATAAGGCTTCGGAATCCTGTCACCCTCTGCAAAATCGGGTTCAATCCGGCTTCTGTACCTTACGCGTCTTGTACCATACACTTCGCCACCACGTCACAGAGGTTGATTCTTGGCAGGGAATCTCAAGTGACTAGCTGACCGGAGCATAACATATCCCCAGCCGCTCAGCCGTTTCGAAGGCGACTCTCATCTCTTCACGGCTCACATGACGGCTGATATCGGGATATGACTGAGGACTGCGGCGAACCTTGTGTTCCGGTCGGTATTGCCCCATGATGTTGACCATACAATTCGGCATGTTCTCGGCAATCCACTCAAGGATTGGAATTGTACAACACTCAAGGTGGTTAGGCAACACGAGGTGACGGACGATCACCTCTCCCGAGTTGTACGCCATCAGGTGGTTGCGCGATACGACTTCGAAGTAGTTCTTGACTCCAGACAGACGCCTCGCGCACTCATCGTTGCCATACTTGAAATCGGGCAGCCACACATCGAATACGTCGACCAAGAGTTTCATGGTCTCCACGGAACAATAGAGATTCGAGTTCCACAGCTGCGTCACGTTCGAAGTCTGATACCTCAGCGACTCCAATATCGTGTGGGTGTTGGGAATCGGATCTCCTCCGACGTAGTTGATGTTGAGTGCGCCCTCCCCAAACAAGGACTCAGCCAGCTGTGCGAGTCCTCTAGCCGTGACAACCCGCCCGGAGAGGGGGTTGGTGGATATGTCATCATTCTGGCAAAACACGCAGCCAAAGCAACAGGACGCGAAGAATATTGTCCCACTGGGCACCAATGGAGCCTCCTCACCTGTGTGCAAGAATGCCGACGACACCCTTGACTCTCGGCCAAGTCTGCACCAGCCGGTGGAGCCGCGTGTTCTGTCAACACCACATCTTCGCTCACAGAAATGACACGACTGTAGGATGCGGTTTGCGAGCTCAATCTTGAGGTCAAGGAAGCTCAGGCCATCGGCCGGCCCTCTGCGTTCCTCGCCCTCGTCGACCGAACGAACGTACGCGGCAAACGAACGCGACAGCTCGTCGTGAGCAGCCCACAACTTATCTGTTGAAGTGTCAAGAGGGATGGGGCATTCGATGTCTTTAGCAAGGAGGTACTTCGCCCATCTCGTCTGATCAATAATGCCTCGATACCGCTCAAGCCGCCGGAGAGCCTCGGAGTTTCGCCAAACTGCCATTGCATCAGGTCGAAGGAAACGCCACATAATCATATCAGTCTTGGAGTGAGATGTTAAAAGATGTATGTCCACTGTGCACTAGACGCACAAGGGAGAAGGCCGTTGTATAGAGACTATGCTGCACAGGGGCCACATCACCGCCGGGCTCCGTTCGGGGTCCAGGACAGATTCTCACGAGCCATGTCCGGTCATTCGATGCTCATTCTATGAAGACGAATAAGCCCCAGTTCCGAGGGGGCTTGTTCGTTCGTTCAATCGTAATAGACCACTAGTATATTGGAAAGGCGGTGCTGAAACACATCACAACGTAGAACTGCCTTGCTCAACTCATTGCAGTCATCAACAAGATGTAGTTCAAAGCCCAAGATTACAATCCCGACACTGCTAACATGTCGGTGAGTGGTGAACGGTTTCAGATTCGTGTGCGACCCGGTCACAATCAGTCACACCAAGAATCATTTATTGACGGAAAACGTGTATCACAGTGTGAGCATAGAATGAGCGATTGTGGAGGCAGGCAGGTGGCTGAGAACTTGCCCAAAGAACTGTATGAGAAGATAGTGCGGAAGTATAGCAAGGAGTGGGCGGAAGTACAGCATACTATCGAGCTACTCAGGAGCATTGGTGATAGGTCGTACCAAGTAGAGGCTAGCGAGGACGCACCAGTAATCCTCCAGCTTGACATTCAGTAACCGAGCACTGAGGGGTATGGAGCATCCCCGATTTGGAGTCGACTGTTTCGTCAATCCTGTGTAAGGGTGATGACACAAGGCGGCGCCTGTTGGCTGCACTAGAGAAAGAACTTGGACATCCAGTGGTTGCGTATATCGCAAATCCAAACGCTTCACCAAACTTCATCGACCATAGTGACGCCAGACCCAGTGATGATCGACATCGCAAGCAGGGCAATAGAATTCTCGAAGAGATTCGCACAAGACTGGCTATCACGATACATGTTGAAGGACTCCAAAGACAAGGCCGAACAGGTTGCCAGAGTCCTGTCGGACAACAGACAATGGTTGTCACACGGGAAACGAATTGGCATAGCTGAGGCAAGAAACATCGGCCTAAGAGTTGAAGCCATCGACAGGGAATCCAGTCTATGGAGGACACTTTGGCAGTACTACTGTAGAGCGATTGTTCACCTAAATGGTACCGGTTCAATCAAACTCTACGAGAGCAAGAAGCTTACACTGTCATTCAATGTGTCAAGACGAAAGATTCCACCCACTGACTCGACCGAACGCAAATGACAGCTCGTGTTCGGAGAGCCAACTGTCAGAGCCAATCATTGGGTAGCGCCTTGCAGTCGCATTGTTACCCTGTAGTGTGCCAGCGTCCTTGATGCAGCTATCGCCCAAGTTTCCACTTCTGCATGATGTCGCAATGCATCTCCAATCGCGTATCTTGTTTCGCTATCCTCGAGTAGATTGAGAATCTTGTTAGCGAGATCATTGGCATCCCCCCTCCGGAATAGTACGAGGGAACCACCCAATGCTTCTCTCATATGAAGACCAACATCCGCGGCGATTATTGGCACTCCGTAGCCTGCATAGTGATGGGCAGGTCCGCTCGCACCGACACTCTCCTCGTAGGGCAGAAGGATTACTGTTGCCGACGCAAAATAGAGTGGTACTCTCTCATCAGGTATGAACTCCGCGTCAAAACGAATCCACCGTGACAGACCCGCCTGGTGGGCATGCCTCCGAAGTTCGGCCAAGTACTTCTTTCCGTCCTGACCCCACGGCGACCCAGCAATCAAGAGGAGTACAGAGGGGTGGTGCCGTGCCACTTCCGCAATCGCCTTCACAGCCACCTCGATCCCCTTCCCCCTCCGGATAAAACCGAAGACAAGAAGGGGTTCGCGCCCCTCCAGCCCCAGCTCTCTGCGTGCCTCAACCGGATTTGGTTTCGATTTCACGGGGCGACACGGATGAGGAATCTCCAGCACCTTCTCAGGACGTATCTTGTACTCCCTCAGGAATCGCTGCCGCAGAGCCGAGTTGAACCTCACAGTACTCAGCTGAATCGTATTCGTTCCCCAGTCAAGGAGCCTCATGTACAGCCTGAAGAACGGAGCCGCCAATACGGCAAACTTGCTGAGAAGACGGTACGTCTTGACTCGCTCAACCACCTGTGCGGGCATCCACGTACTGTGGAGGGTGACCGTGGTCTTGATGCCCATCAGACGAGCAAGCAGCAACAGAATCAACATGACCTCACCGAAGAAACCCCCGTAGACCTGCCTGTCGGGGCCGAACTGCACATGGAGGATATGCGGTCTGTTCCTTCTCAGAAAAGACGCAAGACGGAACGGATACGTGAGCTGGCGGCCATCCCAAATCGGAGCTGTCGTCACATTGGGAGAGTTAAGAGGCCTAGCACTCTTGCCGGCAATGGCAAGAACGCGGACTCCGCGGGCACTCAACTCACGAATGAGTGAGGCGGTGTACTCTGCCTCGCCAGCCCTCTCCGGCGGCAGCGGGGATACCATAGCAACGGTGAGCATCGTTCGCTGTGAACTGCCTCGACTTCAAAAGTGTTGGGAATCAGTGCCACGAGGCTCTTCCAAGATCCCCCTCATGGCTGCAGCGAGAATCTCAGCCCTGCGCCTCAGCCATAGCGGCGTCAGGTTGGCCTTGGATCGAAGAAGCCTCGTCGAGGCAACCATCTCAGTACGAATTGGCGGTTCAGTGAGAAAGAGAGTGCCACTGGGAAGCGACGTTTCATCAAAGAACCAGTCGCGGTGTTTCAATGCAATGTCACGATTCCGCTCGATGTCGCCAAACTCGTCGAGGCTTGACCAGTTCAGTGCTATCACAGCACTCACATCATTGTCGAGGGGAGGCATCTCATTGCAGGTGACCACTGTGACGGAGCCTGCGAGAGAGTCAGCATGTCGTACAACTCGTTTCAAGGGTTCAAAGCGAGGCGGGGCGGTGACTGATATCTCAGCACCTAGTGCGGAACCGATGAGCAACAGACTGTGAACCGTACTTGGAGGCGGGAAACGCTCACCAAATGCCCACGAAATCACGATGCGGCCGTTCTTCAGCGAGCCCATGCGCTCTTTCAGAAGGGAGAGGTGGGCGAGCGCGCTGAAATCGGAGTAGACCTCATCGCGAAGGGACAGAATTTTGGTAGGACTTCCTTGAGCGATCTCTTCAAGCACAGAGGCCCCTGCACCGAAGGTCTCCATGTCCACAAATGCGACTAGCAGAAGGTCCACGGCATTGGCAACAAGCTCCGTTTCGATCACAAGTTCGTCCAGCGATGAGGCGGAGGGCGTCTGCCACTCTGCTCTCACAAGGGTGCCACCTAACATTGACGCAGCCAAGCTGGCACATGACATGTCCCAGGAGTCAATCCCGTGAGCAAGAAGACCGACCGTTACGTCACCGGAAACCACGCCACGTTTCGAGAATCGCGCGTCAAGAAGCTGGTCGACATACTTCGGATCATCTCGCGAGAACACTGGCATCACCGTCATCCGCAAGTTTGGTGAGGCAATCATGAGATATAGAGTAAGCGGGTCATCCACCGTTTGCCCGGTTCGCTCAGCTGCGGGTCACTTTCTGTTTCCGGACCCAGAGGATCTATAGTCCGACACAATATCCTTGATGTCAATCTGGTTCATCTTGGTGCTAGAACGCCTCTTCCTAAAGCTCCTTGCAAATCCGATGAGATGAATGCTTTTCCACTCGCGTAGCGCTGGAACCGCCTGCAGCAGCTCCTCCATCCGGTTCTCCATGCCAACGGGGTCCACGTTATCCTGCCACTTGGCCTCCGCTATCAAGATAGACTTGCCTCGTTGGTCGTAAGCAATATGGTCAATCTCATATTGATTCTCTCCTCTTGGACGACCCGGAATTCGGCCCCATTGACGACCCAGCACTCTGAACTTGAATGGAAGCCGACCATCCCGATTGAGGTGATACAAGTATTCTCGTGTGACCGCCTCAAACGTGAGTCCGAGAAAGGACTGAAGGGACTCCTTGATCTCTCTCACAACGGGGTCTGGATTGCGATACTCAAGCAGAGAAACATTCGGCAGGACGTATCTCAGCCAGAAACGCAGGAAGTGGTCTGCGATGTGGTAGAGGCTCTTTCTTGCACTCTTGCCATGTGCTAGGACCGGCTGTGTCTTGCGTATGAGCTCCAGTTTCTGTAGGCGCTCCAAGTAGTGCGGCAGATCACTTGCGTTCAACCCCACCTTGGATGCGATTTCCGAAACTCGTGTCGCTCCACGTGCAATGGCCTCTAACACACGAAGATATGTTGAGGCCTGTGGGAGCTCCTCTCGAAGAAGGAACTCACCCTCGGAATAGAGAACATGAGCCTTGTTCAAGACCGTGGCCATGAGATTCTCGTATAGCGGCCTGTCAGGGTCTACAAACTGCAGGTAGAATGGCATACCGCCAAATACTCCGTAGGTCTCGACAAGCGATGTCGCGTCCATCGAGGGGAAGAACTCGACCACCTGTTTCATCTCGAACGGACGAACCTCAACCTGTGTTGTGCGCCGGCCATAGAGGGGGCTCCCCCCATTCAGCACGTGATCCTTCATCATCCCAATCGAGGAGCCAAGCAATATGAGGTGAATATCACATTTCACAAGCACCGTGTCGATTATCTTCTGAAGCTGAGAGGTGACTGACTTGTCCTGTTCAATGAGATAGGGAAACTCGTCAATGGCAACAACAAGCTTGTCATTAGAGGGGGCCTTGGCCACAATGTACGAGAAGAGGTCTTCCAAGGACTCCGCTGCAGGTTCCATATCCTCAAAGTGAGATGCGGCTATCCTGCGGAGTGACAACACATTGGCCGCCGTTCCTCGTCTGTCGCATTGATAGTAGATTGCTGTCCTATCGCGCACGAATTGTCGCACGAGTTCGGTCTTGCCGACACGACGCCGGCCATAGATGACCGTGAATGAGAACCCGGGCGCCTCGTGGCTACGCGTGAGATCATCAAGCTCGGACTGCCGGTCCACAAATTTTAGCATGGAAATCATTATGATTTACATCCTAATATTATTGTCGGGGGCTACGGCAAACATATCAGTAGAATGGCTCCTACGCAGCGCGAGGACGCGAACAAGATGCCAGTATGCCCAATTGACTACGGTCGCTACGGTCATCCAGACATGGTAAGGCTGTTTCAGGAGGAGTACAGACACTCTCTGTGGTTGAGAATCGAGGCGACCGTCGCGGAGGTTCAGGCGGAGCTCGGGTTGATCCCCTCCGATGCAGCAGAGGACATCGTTGAAACGGCACGTCCGGAGGTTGTGACCCTTGAGCGGACTATGGAGATTGAGGCGAGGACACGACACGATGTGGCCGCGCTATTTGAGGCGATAGCTGAGAGGTGCCGTGGCCCCGGTGCCAGATGGGTTCACTTTGGCCTCACCAGCAACGACGTAAAAGACACAGCATTGGCACTGCAACTAAGGGCTGCATTTGATGTCCTCATACCGCAAGTTGAAAGTCTGATGGACACACTCGCCGAACGTGCAGAAGAAACGGTCAATCTGGTGGCAGTTGGTCGTTCTCACGGTCAGCATGCGGTTCCAATAACCTACGGACTCAGGTTTGCGGTATGGTTGGACGAGATACGAAGACATCGCTTGCGACTACTGGCTGCGAGAGAGAGAGCGACTGTGGGAAAGATAGCTGGTGCCACTGGTAGCCATGCAGCTCTGGGTCCGAGGGGTCTGGAACTGCAGGAGCGGGTCCTGACAGAGTTGGGACTGAATGCTCCGGTTGCCACGACTCAAATCGTGCAGAGGGACCGTCATGCGGAGGCGGTCCTCGCATTGGCCAATCTTGCGGCGACGCTGGACAAGATTGCGACCGATCTCAGGAGCCTCCAGAGAACTGAGATTGCAGAGACCTTCGAGCCGTTTGCACGAGGCAAGCAGGTCGGCTCATCGGCCATGCCACACAAACGCAACCCGGTGACATGCGAGAAGATCTGTGGGATAGCACGTCTGATTCGGAGTCTGGCTGCGCCTGCTCTTGAGAATGTCATCAGCTGGGAGGAGCGAGACATCTCACACTCATCGACCGAACGGTTCGTGATTCCACAGGCGTTCATCCTCACCGACTATATTGTGAGAGAGATGAACCGGGTGGTGGCCGGGCTCACAATTGATGAGTCCGCGGTCAAACGCAATCTCGAACTCTCAAATGGTTCTATTCTAAGCGAATTCATTGTCACGCAGCTGACCTTGGCAGGTATGGACCGCCCGGTTGCCCACAGCATACTGCAGGAGGTAAGCCAAGAGGCGGCGGAGCAGGGGCGTCATCTTCTCGATGTGGCGTCCACACATCCCAGACTGAGTGGCGTGATTGACACGATTCCACTTGACCTTGAGAGATATTACGAGTCCATCAGGGAGGTCTCACGAGAGATTGTGAGAAGGGCTGTTGACCAGTACCGTGTCGACATCTGGCATCAGGACACGGACGAGGAGGTGGAGTAATGAAGCTACTTGTCACACTCACTCCGGCTGAGGGGAAGAGGCTGATTGCAAAGGGACTCCTCCGGACAGAGCCCGTACGCAGAGCATTGAGGGACGGATACCTCTGCGTCACCTTGGGAACGACCTCAGCCTACTTGGTCGAGGAGATACTGGGGGAGTACGACAAGACCAGACATATTGCGGGAATCGTAATACCGAGGGGTGTGTGGGTGACAGAGGCCGAACACCGTGCATTTGACGCGATATTTCACAGGGGCAAGTACATTGATGGAAAGAAGGTCATTGACGTACTCGACGAACTCGGCCCGGGTGACGTTATCATCAAGAGTGCCAACGCTCTTGACGTGAACGGCCTTCCGATAGTCCTACTTGCGAGCGAAACAGGTGGCACTGTGGGGACATTTCTTGGAGCGGTTGCTGCACGTAACATTCAGTTGATCATGCCAATCGGTCTTGAGAAGTGTATCTCGTCAAGCTATGACGAGTTCTGTGGCCGGATTGGGATGAATGAGTGGGACTACGCACTGGGAGTACCGGTCGGTGCCATCGCGATACACAAGGGGATTCCATACACCGAGATTGACGCCTTGGAGACCCTGTTCGATGTCGGTGCCGTGCCCATCGCAGCTGGTGGAGTGAACGGGGCCGAAGGGTGTGTCACTTTGCTAGTTGAGGGGGAGGCCGATAACATCAAGAGGGCCTACGAGTTCCTGCGTGATGAGATAAAGGGCGAGCCTCTCTTCCCAGAGGTCAGACACATTCCCGAGAGTATCTGACAGGAGCCACTTATGATGGCGGACACGGTGATTAAGACCGAGGCCCTGACGAAGATCTTTGAGAGAGGTAGGAAACGCGAGATTGTTGCTCTCGACAGAGTTGACCTAGAGGTCAGACGTGGAGAGGTGTTCGGCCTCCTGGGGCCCAATGGCGCAGGCAAGACGACATTGATACGGCTCCTGGTTGGGCTGCTCACGCCAACATCTGGAAGAGCATTCGTGCTGGGACGTGATGTGACTCAGGACATCGACTACATCCGGGAGAGAGTCGCACTGCTCCCTCAGGAGGCGGGGATATACGAGCGGCTCACGGCTCGCGAGAATCTAGTATACTATGGGGGACTGTACGGCATTCCGGAAGACGAGCTGAATCGTCGTGCTGACAGGCTTCTGGATATCATTGGTCTGACGGACCGACAGCATCACCAAGTCAAGAGCTTCAGTGGTGGTATGAAGCGCAAGGTGCTCGTGGCCCGCGCACTCATCATCGAGCCCGAGCTAGTCTTTCTGGACGAGCCGACGACTGGCGTGGACACACTTGGTGCGAGAGTTGTTCGCAACATGCTGAAGAAGCTCAGCTCCCAAGAGAACAGGACGATTGTACTCACCACTCACGACCTCCATGAGGTGTCCGAACTCTGTGATCGTGTGGGAATCCTCAACAAGGGCCAGCTTGTAGCGGTAGGAAAGCCAAACGAGCTGGAGGACAAGTTCAAGGCAGCAAACCTCGAGGAGGTCTTCACTGCGCTTGTCACAGGAGAGGGCCTAGAGGCATAGGACTAAGACCAATGTGTGGAGCGGTGGACGTTCGGTGTTTGAATCCGAGAACTTCCCGATGAGCGTCAGCGAACTTCATCCAACACTCACATGAGATCTGTTTCTGTGAGAACGATCACTCCAATCTTGGACCTTGGCACCGAGGAAAGAGGTCACAGACATCGCGTCCTCTCAAGATATTGATGGTAAGTTCACGATATCCACCCACCGTCGGAGGGGTGGAGAAGCACGTCAGCCGGCTCGCACATGAACTCGTCAAGCGTGGTCACCATGTGAGGATAATCACGTCCAGTCACGAGCCGAATCTTAGTCGCACGGAGGAGTCGGACGCTGGCGTTGAGGTCTTCAGGATGCCTTACGGCTGGGACCGAGCACCGTTCTTGGGGCTCTTGTGGATGCTCCATCATGGTGACCTGTGGCGTGACCGAGATGTGATTCACGCTCATGATGTGTATCCCGCGCTATTCTGGTGTGCCCCCTTCATGATGGGTGCGAGGAAACGACTCTTCGTGACTTTCCACGGGTACGAGCGGGATCCGATTCCCTTACCCTTCATCTTCCTCCGTAGGGTGGCAAGGAAACTTGCGAAAGGCGGCAACATCTGCGTGGGCAGGTTCATCGAAACGTGCTACGGAATCGCGTGTGATCGTGTCGTCCTAGGTGCCACCGACTTGCCTCAGAGAACAGAGAGGCAGGAGATGGCCGTCTATGTCGGGAGAATCGAGAGCGATACGGGCATCGAACAGTATATCCATGCGATTCACACTCTCAGAGAAAAGCATGGCATCAGTCTTGCACTCAAAGTGGTTGGAAACGGAAGTCAGAGAAGTCGCATGGCCGCACTGGCACACGAGCTTAAGCTCGATGTGGAGTTCCTCGGGGAGCTAGAGGACCCATGGTCTGTGATTGGCTCAGCAAAGATATGTCTGGCCGTGGGGTTCCTGTCAATTCTAGAGGCGATGGCACGAGGAATCCCAGTTGTTGGCTATGCAACCTCTCCTCTGCGGCTGGCGTATCTCAAATCGGTACGGGAGGAGGGTGGGCCAATCTCGATTCAGACGACCTCAGAGGGCGTCGCACGCGAACTTGCAAGGATTCTCACAGATACCAGACTGGAAGAGAGTGTGTCCGTCAGGAGTAGAGAGTTCGCCAAGAGATGGACTTGGGACTCAATGACTCAAGCCTACCTGCGGCTGTGGTCCAAGAGTCTCGGCTGACCTGTAGGCCATGATGGCACGGCGATATCCAAGCAGTGTGATGACTGCCGCCGCTGTCATGACAATAGTTCCGAGAACGGGCGGTATGAAACCAACCGGTTGCTGAAGTTTCGTGAGGCCCAACCCGATCGCGTCGAGTATCTGAATCGCAAAGTCGAAGACAAACGGCACCAGCACCAGAATGTTTGCAATAGTGCGAGGCGTTCCAGAGATCCATCCGGGCTTGATGTCCATCCTGT